>JGI24724J26744_10000821_pt1 | contig 21929 bp, 14 predicted proteins | sample Cruoilmetagenom7_FD_26744 | JGI IMG/M metagenome (IMG submission 26744) | reverse complement strand
AACCGCCGCCCGCAAGCCGGTCAAGAATGTCGAGTTGTGGCAGCGTCTGGACGAGGCCCAGGCCCGCCACGATGTCACTTGGGAATGGGTCAAGGGCCACGCCGGGCACCCCGAGAACGAGCGCGCCGATGAATTGGCCCGCGCCGGAATGGAGCCGTTCAAACCCGGCAAGGCGCGCACATGAACCCGCTTATCCTGCTTGATTACGCCTCGGTGCTGATCTTTGCGCTGACCGGGGCCTTGGTAGCCAGCCGACAACAGCTTGATATCGTCGGATTTTTCTTTATCGCTAGCCTGACGGCGGTGGGGGGTGGCACGCTGCGCGATGTGCTGCTGGATCGCAACCCGGTGTTCTGGCTTGGCAATCCAAATTATATTCTGATCGCCAGCGCCGCAGCCCTGCTGATCTTTTTCACCGCGCATCTGGTCGAAAGTCGCTATCGCCTGTTGCTCTGGCTCGACAGCTTTGCGCTTGCGGTCGCGGTGCCTGCCGGCGTGGCGGCGGCGATGAGCATGCTGCAACCCGGCGCGATCGTGGTGATCATGGGCGTGTTGACGGGGTGCATGGGCGGGCTGTTGCGCGATGTGGTCTGCAACGAGGTGCCGCTGGTCCTCAAGCAAGGCGAGCTTTACGTCAGCGCCGCTTTCGGCGGTGCCCTGACCGCCGTTGGCCTTAGCTATGTCACCGGCGAAAATCTGTTGATCCTCGGTGGCTGCGCCTTGGTCACCTGGGCCCTGCGCGCAGGCTCGCTTACCTTCGGCTGGCGCCTGCCGGTCTATCGCCCGCGTCCACCAAGAGTATAGGACGGTGCCGGGCGTATGACGCCAGCAGTCCCGCGCCTACTTCCGCCCCAGATAGGTCTGATAGAGCCAGATCAGCAACAGCGCCCCAAGCACCGCGCCGATCAGGCCGCCCAACAGACCGGTGACCGTCGGCAACACCCGGATCACCACCCCGCCGACAAGCGCGCCTGCGATCCCGATCAGAACGGTCGGGACAATGCCCGCCTCAACCTTCATCATCCTGGTGGCAAGAAACCCGGCCGCGGCCCCGATGATAATAAGATAGATCACACCCATGATGCCTTACCTCCTGCCGCGCCAATGCGTGGGCACGATGATCAGCGCCCCGATCGAGGAAATGATCGCATCAATTCCCGGCGCGCCAAAGCGAAACCCGAACATGATCCGCATGAAATAGAACAGGAACGCCCCGCCAATACAAATGATGATCGACGCCACATAGCCGTTGCGCGTAAAGCCGCTTTTCTCGGAGACATAGCCAACGATGCCCGCAATCACCACCGTGCCGAAAAGTTGCAGAAACATCGACGCCCCCTAGCCCAGAACCGTGCCGGCAGGCAGGGCCATGCCACGCAAGAACTCATCCCTATCCTGCGCGCCCTTGCCCGCCCGTTGCAAGCGCAAAAGCCGCACCGCGCCGCTGCCACAGGCCACGGTCAGCTCTGCATCAAGCACTTCGCCGGGCGCGCCCTGCCCTTCGGCCATGGCCGAGCCCAACAGTTTCACGCGCAGGCCCTGCACGTCGATCCAGGCGCCGGGAAAGGGCGACAGGCCGCGGATAAGCCGGTCAACCTCTGGCGCGGGGCGGCTCCAATCCACCCGCGCCTCGGCCTTGTCGATCTTGGCGGCATAACTCACGCCCGCCTCGGGCTGCGGCATGGGCTCAAGATCATCAAGCCGCTCAAGCGCTTCGACAATCAACCGCGCGCCGATGGCGGAAAGACGATCATGCAATCCGCCCGTGACCTCCCTCGCGCCGATCTCTGTCGCCTCGCGCAACAACACCGGCCCGGTATCAAGCCCGGCCTCCATCTGCATGATGCAAACGCCGGTCTCTTTATCCCCTGCCATGATCGCGCGATGGATCGGCGCGGCCCCGCGCCAGCGCGGCAAAAGGCTTGCGTGGATATTCAGACATCCCCGCTTGGGCGCGTCCAAAATCGCCTTTGGCAGGATAAGCCCATAGGCCACCACCACCGCCACATCGGCGTCGAGCGCCGCGAATGCCTCGGCCTCGCCCTTGAGGCTCTCCGGGTGGCGCACCTCAAGCCCAAGGCTTTCGGCACGCGCCTGCACCGGCGACGGGCGCTCTTTCTTGCCACGCCCGGCGGGGCGGGGTGGCTGGCAATAAACCGCGACAACCTCGTGACCCGCCGCCACCAATGCCTCCAGCACCGGCACGGAAAACTCGGGGGTCCCCATGAAAATCACACGCATTCCCGCCCCTTTCATCTTTCCAAAAATACTCAAATCACTGCAAGCCACCCCAAGCGCGCCCTCAGCGGCTTAGCCCTGCTTTCGCGCCTTGCGCAAAAGCATGTCACGTTTGACCTTGCTCAACCGGTCAAAATACATCCGCCCCGCCAGATGGTCGATCTGGTGCTGCACACTGGTGGCCCAAAGCCCGACAAAGTCGCGCTCTTCAAGCTCGCCCGCCTCGTTGAGAAACTGCACCGTCACCGCACGGGGCCGCGCGATCAGGGCCGACATGCCCGGCAGGTTCGGGCTGGCCTCGGCATGCGGGCGCAATTGCGCACTGGCGTGAAGCACCCGTGGGTTGGCCATGCGCACCACCTTGCCGCGGCTCTCGCTGGCATCGACCACGGCCAATGCGCGCATCACGCCGATCTGCACGGCGGCAAGGCCCACGCCCGGCATCGCCTCCATCGTGTCGATCATATCGGCCCAATGGCCGCGCACCTCGTCGTCGATTGCCGCGACCGGCGCCGCGACACTGCGCAAGCGCTTGTCGGGCCAGGGCAGACAGGGGCGCACCGCCACCGCGCTAGCCCCGCGCCATTTCACGTTTCAGCTTTTGCATCCGGCGGGTGATCATCTGCCGCTTCATCGCGCCGAGATAATCAATGAACAGCTTGCCATTCAGGTGGTCGATCTCATGTTGTACGCAGGTCGCCCAGAGNGCGTCAAATCCCTCTTTGTGCTCTTTGCCATCCAGATCAACCCAGCGCACCTCGACCTCTTTGGGCCGGGTCACCTCGCCATATTGNTCGGGGATCGACAAGCACCCCTCTTCATAGACATTCGTCTCATCCGACGCGGCGACAACCTCGGGGTTGATCATCACCATCGGGCGCGGGGNTTCATTCTCNCCCTTGACGCAATCGAGCACGATCAGCCGCTCAAGCACACCGACCTGCGGCGCGGCCAAACCGATGCCGGGCGCGTCATACATGGTTTCAAGCATGTCCTTGGACAACTGGCGCAACGCATCCGTCACATCGGCAACGGGCGTGCAGACCTTTTTCAGGCGCGGGTCGGGGTGGATGAGGATTGGCCGTTTCATAGGGGTCATTTAGGATAAGAAGAGCCGTTCTGCAACGCCCCTTGCACCCAACGTCAATTCGGCTAGCTTGCGCGCGCAGCCTATAGGAGAGCATCAATGATTTTCGACGAAATAATCGACCGCCGCGGCACCCATTCGGACAAGTGGGATATGATGCAGGCCAAATATGGCGTTTCTCCTGAGGATGGCATCCCGATGTGGGTCGCCGACATGGATTTCCGCCCACCGCACTGTATCTCCGAGGCACTGAGCAAGATGCAGGATTATGGCATCTACGGCTATTACGGCGATGATGCCGGATACCGCGCGGCGATCAAGTGGTGGATGGACACGCGCCATGGCTGGACGATTGATCCCTCATGGATCTTCACCACTCATGGCCTTGTGAACGGCACCGCGATGTGCGTCGACAGCTTTACCGCACCCGGCGACGGGATTGTGCTCTTCACCCCGGTTTACCACGCTTTTGCGCGTGTCATTAAAATAGCCGGGCGTGAGGTGGTCGAGTGCCCGCTGGTCAATAATGCCGGGCGCTATGAAATGGATTTTGCAGCCTATGACGCCCAGATGACCGGCAATGAGAAAATGGTCATCCTGTGTTCGCCGCACAATCCCGGCGGCCGGGTCTGGACCCGCGAAGAACTTCAGGGCGTGGCCGATTTCGCCAAGCGGCACGACCTTATTCTGGTCTCGGATGAAATTCACCACGATCTGGTGATGCCCGGTCACACACATACCGCCATGGCGCTTGTGGACGAAACGATCACCGACCGACTTGTGATGATGAGTGCGACCACCAAGACCTTTAACATCGCCGGCGCGCATGCGGGCAATGTGATCATCCCCGACGACAGGCTGCGTGCCCGCTTTGGCACGCGGATGGCGGCGATGGGGATTTCGCTGAACTCCTTTGGCCTGTTCATGTCAGAGGCCGCCTATTCCCCCGAAGGTGCGGCCTGGGTCGATGATCTCTGCACCTATCTTGATGGCAACCGCCAGCTTTTCGAGGAGGGTATGAATGCCATTCCCGGGATAAGCGCAATGAAGCTGGAAGCCACCTATCTGACGTGGATTGATTTTGGCGGCACCGGCATGGCGCAGGGTGAATTTGTCACCCGCGTAGAAAGGACGGCCCGGATTGTCGCCAATCACGGCCCCACCTTTGGCACCGGCGGCGAGAGCTATCTGCGCTTTAACATCGCCACTCCCCGCGCCCGCGTCATCGAAGCCGTCGAACGCCTGCAAGCCGCGTTCAGCGATCTGCAATAAGGCCCGATGAGAAAAATCCGATAGGTTTTCCCGGCAAGGAAATGCGTAAGATCAATACCCTGTAGCGTTTCCCCGTTTTCGCGAAACGCTACAGGTCTGCAAACCGGGACACCCACCCTGTCGGCCCCGATGGCCGAATTTTACTCCGCCGTTGACAGGGAGGTGCGCAAGGCATGTTTGTCCGCCGCTCCTGCTCAGTCAAAACCGGAACAACACCTGCTGCTGACAACGGCTTCGCTTCGCTCCGGCGGAGAGGCGGCGATTCATGCAGAGCGTCTGCGGTTGAAAACCAATACCATGTTCTTGGAGCACTACGACGTTCCCGGCACCGACACGCCAGTCGTGCTGAGCCTGCAGGATGCAGACATCCTCGAAAGCCAGGATCTTGGCAAAACTTGGAAGCGGTATGAAATCGGCCTGCCCGTGCTCAAAGCTTTCATAATGAGGTGCCCTTTTCATGGGGACGGGTAAAGCACTCCGGTGGCCGGGAAAAGGGACGAGGTTCAAATCCCTCTGACAGCGCCGCCTAAGCAAAAAATTCCTTCGCATCCCGTCAACCCTCCTGTATCGTTTTAAGTGAGACGCAAGCACATCAGGTATCAAGGCCATGGGCCGAACGCCTGGACGTTCCTGCCAAACCGTATTTCAGGCGATATTTCAGAAGGAAGTATTTATGACAACCCTTGCACCTGGCGGCCTCGCGATTATCGGCTTCAACACCAACGGCGAGGGGTCGGATTTCTCGTTCGCCCTGTTGTCGGGCGTCGAAGCGGGCACCGAAATCTACTTTACCGACGTCGGCACGCAAGACGGCTCCGCGAGCTTCGACAATACCAATGCGACAGAAGGGACGCTGCTCTGGACGGCGTCGACCGATTATGCTGCCGGGACGGTGATCAACTTTCTCACAGACGGAACGGAATTCACGCAGCCCCTGATTGTCGGAATCGGCGGTTTCAATCAACCGCTGGAGCTGAACACAGGCGGCGATCAGATCATCGCATTCCAGGGCAATCTTGTCAGCAACCAGATCCAGGATCCATCGTTCATTTATGCCGTCAGCACCTACCGCGATACCTTTCAGGGCACCGGCGATGGCCGCGAGGGTGATACAAGCTCGGTTAACCAGTCCGGCGTTCCGGCTGGTCTGGTCGAAGACGAGACCGCAATCGCGCTCGGCGCGGCGACAAGCAATGTCGACTCGGTGCTCTATACCGGTCCGACGACCGGCACCAAGGCCGATCTGCTGGCCGCCCTTGCCACTGTCGGCAACTGGTCGGCAGACGGCACCACGCAAACCCAGATCACGGCCGACTTTATCGTCACCGATGCGGTCACGAATGCCGACCCTGATCTGACGTTGCCGGGTGCGGTGACGTTGGATGAAGACGCGGTAGAGGCGATCACCGGCATCTCTGTCTCGGATCCGGAAGACGACAGTGTCACGCTGGTTCTGACGGCGGCGGCAACGCTGGATGTGACGGCGTCCGGCGCTGCGGTCGTCTCTGGCAGCGGCTCCGGGTCGGTTTCGATCCAGGGGTCTGTCGCGGATGTGAACGCCAGCGTGGCTGGCCTGACCCTGACACCGCCGCAGGATTCGACCGCACCCATCACCCTGAGCGTGGTGGCATCGGACAAGGCCGGCACCTCGACCTCTGGGGCGGTAGAGATTACCGTTACTCCGGTCGATGATGCGCCGCAGCTGGAATTGCCTGCCGATTCCGGCGGGTCGGCGGATCGCACGATCACCGATGCCGAACTGGCCACCGATCCGCTGGATTTCGCCGAAAGCTATCTGATCAGTGATCCGGACGGCCCATCGCAATCGCTGGACGGTTTCGAATTGACCGTGCGCTATGGCGCGGGCGGCAGCGACGCGGGCGATCTGCTGGCAGTGACCGATACCCTGGCCTTCGAGGGTGGGAGCAGCAATGCGACCGGCATCGACACCGAGGTCAACGGCACGACCGGGCTGACGGAGGTCTATATTTCGACAGATACCGGTGTGGGCTTTGAGAACATCCAGAGGCTTCTGCTGGGCACCATCGACGGGACAGAAAACGGTCAGGCGGGCACCGACCTGACGATCACACTGGGCACCAACGCCACCACTGATCGGGTGCAGGTTCTGCTGGATGCGCTGCGCTTTTCCAATCCGGCGGCGACGCCGGGAACGCGGGTTCTGGACATTCAGCTGTCGGGCACCGTCGATGGCGCGCCCGGTTCATCCGATCTGGATACGGTCACGGTTACGATCACCGATGGCAATGCCGCGCCGGTCCTGACAGATCTGGCACCTTCGGTGATCTTCGATTCGGCCCTGGTGGGCATAACACCACAGGTAGTGGATGCCGATGTCACCCTGAGCGACAGCGATTCTGCCGATTTCAACGGCGGTGCCCTGACCATCGCATTCTCAGGATTCCGCCCCGGTGCCTCGACCGTGGGCGAGGCGCTGAGCTTTGATACCTCCGGTCCGTTCTCGATCTCGGGTACGGAGCTGTCGTTTTCCGGGACGGTTATCGGCACGATCAGTTCGGACGGTCTGGACGGCAACGCGCTGAGCGTTGATTTCACCTCGGCCACGGCCACGCCTGCTGTTGTGGAACAGCTGATCGAGGCGCTGCGCTATGGCAACACCGCCACCCCGCCCGAGACGACCCGCGAAGTGAACATCACGGTATCCGACGGCGATGGCGCGACCTCTGCGGTGCAGACCGCAGCCTTTGTGATTGAAACGATCACGCCCCCCAGCCCGCCTGACCGGTCGGTGACCTATGTTGAACAATCGGCTAACGTCCTGATCGACGATGAGTTGCAATTCACCGCCGATGGCGCGACTGGCGATCCGACAATCTATGCCGGCGGCGCGCTGGACATTACGATGACCGGCTCAGGCGCCAGTGATGGCCTGACGTTCTCGACCTCAACAGCAACCGGTGAGATCCAGTTCGACGGTGCGACCCTCTACATTAACGAGGACGTAGGTTTTGGTGGACGCAGCATCATCGGATCCGTCGCCGGAAACAACACGCGCAACATCACTGTGACTTTTCAGCCCACGGACCAAGTCTTCGGGAGTTTTTTCTTTCAGCGCCGCCCCACGGCGGAGGAGATCGAAAAGATCGTCCAGGCGCTGCAATACACCAACAGCGAAGGTGACAATCCGACCGAAGCCACTCGGACGGTCGAAATCGTCCTGACGGATGCGGCATTAAACGTGGAACCCACCGAAACCTTCACGGTCGAAATCGAGGCTGTTGAGGATGATCCGATCCTTTCGGCCATCGACGCCACTGTCCCGCTCGATTATTCGGGCGGTGTGCCAGTCACGCCTGCCACGTTCAACACCGGCTTCACTGTCGCGGACGTGGACACCACCGACTTTGCCAATGGCGAATTCCGGGTGTCCGGGCGGACCACGTCCGCCGAGGACAACTTTTCCATCATCGACGGCAATGGGATCACCGTTGCGGGCAATCAGGTCAGCTTTGGCGGCAGCGTCATCGGCACGATATCGGGCGGCACAGCGGGCACCGATCTGATCGTGGCGTTTTCGGGAACCGTGTCAAACGCGGCTGTCGACGCGCTTGGGCTACAGGTGGCCTACCTCAACACCTCCGCCACACCACGGCCTGAACGCAGCCTGGTCTATTCCGTTACAGATGGCGAAGGTGGAGAATCGGCACCGGTGGTTCAGACAATCTCGATCAGCGGCGGCCCCACGCTTCAGCCCCCCGTGATCGGCGGTGTCGATACACCGGTGACACCGCTCGCCTCCGCCCTGATCGCCGGCCCCGTGGTTCTGGACGCGGACATCACGCTGTCCGATGCGGATATGTCCGGCTTTGACGGCGGCCGTCTGTTGCTGAGCTATCAGGCAGCGCGCGGTGCGGCGACCGACCAATTGTCGATCCGGAGCGAAAGCGGCGATGTCGGCATCAAGGTATCGGGCACAAGCGTCAGCTTTAATGGTACCGTCTTTGGTACCATCGTTCAGGACGGTGTGGATGGCGGAAACCTGGAAATCGTGTTCTCCGGGCTCTCTGCGGTGGGAACGGCGGTTGAGGCGCTGATCGAGGCGCTGCAATATCAATCTACGGCAACCGTGCCGACGGGGAACACAAGCCTGTCCCTCACTGTGACCGATGCCGATGGCCAGGTCAGTAATGAAGCGTTGATTTCGGTCGAGGTCATTGATGACGGGGTCTCGTTTGACGACAGTGCCAGCACACGCGAAGACAACGGTCTCATCCTCTCATTTGCAAGCCTTCTGTCCAACGATGTGAATTTCGGGGCCGGTGTAACGATCACCTCCGTTCAGGGCGCTGTCGGCGGCACGGTGCAGATCGTGGGCAGCGACGTCGTGTTCACACCTACGCCTGACACGAACGGCGAGGCCAGCTTTTCCTACACGGCAGATGACGGGGTCTGGACCTCGACAGCAACGGTCGATGCCACAGTGACCCCGGTCAACGATGCTCCGGTTGAAACCGGCGTATCGGGCGACACTTCGACAATCCTTCAATCCGGCGCGGGGGCGCAGGCCCTGACGGGCCTGACAGACGCCACCCTAACCGACATCGATTCCGCCGATTTCGACGGCGGCATTGTGCGCATCGCGCAAACCGGCGGGGCGGCCAACGGAACCTTTGGCTTAGGGCTCGGGGTGACCTCGGGGGGCGATTCCGTCTTTGCGACCGCCGAAACCGTTGCGGTCGGGGGCGTGACGCTTGGCACCGTCTCTGCCAGCGGGGCCACCGGCGCGCCGCTTCAGATTGATCTTGCAGCAACCGCAACCCCGGCGCTGGTGGCTACCTTCCTGCAATCGCTGACCTACGACACCCCGACAATCGTCGAGACGCGGAATTTCCTGCTGACGGTCGATGATGGTGATGGCACGGCGGATGGCGGCGCCTCGACGGCCACTGCGGCCTTTGCAGTGCAGGTGACCCCCAACGCCCCGGTCATCACAGATTTGGATGGCGATTCAGTCAGCGTCGCGTTTGGTGCGGTTGCAGCAATCGACAGGTTTGCGGGTGCCGCTGTCTTCGATGCCGATGATGCCGATTTCGACGGCGGCGAACTAAAGATTTCGCGTGGATCATTGCTATCCGGTGACTTCTCGACATCGGGCCTCGTTCTGTCGGGCGCAGATCAAACCCTTGCCACCGCCGAAACAGTAACCGTCGACGGCATTGCCATCGGCACCGTGACGTCGGACGGGCAAGGCAGCAATGATCTGGTCCTCACTCTGTCCGCCGGCGCAACCCCCGACAAGCTGAGCACATTTCTCCAGACCCTGAGCTACCGCTCGACCGATCCCGGGACACACAGCTTTGACACCACACTGCGCGATGCGTCGGCGGGGCCGGCTGCGGGGACCTCCTCGGCGGCCGCGTTTACGGTCATTGTCGATGCGCCGCCGATTCTTACTGTGCCAGGAGCAATATTTCAGGCACCGGATTCCCAGGCGACGTTGATAACCGGGATTTCCGTTACCGATGCCGACAGTGCGCAGGTTTCCGTGTCTGTCGCCATCCCGGCAGGGCGCGGCGCTCTGGACATGACAGCCGAAGGCGCAGCCGTGCTCGTCGGGTCGGGGGGCGAGACGGTTTCGGTCTCCGGCTCCCTGACCGACGTCAACGCCACTCTGGCCTCCTTGTCGGTTACGCCAACGTCCGGCAATGCCGCAGATATCATCGTCACCGTCTCTGCCAACGATGGCTCGACAACAATCTCTGGTCCAAACACCGACTCGGCAACGGTGACGGTCGATGTCCTCAATCGGCCCGAAATTCAGTCTCTGACTGGGGATGTCCTCACATATACCGAAGGCGACGGAGCTCGTGTCCTTGATCAGGACAGTGCAGCATCGGTGTTAGATCTGGATTCTGCGACATTGTCCTCCGGGCTTCTGACAGTCGCGTTCCAGGGCGGCGGAACATCGGATGAAACGCTTGGATTCGGGGTCGGTGTCTCCTTGCCGAGCGGGCAAACCAACGGGGCCGCGGTTCAAGTGGGCGGCGTCACGATCGGTACATTGCAGGCGGGTCAAACCGGGCTCGCCGGTCAGGACATGCAAATTCTTCTTTCTGCCGACGCGACGCCCGCCCGACTCTCCACCTTGCTCGGCACCCTGACCTACGAGACGTCATTGGAGGATGTGGCGGCAACACGTACCGTCGCGGTCTCCGTGTCCGACGGAGATGCCGGTGTTTCTTCAACGGCTTTTGTCACAATCGACGTTACACCTGTGAATAACGTGCCGACCCTGGCGCTGAGCGGCGTGGTCGCAAGCCTGTCCGAGGCGGCAGATGTTACTACGCGCATCAAGCTGGCCGATATCGACGTGACCGATGATGCGCTCGGCAGCAATGCCCTGGCGCTGGCGGGGGCCGATGCCGCCCTGTTCGAGATCATCGGCACCGAGCTGTTCCTGCGGGCCGGCACCGCGCTTGATTTTGAAACCCGGCCCAGCCTCGACGTCACGGTCACGCTCGACGATCCGGCGCTGGGCACCGGCGTCGAGGCCAGCCTTCCGCTGAGCCTTGCGATTGCGGATGCCGACGAGGCGCAGCTGATCGTCGGGGGGCCAGGACCGGACGCGCTGACAGGGGGCGCCTTTGATGATACGTTGGCGGGGCTTGCGGGCGAAGACACAATTGACGGCGGCGCAGGCAATGACCGGATCTCGGGCAGTGACGACAACGACGACTTGTCGGGTGGCGATGGCGACGACACAATAGGTGGCGGCGCGGGTGACGACGCGATCGACAGCGGCGCAGGTAACGACAGCGCGAACGCAGGTGCGGGCGATGACACGGTCTTCGGCGGCGAGGGAGACGATTTCCTTGGCGGCGGATCGGGAGACGACAGCCTGGATGGTGACGATGGAGCAGACACGCTGACGGGCGGTGGGGGTGACGACACTATCAATGGCGGTCTCGGTGAGGACATCGCCGACGGTGGGTCCGGCGACGACCTGATATTTGGCGGGGACGGCAACGATACCCTCGGTGGCGGTCTCGGCGACGATACGATCGAGGGCGAAGCGGGCAATGACGACTTGGGCGGCGGTGCAGGCAAAGACCTTCTCAGAGGCGGCGCGGGACAAGACACAATCGGAGGGGGCTTCGGCGACGACACGATTGAGGGCGGTCTTGACGATGACATGCTCTACGGCGGCGGCAGAAACGATGTGCTCGACGGTGGCCAAGGTGACGATACTCTCAACGGCGGGGATGGTGACGATACGATGACCGGCGGCGAAGGTGCGGATACCTTCATCTTCAACTCCTTCCAGAGTGGGGAGGCTGACCTGGTCACCGACTTTGAAATTGGCGTGGATGTCTTCCGCCTCAAGGGGGTCGAAAATGAACCTGACACCGGATTGCAGGGTAAATTCGACGCACTCAACATCACCGATTTGGACGGCGGTGCGCAGATCGACCACTTGGGGCACACGATCCTGATCGAGGGCGTATCGGCCTCGGACTTGAGCATCGACGACTTCAACTTTATCTGACGCCGACCTGGAGGGGCTGCGGTAATAGATTGGCATCGCGCCCCGGGCTCGCCCCGGGGCCAACGAGGCCGGGCACCCCTCTTTCCAGAGGTGGTTCTTCTTGCAGGCCGGACCGATTCCGATATTGAATCGCCCCGGTTTCACCCGCGAACTATTGCTTCAGGTGAGGCGGTTTTATCGACCGCCTCGATCTGACGCCACTTGCGGGCGGGTCAGGCCACCGCTGGTTGCGATGCCCATAGCATCACGCCAAAGCTCGTCTGTATAGCTCGTTGCCGTTGCTTGTCTCCTTCACAGCAAACATCGCCCGAAAGAGCACCGGATCGAAATCGGGACAAGAGCAAGGCGGCTGGCGCGCCATCCGGTCGCTGTCCTTCGGGACGGCGCTCTGTACGGCGGGGGCGCCGGTCTGGCTCTGGGGTCTGCCGCCGAATTGAGACTCGCACCGCGCCGGAATACCCGTTAACGTCCTGGCATTATCCAGCCCCCGATTGCAGACACCCGATTGCCTCAGGAGATCCGATGCCCCCCTTTCACATGGTCCCGTCCGCCCTGCTGGCGCTGCTGATCGCCGCCCTGCCCGCAAACGCCCAGGACAGCTCTGCCAGCCCCGAACCAGCCGCGCAAACCACCCCCGATGCCGCTGCCCTGCCCGACATGGCTGTCATCGAACAGGCCTGGGCGCGTCGCGATTACGTCTTTGTGCGCGAGGGGCTCAGACAGCTGGCCGAGCAGACTGGCACACCGCTTGCGCAGTTTCGCTATGGCCGGGTGCTGCTTGAGGGGCGCGGCGGGCCGCGCGACATCGCCGGCGCTGTGCTCTGGCTCGACCGGGCGGTGGCGCAGAACCACATCGAGGCCGCGACCCTGCTGGCGCGGGTGCTGCTGTCGGCGGATATCCCCGACCAGCCGCGCGACCCTGAACGCGCGGCTGCCCTGCTGAACCGCGCCGCCGCGCGCGGCGATGCCGAGGCGCAGTATTACCTCGGGCTGCTGGCGCGTTCGGGCCAGGGCATGGCGCCCGATCCGGAGGCCGCCTTTACCTGGTTTCTGGCCGCCGCTGAACAGGGCAATATCGCGGCGCAATACGCGGTGGCCCAGGCCTATGCCCGGGGCGAGGGCACAAAGCCCGACCCGACCGAAGGGCTGCGCTGGCTCGAAGAAGCTGCCGGCCAGGGCCATATCGAGGCACAGTTTTCTCTCGCCCANGCCTATGACACCNGTCAGGGCGCCGCCGCCAATGCGCAGGCGGCCCTGCGCTGGTATCGCCGCGCCGCCGAGGCCGGGCTGCCGCTGGCGCAGCGNATCCTGGGCACCCGTTACCTGACCGGCANGGATGTCACCGTCGATGCGACCGAGGCGCTGCGNTGGTTGACCGCAGCCGCCGAGGCGGGTGATCCCGGCGCGATGTTCAACCTCGGACAGAGCTATGCCACCGGCGCGGTGCTGCCGCAGGATGANGCGCTTGCGTTCCAATGGTACGAAAGTGCTGCCGACACCNGCCTGCCGCGCGCGCAGGCTGTGCTGGGGCAGTTTTATGAGATCGGGCGCGGCGTGCCCCGCGAAATGGACCGTGCCATAGCGCTTTATCGTCAGGCAGCCGAAGCCGGAGAACCGGCGGCGATGCAGCAGCTCGGACGGCTGGCGGCCTCTGGTGCGCTCGACGGCAAGCTGGCGCCGCAACGCGCGGTGCCCTGGGCCGCCGCCGCCGCCGCTGCGGGCAACGCAGAGGCGCAGAACTGGCTCTCTGCGCGGGCCGAGGACGGTACTCACGGCGCAGCGGGCGCTCTGGGGCAGCTGCTGCTCGACACCCCCGAGCGCCAGGCCGAGGCACTGGCTCTGATCACCCGCGCGGCTGAGGCTGGCGACGTCCCCGCGCAGGCGCTGCTTGGACAGGCCTATGCCAGCGGCGATCATGGCCTGGCACAGGATTACGTTGCCGCGCACACCTGGCTCAACCTCGCGGGCGGCGCCGGGGATGGCGCCGCCGCCGCGACCCGCGACGTGATCGCCGCCCTGATGACGCCCGAGCAGATCGCCGAGGCACAGACCGCCGCCCGCGCGCTCTACGCAGGCATCGCGGCGCAGGTGCCGCAAACCGAGCAGACCGTGGTGCGACCATGAAGACACCGCGACCGACCCTTCTGGCAGCGGTACTGCTGGCTCTGGCGCTGCTGCCGGGCGGCCTGCATGCGCAGGACGTCGGCACCGCCAGTCTGGCCGATCTGCGCACTGCCGCCGAGGCCGGGGACATCGCCGCACAGCTCACCCTTGCCGCGCGCTATCACGATGGCGCGGGCGTGATCCAGAACTTTGCCCAGGCCGCCGCATGGTATGCCCGCGCGGCAGAGGCCAACGACGCGGAAGCGCAGAACCGGCTGGGCCAGTATTATCACGTCGGCCTTGGGGTTCCTGCGGATCGTGCCGCCGCCCTGCGTTGGCTCTCGGCCGCCGCAGAACAGGGCGCGCCGCAGCACCTGTTCGATCTTGCCGCCGTGCTTGAGATGGACACGGATAACCCCGCTGCCCTGGCCCGTGCCGCCGCGCTTTACGAACGTGCCGCCGAGGCCGGGCACACGAACGCCGCCGTCAGTCTGGGCGTGATGGTGCAGAACGGCACCGGCGTGGCGCAGGATTACGCCCGCGCCAAGGCGCTTTATGAAGGCCCCGCCGCCGCCGGCAACGCGAGGGCGCAGAACAACCTTGGCCTGTTGTATGTGCGCGGCACCGGGGTGCCGCAGGATTACGACCGCGCCGCAGCCCTTCTCGCCGCTGCCGCCGAACAGGGCCTGGCCACCGCGCTCACCAATCTGGGCGTGATGTATGAAAACGGCTTTGGTGTGCCCCAGGACGATGCCCGCGCGGCTGCGCTGTACCGGCAGGGCGGCGCGGGGACACAGGCAGCGCAGGCCGGGGCCGGGTTTGTCTACGACCCCCGCCTCGCCCCGCCACCCTCGGACCAGGACGGCATCGCCACCCTGCGCGCGGATGCCCAGACCGGCGATCCGGTGGCCGAATTCCAACTGGGCTGGATGCTGGTACACCTGGACGCCCCCAGCCCCGCCGACTGGCGCGCCGCCGCCACGCTATTTAACGCCGCCGCAAACAAGGGACACGCTGCCGCGATGGCCAATCTGGGGCTGCTTTACATGCAAGGGCGCGGCCTGCCGCAGGATTATGTGCTGGCGCAGATGTGGCTGGCTCTGGCGGGTTCTGGCGGGCTGAAGGCCGCGCTGCCGCTGAGTGCCGCCCTTCAGGCCCGCATGACCCCGGACCAGATCAATGAGTCCCAAGCCCTCGCCGAGACGCTCTGGCGCGGCGGAAAGCAACCCTGACGAGAACGTCAGGCAAGCCCCACATGGAAAAGATGTTTGACGGCGTTCCGAGCGGGATCTGAGCACCAATTAGGCGGGCGCTGATCACAAAAAGGTGAATTAAGTCTTAGTCCTTCATACAGATACGGTGTATACCGACAGCAATGCGATTTGAGACAGCGCCGGGAATCCCGGCTCTGCGCAATCTTCAACAGTAGAAAGAGGACCTTATTTGATGCCCAATCTTTTCAGAACCGTTCTTCTAGGCACCAGCCTCGCCCTGGCCGCAACCAGCGCCGCATGGGCCGTCGATCCGGTCAAGCGGCACAGTTCCAATGCCGTCTGGTTCGAGAACTGGAGCGGGCTAAGCAACGCCACCCTGATTGTCGTTACCCCAGACGGTGCGCGCACCGAAATCCAGGCGCCGTCTGGCACCCCCGTCTATAAGCTTGACCCGACCAAGGCCGTGGACGGCGTTTATGACTTCGAGCTGCGCGCCGCGACCAAGAAAACCGTCAAGGTCGACAACACGATCAACCAGGGCCGGGGCGATGCGGAGCGCAGCAGTACAGCGGTGCCATACGTCGTCAACGGAACATTCACCGTCGAACGCGGCATGATTGTCATCCCCGAGGAAATCAAAGAAGAAGGCAGCTGACCCAGAGGGATCCGGCAAAACCCGGCCCCTGGCCCAAAACAATAACACCAAAGACCTATAGTCGCGAAGGAGATTTTATGACCTATTCTCTGTATACTGGCCTCAAGGCCNCAGCTTTTGGCGCCAGCGCGCTTGTGGCGCTGACCGGCACTGGCAGGGCCGACCAGGTGATAGCGGACGATCTTATCGTCCAGGGCAGCCTCTGCGTCGGCCAGGACTGCGTTAACGGCGAAAGCTTTGGCTTTGACACGATCCGGCTCAAGGAAAACAACACCCGCATCAAGTTTCAGGACACCTCGAGCAGCGCCAGTTTTCCGTCCGCTGACTGGCAGCTGACCGCCAACGACAGCACCAATGGCGGCGCCAACAAGTTCTCGATCGACGATATCGACGGCGGTCGCACCCCGTTCACCGTCACCGCCGGGGCGCGCAACAACTCGATCTTCGTCAACAACACCGGACGCGTTGGTTTTGGCACCGCGACACCAAGCGTCGATCTGCACGTGGTCAACGGCAACACGCCAACCCTGCGCCTGGACCAGGACGGCTCCAGCGGCTTCGCTTCCCAAGTCTGGGACGTGGCCGGCAATGAGGCAGGCTTTTTCGTGCGCGACGTCAGCAACGGCTCGCAACTGCCGTTACGCATCATCCCGGGTGCCGACAGCAATGCGATTGTGATTGGGGCGAACAACGACGTCGGCATGGGCACCGACACCACACCCGATGAAAACCTGCACCTCAGGGGCAGCGGCAGCGTGGCGATCCGGCTTGAATCCACCGATGCGCCCTATCCCATCCGGCTGAACCTCAATCCCACCTTCGATGTGTTCCGCATCACCTTCGACGGATCAGGTCGCCCGACCCAGTTCCAACTGGATGAAGATGGCAATNTGATAATCCCGGGGACGATCACNACANCGGGCAGTTGCGCGACCCCCTGTGACGGCGTCTTTGGCGAAGATTACGAATTGCTGCCGATCGAACAGAACGCCGCGTTCATGTGGCAGAATGGCCATCTGCCCTCTGTCGGGGCAACGCCGGAATCCGGTCAGTACGAATTGTCCAGCAAAGTGCTGTCGATGCTGACGGAGTTGGAAAAGGCGCATATCTACATCGAACAGCTGCACAGCCGGATTACCGATCTTGAAAAGAAAGCTGATTCCAAAGGCTGATCCTGAAAGCCCCCCGGTGCAACGTGCCGGGGGACCATTCGAAGTTACCGCCGGTAAGCCGGGTTCAGGATTTTCTTGTGCCCCCGTGTTCAGGTCTCCCCCCTCGCCCCCCCAGCATCCGGTCCACCCGGTCATTGAATGACGGGATATTGCCGGGCAGGCCAGCGGGCAGGAATGCGGCCGCGACCACGCCAAGAAATCCCGCAGGCACGCAAACCAGCAATGACTTAGAGCATGTTGCTCAAAAGTGGAAACCGGTTTTGAACCGGCAGGTGACCCTGCGCGCACAGGGCNCAGNTGACCAGCTCACACCAGAACCGGGGCGCGCGCATCAACCATCGTTGAAAGCCCGACCTCGCCGCCGCTCGTGGGGCCGATGCCACGACCGCCCTGTGGCGAGAGAAGGACCGGGCGGCCTGCACCCNGATCTGCAAAAAATAAAGNCCGTCTTCCAGGACTTCGTCCACCGCATGTTCGCACCTTGACAGCTCCCCTGAGCCGCCACAGAATTATGACTTTAGCCTCGTTGAGCATTCGTTGAGACGCTTGATTTAATCTCTGGAAACATTCCTATGTCCAATATCAACCTCATCCGTCCGGGTCACAGCCTGCGTTTCCTGTTCGCCCTGCTGATCGTCGCCGTGCTGGCCTATCTGTTCTGGACCGGATCGCGCTACCCGGCGCTGAATGAAAAAGCGATGATGTCCGGCGCCATCCAGCTTGAGGATGCCCTCAGCTTCGAGGCCAAGTTTCCGATCACCGACGATATGAATATCGTCCAGCATATCTTCTGGTCCACGCTGAACTGGATCAACACCAACAAGAAGGGCATGACCTTCGGTGTGCTTTTCGCCGCCGCCTTCCTGACCGCCGCGGGCTATCTGCGCACCAAAAGCTTCAAGGGCCGATTCTCGAACTCGTTCCTGGGGCTTGCGATCGGCACACCTCTGGGCGTCTGCGTGAACTGCGCGGCGCCAATCGCGCGCGGAATGTATAGCTCTGGCCTGCGCGCCGAAACCACGCTCAGCGCGATGATCGCCTCACCTACGCTGAACGTGGTGGTGCTGACCATGCTCTTTTCGCTTCTGCCGCTTTACATGGCGCTGACCAAGATCGCGCTGTCCCTGGTGATCATCCTGCTGGTCATCCCGCTGATGGCGCGCCTGTTGCCCCGTACCGAAATCGCGCCAGAGCTACGCGTCCAGTCCCCCTGGAGCGCGGCCGAGATCACCACCGGCCAGCCCAAAAACGAGAGCCTGCATATCGCGGTATGGGAAGTCACCCGCAGCTACCTGTGGAACCTGTGGTACATCGTCAGGATGACGGTGCCGCTGATGCTTCTTGCGGGCTTTCTGGGCACGGTCGCGGCCGTATTTCTGCCCGGAAACCTGATCCTGGGGCTGCAATTCTCGCTCTGGGTGCTTCTGGCCGTCGCTCTGGTGGGGGTGTTCCTGCCGGTGCCCATCGGGTTTGATGTGGTGATGGCCGGTGTGCTGCTGGCCTCCGGGATGGAGCAGGGCTATGTCATGGCGCTGCTGTTTACCCTGGGCAGCTTCAGTGTCTATTCCTACTTTATCGTGGCGCAATCGGTGGGTCGGCGCGCCGCCTGGATGCTGGCCGCCACTGTGGTGGTGATGGGTGTGGTCTCGGGCTATGCCGCGCATGGCTGGCACGAATACAAGACCGACCAGGCGCTGAAGATGCTGACCGGGCAGGCACAGCAAGACCCGCCGCGCATGATGTGGGCCGCCCACGCCGCCAGCGCCGACCACTGGCAGGTCACCTCGCCCGACGCCGCCCGCATCCACATCACTGCCACGCCCTTTGCGTCGAAATCCCCCGCAGCCGACACCGGCTTTACCCGGATGGAAGCCGACACCCGGGGCATCGACGCCCCGCTCGAATTTTCCATGGCCGACATGTGGCCCCCCTTCTGGGAGGGGCGTAGCCTTGCGTCGGGGGATATCGACAACGACGGCGATCTTGATCTCGTCGTCGCCTCCACGGAACAGGGCCTCTACCTCTACGTCAATGACGGCACTGGCGCATTCAGCCGGATCGCTGCTGATCTGGGCCCTCTGGCGGACATGCCGGTCTTTAACGCCGCGCTGGCGGATGTGGACAATGACGGCTGGCGCGATCTTGTGATCGCCACCTACCGGCAAGGCAATTACCTCTGGCGCAACGTGAACGGTCGCTTTACTGGCACGCCCTCTCTGATCAAAAACCGCGACAATGCCGTCCTGTCGCTCGCCCTGAGCCTCGCCGATGCCGACCGCGACGGTGATCTTGACCTGGCCCTCGGCAACTGGACCTCGGGTTGGTATCGTCGTGTGCCGGGCGAGGAATCTCGTAACCGCATCGTGTGGAACGACGCGGGCGCGCTCAGCGGGGCGGATTTCACGGACCTGCCCGGCATCCCCGGGGAAACCCTGACGATCCTGTTCTCGGACATCGACGGCAACGGCACAGCCGATCTGCTGGTGGGCAACGACTTTGAAATCCCCGACTATATCTATCACAGCGACGGCGCGCGCGGGTTTGCCCCGATCACTCACGCTGATGCGCTGATCCCGCATACCACCACCACCACCATGGCGCTCAAGACCGCCGATCTGATGAACGACGGCTCACCCGAGATTTACATGGCCCAGATCGCGGGGCGCTCTTCGGGCGTATCACGCAAGCTCAAGATGCAGGACCTCGATCTTTACTGCGACGCCATCGAAAACCCACAAGCCCAGGCGACCTGCGCGCAGAACATGGAGATCAAGGCCTGGTACAGGTCAGGCAACAATTTCGACCCGACCTATGCCTCAAAGTGTCAGGAGCTCACCGGGCGGCTCCAGGGCGAATGCAAGGCGATGCTGGTCAAGGATCTCGCCATCCAGCGCAACGATCCTGCCATCTGCGAACTGATCCCCGCAGACCAGCCGCGCCCACGCAGCTTTTGCGACCTGCACTTTCTACCCGTGCGCACGATTACGGCAGACGAGGCCGAGGCGAGCATTCAACAGATCCTGCGCTCCAACGTCCTGCTGGAATGGCAGGGGGCGACCTATACCGACACCGCAGGCCCGCGTGGACTTGAGGTTGGGGGATGGAGCTGGGACACCAAGGTGGCGGATTTCGACAACGACGGCTGGCAGGATGTGTACATCGTCAACGGCACCTGGGTCCCGAACGAGGTCAGCCCCTCGAACATGTTCTTTCACAACACCGGAGAGGGCACGTTTGTCGAGGCCTCGGGCCCCTTCGGGCTTGAGGACTACCTGATGACCGCCTCTGCCACCGCCTTTGATATGGAGGGCGATGGCGATCTGGATTTGACCACACATCCGGTGAACGGGCCGCTGGTCATGTTTCGCAACAATGCCCAGGACGGTCACGCCATCGCGTTTGAGTTGGAAGACATGGTCGGCAACCGCGATGGCATCGGCGCGGTGCTGACCCTGACCGACGGCGACGGGCGGATGATGACCCGCGAGATCCAGCTCGGCGGCGGCTTCATGTCTTTTGATGCCCCGCGCGTGCACTTCGGTCTCGGCAGCGCCACCTTTGCTGCCAGCCTGACCATCCGCTGGGCCGACGGCACGGTGAGCGCGATCACCGGTCCGCTCGATGCAGGCGCCCTCTACACCGTCCGCCGCGACAGCTGAGCGAGACACTTAGAACGCGTCCTATCCGCCTGCCTTTGTGCCAGATACCGCCCAAGCGATACCCGAAAACCGGCCGATTTTCGGGTTAAACATTTTATCTCTCTTTATGGTTTTCACCGATTCCAGAGTATGTTGCGCAATTGATGAATCCATCAACTGCAATAATCAAAGCCCAATATGTGGAGACTTTGAACAGAACGGTTGAACATTGGCGCAAACTCCTCCCGCTGCGTAAGTTTCAGCTTAAGTAATATAAATTCTTTTGACAGCGAGAAATAATTGATATTAGGATGAGATTTTTAAACATATAGAGCACCAATGAATCTTAGATTTTTAGCAACCGTTGTCGCCTTTTCAAAGCATCAAACGCTGAACGCGGCGGCGCAGACATTGGGGCTGAGCCATTCCGCTGTCAGCCTTCAGATCAAGGCGCTAGAAGAAGAGCTTCAGTTCCCAATTCTTGACCGATCAAAGCGCCCTCCGATGTTGACCTCTCAGGGGCACGCCTTAGTGGAACACGCGAAGCGGATGGAAGGAATTGCCGGGGACATTCGTGCTCTGGCGGATGGCTCCAGCCTGTATAGCCGGGTTGCCGTTGGCGCTGTGCCATCGACCATATCCCATCTCGCGGCCCCTGCGTTAGCGGCGATTTACGCACAGCATCCCCGCCTTGAAATAAAGCTGGTCACCGGACTGTCCCACAATCTCCTAGCTCAGGTTAAGGATGGGGATATTGACGTCGCCTTAGTGACCGAGCCTGGAAATCAAGACAAGGATCTGTCGATAACACACATTAACACAGAGCCGTTTCANCTGATCAAATCCCGAAACGAACCGATGAACGATCCTGTCGAATTGCTGACGTCNCGGCCNTTTATCTGGTTTAACCGCCGAAGCTCGCCCTCACAACAAATCGAAAAACATCTGCAAGACAGGGCAATCTATGTTCAACAAGCGATGGAAGTCGACAGCTTTGACGCGGTTGAGGCATTGGTTTCACA
>JGI24724J26744_10000814_pt1 | contig 22011 bp, 20 predicted proteins | sample Cruoilmetagenom7_FD_26744 | JGI IMG/M metagenome (IMG submission 26744) | reverse complement strand
ATCGACAATACTTGGGTTTGCACGGACACATCCAGCGCCGAGGTCGGCTCATCCGCGATCAAAATTTTGGGCTCGGTCACTAGCATCATCGCAATCATGATGCGTTGGCCCATGCCGCCTGACATCTCGTGTGGATAGGATTTCATCACCCGTTCAGGATCGCGGATTGATACGGCCTCTAGCATTTCAATCGCTTTGGCACGCCGCCTTTTTGCTGGCTCCGGTGTGAAATCGGTAAATCTCGATGATCTGGTCGGCGATGGTCATAACGGGGTTCAGGGAAAATTTCGGGTCTTGCATGACCATCGAGATTTCCTGACCTCGCACACCCTGCATTTGCTTTTCCGTCATGCTCAGCAAATCGCGGCCATGCAGTTCCATCTTGTCGGCCTCGACTCGTCCGGGCTTGCGGATCAGTCGTAAAATTGCGCGTCCGGTCAGCGATTTGCCAGAGCCGCTCTCGCCGACAATCCCCAGCCGTTCTTGGCCCAAGGTAAACGAAACCCCGCGCACCGCCTCGAATTCACCTTGGCGGGTCGGGAAGGTGACGCGTAGGTTTTCAACGTCCAGAAGGTTGCTCATGAGTGGCCCCCTTCTTTGGGGTCCAGCACATCGCGCAAACCATCGCCAAGCAGGTTAAAGCCTAATGACACGGTGAAAATGGCCAGCCCGGGCACGGTGGCAACCCACCAGTGATCCAGAATAAACTTGCGCCCTTCCGAAATCATCGCGCCCCATTCGGGTGAGGGAGGTTGCGCGCCAAGGCCCAAAAATCCAAGACCAGCCGCAGCCAGAATAACGCCCGCCATGTCCAATGTGACCCGCACAATCAGGGACGAGATGCACAGCGGCCAAATGTGTTTGGTGATGATCCGCATCGCGCCAGCCCCTTGCAGTTTGACGGCCGCGATATAGTCGGAGTTGCGGATGGTCAGGGTTTCGGCCCGCGCGATCCGCGCATAGGGCGGCCATGCAGTCAGCGAAATCGCTAGCACTGCATTTTCAATGCCAGCCCCCAAGGCAGCGACAAAGGCCAGCGCCAGAACCAGACGTGGAAAGGCGAGGAAAATATCGGTGATCCGCATCAGGATCGCATCGACAATGCCGCCGGTATAGCCCGCAACGGTGCCCACCAGCAGCCCAACGATGGGCGCAATCAGTGCCACCAGCGCGACGATATAAAGCGTGATACGCGAGCCGTATATAACGCGGCTTAACAGATCACGTCCCAGACTGTCGGTGCCCAGAATATGCCCCTCGGCCCCAATTGGTTGCAATCGTCCGCCAAGATTTTGCACAAACGGATCCATCGGGGCGAGCAGGGGCGCAAAGGCGGCTATGAAGAGCAGCAGCAGCAAGATGCCAAGACCGACCATCGCCATCGTGTTGGACTTTAGCGTCAGCCAGCCGGAATAGGCCGCCGCATAGCGTGCATGGCGACGCGATGTCGGTGTGTCGGTCAACAGCCATTCGCGCAGGGTCTGTTTTTGCATGTTGGTTTCCATCATTTCGCCCTCGGATCAAAGACGCGATACAAAAGGTCCGAGAAAATATTCAGCAGCACAAAGACCAGACCAACCACAATGGTGCCGCCCAAAACGGCATTCATATCAGCCGACAGCAGGGCTGTGGTGATGTAGGAGCCAATGCCGGGCCACGAGAAGATGATCTCGGTCAGAACCGAGCCCTCCAGCAGGTTGGCGTAACTTAGCGCAATCACTGTGATCAGTTGCACCAGAATGTTCTTGAAGGCATGACCCCAGATCACGGTGCGTTCGGGCAGGCCTTTTACCCGTGCGGTGGTGATATATTCGGCGCTCATTTGTTCCAGCATGAAAGAGCGGGTCATGCGGCTGATGTAGGCCANNGANTANTANCCAAGNATGGTNGCGGGCAGGATGATGTGGCTCATGGCGTTCCAGAACACATCCCANTTGCNATCNAGCATTGANTCCAGCAGGATCATTCCGGTTACGGATGGCACGACGTCTGCATAGAAAATATCAACACGGCCAGGGCCTCCGACCCAGCCAAGGATGCCGTAGAATACCAAAAGCCCCATCAGGCCCAGCCAGAAGATCGGCATGGAATAGCCAACCAGCGCCACAACGCGGGCGATCTGATCGAACCATGAGCCCTTATTAACAGCGGCCAAAACGCCGAGCGGCACGCCTAATGTGACACCCATAATGGTGCCCAAAGTGGCTAATTCCAACGTGGCCGGAAAGCGGCGAATAAGATCGTCAACGACGGGGCGGGCCGTGAGCAACGAGGTGCCAAAGTCACCGTGCAGAACGTCCCAGATATAATAAAAGAATTGAACCAGTATCGGCTTGTCCAAACCCAGTGCCGCGTAGGCATCATCATAGGTGGATTTGGAGGCCTGCTCGCCGACAATTGACAGCACCGGATCGATCGGCATCACCCGTCCGATCACGAAAGTGATAAACGCCAAGCCAAGCATCGTGATGATGATCGAGCCGAGGGTTTTGAATGTCAGAATGAGGGCGGGCGAGGAGAGGGGCGACCAACGCCGCCCCCGTCCATTATTGTCAGCCATCGCCATTTACTTGGTAACTTTCCAGTAAGACACAGCTGTAATCGCGCCACCAACGTTCAGGTTGGCGACACTTGCACCACGGCCTGTTTGCTCGATTTTCTGATACAGAACTGCAAACGGCGCGATATCGCGGAATTCAGCCTGAATATCGGCATACATCTGCGAGCGCACATCACGGTCGCCTTCTTCAACGGCGGCGGCAACTTTTGCAGTCAACCCGCCCGTATCCCAAGCATTGCGCCATGCCAGAAGGCCCGTTGCGCCAGCCTCGTCCGTGTTGTCGGGGTTATAGGCAAATGTACCGGCATTTGTGTGTGGATCAGGATAATCCGGGCCCCAAGCACCCATATACATATCCAGTTCCCGCGCACGGTAACGGCCAAGGATTTGTTTGGCAGTGCCCACTGTGATGTTCAGCGTGATGCCCGCTTGTGCAAAGGTGTTTTGCAGCGATTGGGCGATTTCGATGCGTTCCTGTGCTTCACGCACACCAACTTCGATTTCCAGACCTTCAACACCAGCTTCGGCCAGCAGGGCTTTGGCCTTCTCGATGTTCAGGCTGAACGGGTTCTCGTCAACCGAACCCAGATATGTCGCGGGCAAGAAATTCTGGTGGATCACATACTGACCTTTAAGAAAGCTGTTTTGCATGCCTTCATAATCAACCAGATATTTGACCGCTTCGATCACTTTTGGCTTTGACAGCTCAGGGTGTTTTTGGTTCAGCGAGATATACATCAGACGACCACGCATTTCGCTGTCAATCTCAACGCCATCAACATCGGCGATACCGGCCACATCATCTGGATTCAGGTTACGAGCAACGTCAATATCGCCGCGTTCCAGCATCAGGCGCTGGGTCGAGCTTTCCTGAACATGGCGGACAACGACGCGTTCCATTGCAGGCGCACCCAGATAGAAATCAGGGTTGGATTTCAGGGTCACGGATTCATTTGGTTTCCAGTTGACCAGCGAGTAGGCGCCAGAACCAGCTGTGTTGGTTTTCAGCCAGATGTTGCCCATGTCACCATCGGCCTCATTGGCCATCGCGACTTCCTTGTCGACGATGCCGCCAATGGTCGAGGTCAGGCAGTTCAACACAAAGGATGTCGCGTAACGCTTATCGGTTGTGATAGAAACGGTGTTGCCCTCAGCCTTGATCATATCCATGGCGTTTTCAGCGGTAAAGCCAAACTGCGTCAGGATGAACGACGGGGTTTTGTTCAGGATCACCGCGCGTTGCAGCGACCATGCTGCATCTTCGGCGCGTACAGGGTTGCCCGAGTGGAACTTGACGCCCTCACGCATGGTGAACGTAATGGTTTTGCCATCCTCGGACACGGTCCAGCTTTCGGCCAGATCAGGGCCATAGCCTGCCGCCAGATCAAGCGGATCAAAGTTGACCAGTTTGCCGTAGACATTGCGGCTAACGTCCGAACCCGCAAATTCAAAGGATTCAGCCGGATCAAGTGTTGTGATATCGTCAATCCGGTTGGCGATCACCAGCATGTTGGCGGGCGTTTCCGCCTGGGCGGGCATAGCGACCATCGAAGCCGCAAAGCCCATGACCACACCGGCCATAATGTTTCTAATTGGTTTCATTGTTTAGTCCTCTCTGATTGATTTTGTTTACTCTTCGCAGTTTTGCCTGCTTTTCTACCTCAGTTTGTTATTTCCATGTTTCATCCAAAGCCCGTAACCAATTGGTATGGCACAGTTTTTGCATCAAATTTTCATTATACCCATGCGCGCGCATTGCCGTACGAAGGTTGGCCAATCCAGCAACGTCACTGATTACCTTGGGCACCCAGGCCCCGTCAAAATCCGACCCCAGTCCGACACGATCTTCGCCAAGTCGGCTGATCAGATGGTCCAGATGCCGCAGCATCACTTCAAATGGTACATCGGTGTCCATCTGCCCATCCGGGCGCAAAAACGCACAAGCGTAGTTCAGCCCGACCATGCCATCGCTTTCGGCAATCGCGTCCAGCTGTTTGTCGGTCAGGTTTCGGGCGTGTGGGCAGATCGCGTGGGCGTTGGAGTGGGTCGCGACCAGCGGCGCGTCCGAGGTCTTGGCGATATCCCAAAATCCGGCCTCGTTCAGGTGCGAAAGATCCAGCATCACGCCCAGTTCGTTGCAGCGCTTGACCAGCCGGAAACCGGCCTCGGTCAGCCCATCGCCAATATCGCCATCCGATGGATATTTGAACGGGACACCGTGGCCGAAAATGGTCGGGCGGCTCCAGACCGGCCCCAATGAACGCAATCCGGCGGTATATAAAACCTCCAGCGCTTGCAGGTCGGCATCAATCGCCTCGGCGCCCTCCATGTGCATGATTGCGGCCATTTTGCCGGAGGCGAAACAGCTGCGTAGATCGTCGGTGGTGTGGCAGATTTTCAGCGCGTCCAGATCTTGAAGGTGCAGCAGAATGGCGATTTCTTCCAGGATGATCGGCTGCGCGTCTTCCTGGCTGATGGCGGCGGGCAGGGGGATGTCGTAAGATGCTTTGCGCATCTCTTCGTCCATATCCCCACCCTCTGAAGGCGAGCTGACATAGAGCGCAAAGAACCCACCGCCAAAGCCGCCCGTTTTAGCACGTGGCAGGTCAATGTGCCCCTTGTCGCCAGTGACAAAATTAGAAGCTGCCTCTGTGCCGCCGGCATTCAAAATCTTCANCAAAACATCGTTGTGCCCATCAAAGATTAACGGTTCAGTCGATTTCAATCCAGTCATCAGCGTCCCATCCTATCCATCATTGAGTGCCAACGCAGCACGGCGGGCAAAAACCACGGCTTGCCGCGATAAAAGGGGCGAGATGGAAATTTAATCCCGTCAATCTCTGTTTTCCCATCTATCTGTCCCAACATTTTCTGTGCCACTTTATGTCCGTAATAGCTTGCCCGCCCAACGCCCGAACCACAATACCCCATAACATAATACAGGCCGTCATGTTGGCCCAGATGCGGTGCGTGATCGAAAGGATAGGCAACCGTGCCTGACCACGCATGGGTAATTTTAGTGCTCGTAAGTTGAGGAAACACCCGGGTCATCAGTCGCCTCAGATCGGGAACATAATTTTGCGGCTTATCGGCCCGATCAAAGGCGCGGCCTCCGAAAACTACCCGTGTGCCATCAAACGAAGGTCGATAATAGGGCACAAGNCGCGAAGTATCAACCACCGGACGTCCCGCCGGAAAAATGCCGTTCATCACATCAACCGCCAGCGGCTCTGTCGTGATGATTGCCGAACGGATCGGCACGATCCGGTGGTGAAAGAATGGCAATTCCGGACCGGTATACCCATTGGTCGCAATCAGCACCTCACGAGCAGAGATGGTTTTTCCAGCAACTTGAGCAGTAAACCGGTCCCCGTCACGCATCACCCCCGTTACACGGGCAGGGGCGACAATCTTGGCACCGGCCTCTACCACTTTATGGGCCAAACCCAGCACGTATTTCGCCGGATTCAACAATCCATCATCAAGATAAACCACCCCGCCATGATAATGATCGCTGCCAATCTGGCTGTGCTGCTCTGCCTTCGGGATCATTTCGAACCGCTGGCCAATGGTTTTATCAATCTCTTCTGAGGTGCGGGCGATAACCTCGTAGTCGGCAGGGCGGCTGGCCCCTTTAAAGCGGCCAAGATTCGGCTGGATATCACAGTCGATTTCGTCATCAATAATGCGCTGTTTCAAAAACCTCAGCGTGCTCATGGATTCGCGCATAACCGACTGTGCTTTGGCTGNCCCCAAGGAAGCGGTCAATCCAGCCAGCCCCAATTTGTGAAAGGATGGCCCGATCTGCCCACCATTGCGCGATGAGCAGCCAAACCCGATAGCTTCCGCATCCACCACCGTCACATCGCGCCCCGCGCGGGCCAATGTCAGCGCTGCTGACAATCCGCTGTATCCCGCCCCGACCACCAATGTCTCGACGGCATCGGTTAGCGCGGCAGAGCCTTGGGCAATTTGTGCCTTAGGCAAGTCCGTTCCATCCCACCAATAGGGTTGGTTCAGTACGTTATCAGACATCTACAAACAAAGCGCTCTCCGAGTCGTAATGTTGCAAACCACCTTCACCTATATCAGTCCACAGTCCATGGATGCTCATNGTTTCGTTCTCAACAGCGCTTTTGACAAACGGGAATGTCATTAGATTTTCCAGCGAAATCACCACAGCGGCCTTTTCCAACTGACGCCGTTCTTCAACCTCGTCATTCAGGTCCATTGCCTGAACACGGTTAAACCCGGGGCGCAGAATATCCATCCATCGGCCAACAAAACTGGACTTCTTTTCCAGATCGGGTGCGTTACCGGAACACATTTCATAACAGCCTTGCACCCCCCCGCAATTGGAATGGCCCAGCACAATCAAATGCGCAACTTTCAGTTTCGTTACCGCAAATTCGACCGTGGCCGAGGTGCCGTGATGATCACCATCCGGCGCATGCGGTGGCACCAGGTTGGCGATGTTGCGATGGATGAAAAACTCGCCCTGATCGGCACCGAAAATTGATGTGACGTGAACACGGCTGTCGCAACAAGATATGACCATAGCCCGTGGGTGCTGGCCTTCGTCCGCCAAACGACGATACCAAACTTTGTTTTCGGTATATGACGTCGCCTTCCAACCCTGATACCGCTTGACCAGATATGAGGGTAAGGGTTTCGCGTGATCCATGTTTGGCGCTCCTGTGATTCAGCCGGGTTATTCATTCTAACTATTCTGGATTTACACAAAATTCGAGCGATTTCTATCTTTGCGCTCAACCTTTTCTAAGTAGTCTTGAACGATGGTCTCAATCATTGTTGGGGCTGGATCCGAAGGAACATGAGTGTGGCAAATATTACGACGTTGATTTTTGATGAGCAGGTTCGACTGGATTCTGATCGGTTGGCCGAACTTTATGTGCAATTGGGTGAGATTGGGGCGCAGGGTGTTGTGTGCCGCGCAATGGAGGAATTGACGACTCGGTTGGTCAAGATCAACGAGTCCTACCAGTCAAATAAGGCGCGTGAATTACGCAAAGGGGCTAAAGGATTGATCGGCATTGCCGAACAGATTGGCATGCAAAGATTGGCCAAAGTGGCACGTGATGTGTGCAATTGCGTCGATCAAAACGACCCGTTGGCGTTGGGGGCCACGTTGGCACGCTTGCAACGTATCGGTGATGGGTCGCTGACTGCNGTTTGGGATCTGCAAAACCTGTCAGGTTGATCACGCCTTGTTACGAAACAAACGGTCCCTGTCCCGAACGATTGCCCATAGGGAGGCCCCACTGTTTGGGGTCAAAACCCCGTGCTGAAATCAGATTCACATAAAATACGAAATGCTTTAGGGTGGCTAAAAATGAAAACCGCATAGGACCGAAAACCATGTCTATGATTTTTGCCAAACCAGACGCAGCATCTATCCCGCTCCATATTATCGAGTCAGTTGACTTGTCCGGATGGCTGGCAGATCAACCTGACAATGTTGCCCAATGGCTCGACACGATGGGCTTTGCTGCAAGTTTGGGAGAAGTCTGTCTGGTGCCGGATGCAAAGGGCGCAGGACTGCTCGCCGTTGTCGGGTATGGTACAAAATCCACTAAATCACGCGGGCGGTTTCATTTGGCCCATGCCGCAACGACATTGCCCGCAGGCACCTACCATATCGAAACAAATCTGAAGCGCAAAACACTGGAAGACGCGACGTTGGGCTGGCTGCTGGCCGGTTACCGGTTTGGTCGGTATCGCGCACAAAAACCAGCCCGGGCAAAACTGAAAGCGCCACGCGGCATTGACGCCAAACAGATCGAAATCATGGTCGCCGGCGAGGTGCTGACGCGCGACCTGATCAACACCCCTGCGTCAGATATGGGACCCGATGAGCTGGAAAATGCCTTTCTGGCGCTCGCCGCGAGCCATGGGGCCGANACAAAAGTGACGGCGGGCGATGATCTGTTGACGCACAACCTGCCGATGATCCACGCAGTTGGGCGCGCATCAGACCGTGCCCCGCGCCTGTTGGATATGAAGTGGGGCACAACAGGGCCAACCCTGACACTGGTTGGCAAGGGCGTGTGTTTTGATACGGGCGGGTTAAATATAAAACCCGGTGGCTCAATGGGGTTGATGAAAAAGGACATGGGCGGGGCGGCAACGGTCATGGGCCTGGCCCATATGATCATGTCGCTAAAACTGCCGCTTCGCCTTCGGGTTTTGGTGCCCGCTGTTGAAAATTCAATCAGTGGGGCTGCCTTTCGCCCTCAGGATATCCTGACATCCCGCAAAGGGCTGACAGTTGAAATAAACAACACCGACGCCGAAGGGCGTTTGGTGCTGGCCGACGCGCTGGCGCTGGCCGACGAGGAAAAACCGGATTGCCTGATATCAATGGCAACACTGACGGGCGCAGCGCGGGTTGCTGTCGGGCCTGATTTGGCACCCTATTTCTGTGATGATGCCGAAATGGCGGCAGCACTCGAGGCGGGCGGCACATCCTCGGGCGACCCTTTATGGCGGATGCCGTTCTGGAACCCATATGAATCCATGATCGAGCCTGGCATTGCGGATCTGGACAATGCCCCCAAAGGTGGTTTTGCGGGAGCTATAACGGCGGCCCTGTTCCTGCGCCGGTTCGTTGATCAATCGCCACGTTACGCCCACTTCGACATTTACGGCTGGCAACCCAACGCTACGCCCGCGCGGCCCAAAGGTGGTGTCGGGCAGGGTGCGCGCGCGATCCTGTCAGCCCTGCCAAAGCTGTTGAAACTATGACAGATCGCCGCTTGCCCCCCACAGGCAGCCAAACCTTGGGAAAAGTGAAAACTATCAATGTTCCGGTTGCCGATTTGCGCGCCACGCCCGATGGCAATCGTGACCGCCAACTGATCTATGGAGAGGATTTCCGCGTGCTGGAAACGGCTGATGGCTGGGCCTATGGCAGCGCCATCAAGGATGGTTATACCGGCTATCTGCGGGCTGATCTTCTGGTTGATCAGCGCGTGCCAACCCATCTCATATCGGCCCGTAGTTCACATATTTACACCGCCCCTGATTTCAAAACCGAAGAAATCGCTGCCCTCAGCTTTGGTACCCGTATAGCGGTGGTGGCCACGCATGACAGGTTCGCTGAACTGGCCAACGGCCAATTTGTGCCAGCCCCGCATATCACGCCGATTGATCGGCTGTTTGACGATCCAGTCGAGGTTGCCGAGCGTTACATGGGTGCCCCCTATCTGTGGGGCGGCAACAGCATTTGGGGGCTGGATTGTTCGGGTTTGGTGCAGGCTGCGCTTATGGCCTGCGGGCTGGACTGCCCTGGGGATGCGGACATGCAAGAGGCCAGCATTGGCAAACCGATTGGCGATAATGTGCGCCCAAAACGGGGCGATCTGTTTTTCTGGAAAGGTCATGTCGGGNTAATCCGCGATGAAAACACCCTGTTGCACGCCAATGCCNATCATATGGCCGTGGTGGACGAGCCGCTGGATGCCGCCATTGAACGGATCAAGGCACAAGGCGATGGTGACGTCACCGCTCGCCGCCGTCCAAACTATCTCAAGTAAACAAAACCCGCATTATTTAACCCCGCGGATCAGCTTTTTCTCAAGCACCCACAGAACCGTTTTTAAATCCTGCCCGCGTTTCAAAATCTGCCCATCCATCCCNACAACGCAATACATCCCCTGTTTATGGCGCAGTTTTGGGCGCTTTTCGATCCGGTAAAGCGGGTTTTCGGCCGCGTGGCGAAACACCGAAAAAACCGCCATTTCTTGCAGAAAGGACAATCCGTAATCGCGCCACTCTCCCCCNGCTACCATCCGCCCGTAAAGCGACATGATGATATTCAGCTCTTTGCGATCAAACGCGACCTGCTGGACGGTTGGTGAAAACGGGATTTGGTTGCTCATACATAAACACTGGCCCGCAGCAGCTATAAAATCAAGCCTGACGAAATGTTGCCCTAAAATGATCGCAATTGTTTCACTCTAGCGCCCTGTTTGGTTGTGAAAAAAACCCATAGCGAAAATACGCTTGCCTCGGTGTTACGGATAACTGCCCCCACCCAGCTGTAACACCGAGGCCGTTTCGCTATCTCCCAAACCGTAAAGTTGAATCCACTGATATGCACCACGCACCCATGACAGGGCTGTGTGGTTTCTACATGTTCGAAACCTTTTGCGGTAAACTTTACTACACTGTTGACCAATTGGCTGGGGTTGCGCAAGTTGGGTGCAAAGAGGAACACACCTATGACACCACCCAACCGTGCCGAGAAAAGCGTCGTCGCCATGTCGGCGAATGATGTCGCCTCGAAATCGTTAGGTATGTCGCTGTGGGCAAGGCCGTAATGTCGGTTGAGGTTGGACCGCAGTATTTGAACGGTCATGTGACCCGCCTCAACGGGCGTTCGGTGGCAGAGTTTCGCGGCGATTCACGCCAAATCAAAGACCAACATTTCGAGGAGATATCATGAAACAAGCCTTCATCTGCGAGGGTGCGCGCACCCCGATTGGCCGCTTTGGCGGCGCACTGGCAACGGTACGACCTGACGATATGTTGGCGCATGTGTTGCGGTCCTGTGTGGCAGGCAAGGACGGGTTGGTGATCGACGAGGTCATCGCCGGTTGCGCCAACCAAGCTGGCGAGGACAACCGCAATGTCGCACGCATGTCTGTGTTGCTGGCAGGGCTGGATATTGACGTGCCCGCAGTGACCGTGAACCGGTTGTGCGGATCGGGGCTGGATGCGGTTGGCATGGCGGCACGCATGGTGCGATGCGGCGAGGCCGAAGTTGTGATCGCCGGCGGGGTCGAGAGCATGAGCCGCGCCCCCTTGGTGCAGCCCAAACCCGACGCCGCCTTTTCCCGACGGGCCGAAATTTATGACACCACGATTGGCTGGCGCTTTGTGAACAAGGCTCTGGCCGCGCAATACGGTATTGAGCCAATGCCCGAAACAGCCGAAAATGTAGCCACTGATTTCAACATTTCCCGTGCCGATCAGGATGCCTTTGCCCTGCGCTCCCAAAACCGCGCTGCGGCCGCGATTGCATCAGGGCGGCTGGCACAGGAAATTGCGCCCGTCAGCATTCCACAGCGTAAAGGCGACGCGGTGATTGTCGACACAGACGAGCACCCACGCGGCACAACGCTGGAAAAACTCGCCAGCCTACGCGCTCCATTTCGGGACGGTGGCACCGTAACGGCAGGCAACGCCAGTGGCGTCAATGACGGGGCATGTGCGATGATTATCGCATCCGAGGCCGCAGTGCTGAAATATGGTCTGACACCAAAGGCGCGGATCATCGGCATGGCATGCGCTGGTGTGCCGCCGCGCATCATGGGTATCGGGCCGGCGCCTTCGTCTGAAAAACTGCTGACGCGGCTTGGCCTAACGATTAACGACATTGACCTGATCGAGTTGAATGAGGCCTTCGCCGCCCAAGGGCTGGCCGTATTGCGCCAGTTGGGTCTGCCGGATGATGCAGATCATGTAAACCCGAATGGCGGTGCGATTGCGTTGGGGCATCCTTTGGGAATGTCTGGCGCAAGGCTGGCACTGACGGCCGCGATAGAGATGCAAAATCAGGCTCTAACCCGCGCGCTTTGCACCATGTGCATCGGNGTCGGNCAAGGCATATCACTTGTTATGGAAAAGGCATAAGGACTCGTGATGTAGNGACCCATCACCAAAAGGGGGGATGCATCGGTCATCCCCCCGCCCTGCCGATTACAGGCGGCATGCCACCGTGTTGTCGCNGCTNTTCAAGGTAACCCTAATCTNCACAACAGCCGAAATTNAGTGTCTAACAGCTCCGCGTCTGATCTTCACAAATTCCTAACCCCTTGCTGCTTATGATGCGGTATTATGAAGTTTAAAGGCAACTCCATCATTATCGCAATCATACTTGTCGTAGCATTGCCCGCGACAACCTCTGTCGTTGCCTATAAAATCACTAAAAACCCGGCATTGCGCCCCCTTGCCCGCACCCTGAATGACGAAGCAATCTATAACGGTTCCGTCTTTTCGAACGAAATAGTGGCGCACGTAGACTGGAGCACGGGGCGAGCGAAAAACTTTACCAAGCGTGATGTGTCAAACGCCATACGTCAGGCTTTTGAATCGCATGGTGTTGCTGTGCGCGTGGCATTCAAGGACATCGACACAGCCGATACCGTCAAAATCAGCTACAAGATTGGGCGAAATACATTGGGGCCAAGCCCTATCACCAGAGCGGCCGACAGCGTTAAAGGTGCGATCACAGCCTACCGGATGTATCAGATGGCAGCGCCGAAACGCCGTGCGTCACAATAGCGCCGACAGCCGCAAATCCAGGTTGCAGGCCTTATTTCGGCTGTGCCGTCGAGCGCATAGCGGCGCGACCACGGCCTAACTGACGTTCTCGCAACACAATCACAACGCCTGAAAAAATAACCAGCGCCGCACCCGCCAACATTATCCCCGTTGGTACTTCGTCAAAGACAAAATATCCGATCAACAGCGCCCAGATCATCGACACATAGGTAAAGGGTGCCAAAATGGACGCATCGGCAAACCGGTAGCTGCTGGTCAACAAAACTTGCCCCAGACCACCAATCAACCCCGCGCCGGTCAATAATGCCCACTCGGATCCCGTCGGCCAAACCCAACCGAACGGCGCAGATAGCAGTGACAAACTCAAAGACGTCAGCGAGAAGTAAAACACAATCGCAGCTGTTGTTTCTCCCGACGCCATGCGTTTGATAAATATCTGNGCGAAGGCGGCAAAACAGGCNGACCCCAGCACCATTGCCGCTCCGATCATTTCGCGTTGGCCAGCCCCGACCAATCCGTCGCCCAATCTGGGCCACAGAATGACCAACACACCGACCAGCCCCATCAACACCGCCGATAGGCGCACCAACCTGATCCGCTCTCCCAGCAAGACAGCCGCGAAAATGACGATCAGGATCGGGGTGATGAACCGTAGTGCTGTCACCTCGGGCAAGGGTAAAAACTTGAGCCCTGCAAATCCCAACCCCATCGCCATCGTTCCCGCCACGCTGCGCATGATATGGCCGCGGTAATTCTGCGTGCGCAATCCGTGGGATAAATCGCCACGTATCCACAGCCAGATCAAGACCACTGGCAACGCACAGGCGGACCGAAAGAACACCGCTTGACCCGCAGGCACTCTGTCGGCGGCTTTGATAAACCCGGACATCACCGTAAATACCGTGAACGCCAAAACGATCAGCACAATGCCGCGTGCTGGCTTCATGGTGTTAATCGCGCCACAGCCCAGCGCGCCGCATCAGCCACCGCCGCATCCTCATCCCCCAAAAGCCCCGCCGCAACAGCGCGTAAACTACGGTCCTCCGAATTGCCAATCGCATATAAAACATTGCGCACAAACCGGCCCCGTTTGATCCGTTTCACCGGGCTGCCCGAAAACATTGCCCGAAACGCAGCATCATCCAGAACCGCAAGTTCGGCCAGTTTGGGCGCAATCAAGTCGTGGCGCGCTGCATACCGAATATCGCGTGCCTCGGTGGCAAATTTATTCCACGGACACACAGCCAGACAATCGTCACAGCCGTATATCCGATTGCCGAGCATCGGGCGAAGCTCCTCATCCACCGGGCCGTCCAACTCGATCGTCAGATAGGAAATGCANCGCCGTGAATCCAGTTGATAAGGGGCCGGAAATGCATCGGTTGGGCATACATCTAGACAGGCNGTGCAGCTACCGCAGTTTTCAGGTTCGGCCCCGTCCACCGGCAATTCAATCGTGGTGAAAATGGAGCCCAGAAAGAACCAGCTGCCCAGATCGCGCCCCACCAGATTGGTGTGCTTGCCCTGCCACCCCAGCCCTGCTGCGGCGGCCAATGGCTTTTCCATCACCGGTGCCGTATCAACAAAAACCTTTATTTCCTCGTCCGGCGCTTGCTCCAGCAACCAGCGCCCAACCTGCTTTAGCCGCTTTTTGACAATGTCGTGGTAATCGCGGTTTTGCGCATAAACCGAAATCGCGGCACAATCCTTTTGGCTGATCACCTCCATCGGGTCATGTTCTGGAGTATAGGGTTCGGCCAACATGATCACGGAACGGGCTTTGGGCCACAAATCCTGCGGATTGCCGCGCCAGTTCATCCGCTCGGCCATCCACTGCATGTCGCCGTGTCGACCTTTTTCAACATATGTTTTTAATCGCTCGGCAATCTGCGGCACGTCAGACGTGCGGCATACCCCCATGTTGGAAAACCCTGCCTCTTGAGCAAATTTGAATAGCCGCGCCTTTAGCTCTGCACTCAAAAATCCAGATCCGTGTAATGGTCAGACGGTGGAAAGCCCGAAATCTGATCTGCTAAAATTGACCGGAATGCCGGGCGCGATTTTATCTTGGCATACCAGTCCTTTAGGTTCTCGTTTCGGTTCCAGTCCACGTCGGAAATGTAATCCAGCGCTGACAAATGTGCGGCCGCCGCGAAATCAGCCAAGGTCATCTGGTTGCCCGCCAACCAGCGCCGATGATCCAACAACCAGCCCATGTAATCCAGATGGAATTTGATCCGGCGCGCGCCCGCCTTGATGTTGGAGCTGTCCGGATACCCTTGGCCCATCACCTTTTTGTTGATCCGCTCATAGAGCAGTTTTGACGTCACTTCGTTATGGAATTTGTCATCAAACCAGCTGACCAAACGGCGCACCTCATAGCGCTCCTTGGGGTCTTTGGGCATGAGGGACGGCGTTGGGTAGGCTTCTTCCAGATATTCACATATCGGGGCGGACTCGGCCAAGGTCATATCGCCCAGCTTTAACACAGGCACTTTGCCCGCTGGGTTGCGACGCATGAAATCTGCGTCCTGCTCCCAGTATTTTTCCTCGACCAGTTCTACTTCGATCTTCTTTTCCGCCAATGACAATCGCACCTTGCGGCAATAGGGGGACAGGGGCATATGGAAAAGTCGGTTCATTGCGATACCAATCAAAATTCGTTTCTTCTATTAGCCGCGAAACTGCACAAATATCAATGGTCGAAACAAGAAGAGCGGCCATCCGCGCGGATGGTCGCCGCACCGCTGATGATCGCTTTTGTCCGTTTTCGCACCAGCGTTGATGGACGTGAGGCGCTGCGCCGCTTTGGGTCGGGCAAAATCGCGGCCAGCCGTGCAGCTTGGGTCGCGGTCAAATCCTCGGGTCCGACGCCAAAGTAATGCCGTGCAGCGGCTTCGACGCCAAACACCCCTTCGTCAAACTCGGCGACATTCAAATAGACCTCCAAAATTCGCCGCTTTGACCAGATCGCCTCGACCAGCGGTGTCAGTATTGCTTCCAGCGCTTTGCGGGTCCAGCTGCGCCCCTGCCACAGATAAACATTCTTGACCACTTGCTGGCTAATCGTCGATGCACCGCGTCCACGCCCCTCGGTCAGGGCCGCGCGGATCGCTTTCATGTCAAATCCCCAGTGGTTGCAAAAATTTGCATCCTCCGCCGCGACCACCGAGCGTGGCATGTAGGGAGACACTTCCTCGATTGAGACCCACGCGCGATCAACGCCATCCAATCGGCGGGATTCAGAAACGATGTAAGGCGTGGTGGGCGGATTCACGACTGAATAAAATAGAACCGCAACAAATACCAACATAAACACCACCAATCCGGCCCTGAATATCCATTTCCTTAGCCACCGTAGTGGGTGGATGCTGGCGCGCAGTTCCGGCACAACCGTCTTCGGCGTTTTTGGTTTCGCCGCGGGTTTCTTTTTCACTGTCTTTTTGGCCACGCCAAACCATAGCCGTGTGGGCCAAGGCGGGGCAACCCCTGCTAAGTATATCAAGAAAAATGGAGTAGTCTGGTGCCCATAGACCGCGAGCACCGTGGGGATTGATTCCAGCTTTGTTTACGGCCCATCAAAAAGACAAACGTGTTCCCAGCCGTCGGATGAACAAACACCAACGGCTGGGCAATCATTTTTATTCGGCCGGAATCGCGGCCGCATCGATCCCCAATGGGTGCGAGATGTTGGGCAGCATTTCCTTTGGACAAACCTGTAAGAAATTGCCGCGTTCTTTGTCCCAATAGCGCAGTATCTCGGTAGCCTTCAGGCTGCCAGTCTCGGCCACATGGCGCTCGATCAGCTCTTTCAATTCGGCCTCCCAGTGCGCCACAGTCACCGGACAAGTCACCAGCGTTTCCATGTTCATGCGGTCATGTGCTATGCCGTCGGGATCGTATAAATACGCCATCCCCCCGGACATACCCGCACCAAAGTTCGCACCGATCGGCCCCAGAATAACGGCAACACCGCCGGTCATGTATTCACAACCACAGGTGCCGCAGCCCTCGACCACCACATCGGCACCCGAATTGCGCACTGCGAACCGTTCGCCCGCACGACCCGCCGCGAACAAATAGCCCGCTGTCGCACCATATAGAACTGTGTTGCCGATGATGGTGTTTTCGGCCGCAACCAGCGGACTAACCATCGGTGGGCGCACCACAATCGTAGCGCCGGACAGGCCCTTGCCAACGTAGTCATTGGCATCACCCGCCACTTCCAACTTTAGCCCCGGTGCGGCAAACGCCCCCAAGGATTGACCGGCCGAGCCCGTCAGCTTGACCGTCAAATGGTCCGGCTGCAAGTTATTGTTCATGCCAAAGTTTTGCACGATATGGCTAGAGACCCGCGTGCCGATGGTGCGATGGGTATTTTGCACCGCGTAGTGCAGTTGCATCTTTTCCCCGTCATTCAGGAACCGGGCAGCGTCTTTGACGATCTCGGCATCCAATGTATCAGGCACTGCATTTCTTGGCTTGTAACGGTCATATTTAATCGCCTCACCCGCATCGACAGAAATCAGCAACGGGTTCAAATCCAGATCGTCCAGATGGGCCGACCCGCGGCTAACTTGCGAGAGCAAATCCGCCCGCCCGATCACCTCGTCGAGGGACCGTGCGCCGATGCTCGCCAAAATTTCGCGAACCTCTTGGGCATAGAATGTGATCAGGTTCACAACCTTGTCCGCCGTGCCGGTGAATTTGGCCCGCAAACGTTCATCCTGCGTGCAGACCCCGACGGGGCATGTGTTGCTCTGACATTGACGCACCATGATACAGCCCATCGAAATCAGCGCGGCTGTGCCGATGCCGTATTCCTCGGCCCCCATCATCGCCGCCATCACAATGTCGCGGCCTGTGCGCAAACCGCCATCAGTCCGCAACGTCACCCGCTCACGTAGGTTGTTCATCGCCAGAACCTGATGCGCCTCGGTCAGGCCCATTTCCCATGGCAGACCCGCATATTTAATGCTGGTTGCGGGGCTGGCACCGGTGCCGCCATTGTGGCCCGAAATCAGGATCACATCGGCCTTGGCCTTGACCACGCCAGCCGCGATCGTGCCAACACCGCTGGACGCCACCAGCTTCACCGTCACTTTGGCCCGCGGATTGATTTGCTTCAGGTCGTAAATCAGCTGGGCCAAATCCTCGATGCTGTAGATATCGTGGTGCGGCGGCGGCGAAATCAATGTCACGCCCTTGGTCGAATGACGCAAGCGCGCGATCAGATCGGTCACTTTCATACCCGGAAGCTGACCACCCTCGCCGGGTTTGGCACCTTGGGCCACCTTGATCTCAAGCTCTTCACATTGATTCAGGTATTCCGCTGTGACGCCAAAACGCCCCGACGCCACCTGTTTGATTTTGGCCGATGGATTGTCACCATTTGGCTCGGGCACAAAGTGGGCGGGGTCTTCGCCGCCCTCGCCGCTGTCTGATTTTGCACCAATCCGGTTCATCGCCACATTCAGCAGTTTATGCGCCTCGGGGCTAAGCGCGCCCAGCGACATTCCCGGTGTGACGAACCGTTTGCGAATGGCCGTGATGCTCTCGACTTCTTCAATCGGGATGGCATTGCCCACCGCCTTGAAATCCATCAAGTCGCGCAGATTAATCGGCGGGTTGGATTGCATTGCGGCTGAATAGCGTTTCCACAGCTCATAAGATGCCTGATCGCAGGCCGTTTGCATCAGATGCATGTTGGTCGCTGTCCATGCGTGGGTCTCGCCGGTGCGCCGCGCTTTGTAAAAGCCGCCGATTGGTANAACATCCTGTCCACCGCGCCAGCCTAGCGCATGCACTTTNTTCAATTTGCGCTGAACACCATGCAGACCAATGCCCGAAATCCGGCTGGTCATGCCGGGGAAATATTCCGCAACCATGGCGCGGGACAGGCCCACAGCCTCAAAATTCAGACCGCCGCGATAGGATGAAATCACGCTGATCCCCATCTTTGCCATGATCTTGAGCAGACCCGCGTCAATCGCCGCACGATAGCGCGCAACTGCCGAGGTCAAATCGCCCTCCAGCAACCCACGCTCGATCCTGTCGGCCAGACTGTCCTCGGCCAAATAAGCATTCACCACGGTCGCGCCGCTGCCGATAAGCACGGCAAAGTAATGCGGATCAACACACTCGGCAGACCGCACATTAATCGAACAAAAGGTGCGCAAACCCTTGCGCGTCAACCATGAATGTACCGCGCTGGTTGCCAAGATCATCGGCATCGCAACGCGGCTTTCATCCTGTTGCTCGTCGGTCAACACGATGTGGCCAGCACCAGAACGCACCGCATCCTCGACCTCGGAGCGAATGCGCGCCAATCCGTCGCTTAGCGCCCCTTCGCCACCATCGGCATCATAGGTGCAATCAATCGCCGCAACGGAATCGCCCAGATGCTCCAGCAAGGCGGCAAATTGCGCATTGCCCACAAAGGGGCTTTCAAGCACCAGAATTTCAGTTTGGCTGCTGCTCTCGTCCAGCACGTTTTTCAGATTGCCGAACCGCGTCTTCAGGCTCATCACCCTGTATTCACGCAACGAGTCAATCGGCGGGTTAGTGACCTGACTAAAGTTCTGCCGGAAGAAATGGCTGAGCGGGCGATATTTGTCGGACAACACAGCCGATGGCGTATCGTCCCCCATGCTGGCCAGAACTTCTTTGCCATCTTCGGCCATTGGCGCAAGGATTTGTTCCAGTTCCTCAATGGAATAGCCCGCCGCGATTTGACGTTTGCGCAATTCGGCCCCCTCGAAAACCGGTGCCTCGGTTACGCCGGACAGAACCTCGTCCATCTCGGTGATGCCGCCGACCCAGTCGCCAAACGGTTGGCTGGCGGCCAGCATGTTTTTTAGCTCGGTGTCTTTAAACAGCTTGCCCTCTTTCATATCGACAGCAATCATCTGACCCGGGCCCAGTGCGCCTTTGCGCACCACTGTGGCCTCGTCCGTTGGCACCATACCGGCCTCGGACCCAGCCATCACCAGCCCATCGCCAGTGATCGCATAGCGCATCGGGCGTAACCCGTTACGGTCAAGGCCCGCGCAAACCCAGCGCCCGTCGGTCATCGCCAAGGCGGCAGGGCCGTCCCACGGCTCCATCACAGAATTGCAATAGCTATACATATCACGCCAGCTTTGCGGCAGCTCGACGGCTTGCTTGCTCCAGCTTTCAGGCACCAGCATGGTCTTGGCCATCGGCGCACTGCGACCTGCACGCACCAATACCTCGAACACGGAATCCAGCGCTGCACTGTCACTGGACCCGTTCGAAATGATCGGTTTGATGTCTTCGGCCAGATCGCCAAAAGCAGCCGAAGCCATGCGGATTTCATGGCTCTTCATCCAGTTCACATTGCCTTTTAACGTGTTGATCTCGCCGTTATGGGCCAACATGCGGAACGGTTGTGCCAACCACCACTGTGGGAATGTGTTGGTAGAATAACGCTGATGGTAAATCGCAAACGCACTCTCGAACCGCGCGTCCATCAGGTCGGGATAAAACTCGGCCACCTGTTCGGCCAGCATCATGCCCTTGTAAATAATCGACCGACACGAAAGCGAGCACAGATACAGATCGTTCACCCGCGCCCCAGCCGCGGCTTTCTCGATCCGACGGCGGATCACATACAGCTCGCGTTCGAACGTTTCCTCATCCACACCTTTGGAATTGCTGATCAAAATCTGCTCAATTTCGGGGCGGGTCGCGTCTGCCTTGTCGCCCAAACAGCCCACGGAAACCGGCACCTGACGCCAGCCGTAAATGTAATAGCCCATCCGCAAAACTTCGGTTTCGACGATAGTCCGACAAGTTTCCTGCGCACCAAAATCCGCGCGTGGCAGAAAAACCTGACCCACTGCAATCAGCTCATCCAGACGTGGCTCGTGCCCCGTGCGCCGGATCTGGTCATAGAAAAACTTGACCGGAATTTGCAGCGATATTCCTGCCCCGTCTCCGGTTTTACCATCCGCGTCCACAGCGCCGCGATGCCACACAGCCTTGAGCGCGTTGATGCCATTGTCCACTACCTTGCGGCTGGGCTTGCCGTCGATGGACACCACAAGGCCAACACCACAAGACGCATGTTCTTCATCCGCGCGATACATACCGTTGTCTTCCAACCACGCGCGCTTTGCTTCTTCGCCTTTGGCCCATGCTGCGTCAAATTTTGTCATCTTGTCTCTCCGGTTTCGTCAAAACGATGCAATTCCTTGCAGCGCGTGTATGGTTTAACATTTCGCCATTCGCAGCCTGTGCGTTTGGTCAATTCTAACATCATCCGCGTGGCCCCATCGAGGGCAGCGCAGACATCATCGCGTCACAGCCAAATTCAGGCCGATCAACCAGAAACCCAGCCTCGCCCGGTTCAATAAACAGCACCGGCGTGTCGTCATAGTGAAAGGATTCGCCGCCCGAGGTTTCAACCTCGCGCCCCTGAAAAAACAACCGGAACCGCTCGCTGACAAATTGGTTGCCCGCGGTATGCACAGCCTCGCGCCCGTTGTCTGATTCTATATGAATTTCGAATTCGGTCACCAGCAACGGCTCGCCATCAATCGTTACGCTGGTGCCGTTCAAACGGTCATATCCAGTAACGTGTTCCACCGCGATTTGTTTGCCATTTTGCGATATGATTTGCGTGAAATCAAAATCGTCGCGACGCGTTTCCAGCAGTTCCGTCAGCGAATTGGCATCCGCCTCGGTGGTCACCAGCGCGCGCGAAATATCAGTGCGTTGCGGATAGCTTTGCAGCCAACGAAATTCGCGATCCAGATACTGCAAATAGGACGGGCCGTCACCGTCAATAGACATCACCCAGTGGTTGCCCTCCGGATCACCCGCACACGTCCAATGATGCGAAACCTCGCAACTTTTCATCTGCACCGTCAAATAGGCCGTGCAGCCCTTTGGCGGGGTAAATGTTCCGGCTTGGGATGCAATCGGGGCCAAGACTAATGCGGCGGCAAACGANAATACTTTCATCCGTCCGCCCCAAACATTTCCTGCATCGCCGCCGTGTCAAACTGCTTTCGCGCNCCCGCCAACGTCAGGCTCTCCATTTTTACATCCACAAAATATTCGCGGGTTATTTCCAGCCCTGTTGTGTCGTCCAGCAATCCGACCGCCATGTGGTAGGC
>JGI24724J26744_10000812_pt1 | contig 22063 bp, 17 predicted proteins | sample Cruoilmetagenom7_FD_26744 | JGI IMG/M metagenome (IMG submission 26744) | reverse complement strand
CCGTGGCTTGGCAATCATGGCTGATTTTCATCAGCTTTAGACCCATAGCTTTGCGCCCCACCCTTTCAGTTGGTTTGCCTTTATCGAGTCTTTACTTATTACTATTATCCGCCATTTAAACGATTTGTCAAGTAGTATATATGGAATTATGTGAATCATCAATAATAATGTCACCATGGACATATCTCTCGTATAATACTATTTAGTTGTTCTTACTTTGTCGAGACTATCCTGTCGTTTAAATGGAGTAGATTTAATGTCGTTGATACTTGTCGTGATTGTCGGTGTAATTATTGGCATTCTCATTAATTATTTTTCGGATGTTCTCCCTGTTTCTCGGCGTATCGCCCGACCTTTATGTAGAATGTGTAACCAACCTTTCTCAATAAAAGATTATTTAATTTCTTGCAGATGCTCAATATGTGGTGTTAAGACATCAACAAGATCCACTATTGTTCTTATTTGTGCAATTGTTATTTGCGTTTTACTCAAGTTTTTTCCATTTTCCATTCTTAGTTTTTGGGCAACACTCCCAATCTTAATTTTCCTGGGAGTAATAATAGTGATAGATATCGAACACCGAGTAGTTTTGGTTCAAACAAGCGTTTTTGGATTTATTTTATTCTTTCTTTATGGAATTAGATTGAATGATTTATTAATCACAATTTTTGGCGCTCTCGCAGGATTCCTAATCATGCTCATTTTTTATTATTTAGGATTAGCATTCACAAAAATAGCAGGAAAACTAAGGAATCAAAAAATAGATGAGGTCGCCTTTGGATTCGGAGATGTTTGTCTTGGTACGATTTTAGGATTTCTTACTGGTTGGCCTTTAATTATCGGAGCATTTTTTATATCGATTTTTACATTTACAGCATTCTCATTAGTCTTATTCTTTGTATTATTTTTAACAAAAAGATATCACGCGTTTTCTAATACCCAACCCTTTACGACATTTCTGATCCTTGGAGCAATAGCGATTTTCTATCTATGAACGCATATGACAGACTTGATACTTACCCTTAATCAGTATTTTTTTTAAATAATTCTGATAAAAAATTGAGTATGAGATTATCGGAAATTAGAAACCGCCAGATCTGAGATAGAAAGCATAAAAACCATGAAAAAAATAATATATGAATACATGAAGCTGTCAGGTTAGTGGATAGTAAAATACAGAAAGACTTTCATGCTCTTCACCGAAGAGTATGAATTCCATAAACCCTTGGTCGTGGGTTAATACCGTCCCTAACCATTTCTCGTCTTTCAGAACCCATAAATTAAAATCTGGGTTATGTCAGACATAAAAATATGATTTGAGTCGCCTTTCCCGATTTCGGGCGCAATGTACAGTTTTCGCATAGCCTTTTCAGTCAAGCCGCCATCAACAAATAAATCCTATACACGTATTAAAACATTTTTTAGGTACAATACAGATTGGGTGTTATTATCAAGAAAATGTTTAAGGTAAGAAAGCGGGCATGGATGGAACAAGATCTCAACATATACTCTCAGAAAAAGACAAAGTATAACTATTATTTGATAATTTTACTTGTATGCGCCAGCATTTTTATGCTGGCCAAAACATATGCAGANCCTGATTTATGGGGACACTTGCAGTTCGGTTTAGATCAAGTGGAAACAAGGAAAATAATCCAGGTTGATCAGTATTCGTACAATTCAGCTGGACAAGATTGGATCAATCACGAATGGTTAGCGGAAGTTTTATTTGCAATTGCTTGGTCTGCAGGCAATGCTCCTGGTTTAGTAATATTAAAAACAATCACGGGACTTCTCACCATTGGCATAATTTATAAGTACTTTATTTCAATTCAAATCAATTATATTGTGGCGGCCCTGATGGTATTATTAATGGGGGTATCACTTTTTATTGTATTCTATGTGTCTGTACGTCCACAGATATTTACATTTTTATTCCTTGCAGTTGAATTATTAATCATCAGGATGGCAGAAAAAGCGTCTTATCGCTGGTTGTGGGTCATGCCTGTAGTAATACTGTTTTGGGTAAATTTGCATGGTGGGGTTATTGCTGGGATCGGTATTCTATGCATTTGGCTTCCTATCCACCTTTTCTTTAATAAAAACATGTGGAGAAAATCCATTCCTCCGATTGTTCTCAGTCTTGCAATGCTGTTGATCAATCCATATGGTATAGATCTGATAACCTTCTTGCTTCGAACTACTTTGGTACCCCGGTCTGAAATATCTGATTGGCAACCACTCATACTATTTTCCATTGCTGGATTCATGTATTGCCTGACCCTGGTTTTGTCCATTGGAGGTTTGATTTTTAGCTCAAAGCAGCGCAAACCGGTNCCCTTGATACTTTTTGGGGTTTTTGTAATATTGCCCTGGATGGCAAATCGGCATCTACCACTGTTTTCTATTGCAGCACTTATTTTAATGGGAGAGCATGTAGCAAGCGCATGCAAAAAATTAATTCCTGATGAAATAATAAGCACAACCGATTCCTTCTTAAGGAATGGTTTGTATACACTAATGTCCGTTATTTTAATTTTTATGACATTCTCTCTTAATTACTGGCAAGTAAAAATTGAGAAAAGCGTATTTGATGTGCCAGGCACTGCTGTTTCACTGTTAAAGAGGAGCAATGTTTCAGGAAATCTAGTTACAGAATTTGATTGGGGACAGTATATTATATGGCATCTTGGACCACAAATAAAAGTCTCGATAGATGGCAGGCGTGAAACAGTCTACACCGAAACAGCGTATAAACAAGCCTTGAGTTTTATGTTTGGTACAGGAGAATGGGATGCAATACTAGAACAATACAACACAGATATTGCCTTAGTCAAGATGAACTCTTCAGCATATAATCTTTTAAAGCTCAGCCCAGGATGGGTAATAGTATTTGAAGATTCTAAGAGCGTCCTCTTCTTGAACGAAAAGTCACCAATTGCTGATACACTAAAAAGAACCGCTGCTGAATTTAATCCACCGGAAATGCTTAGTTATTTTCCATAAAAATTCCTAAAACATACTTTATCTGTATGAGATTCAAAGCCCGTTCGAGTCGCGTCGAGGGCGCCTTTTTTATCTCCCTTTTACCTCCACATCTGATGATAATTTGTTGCCCTTAGCACTTCCCCCCTCCTGCTTGCAGGAGATGGAGAAGTTAATAGATAAAAAACTTTCACAATAACAGGGATCTCCCTGGTTATCGACCCATCCATCTTTCAAGAAATAAACTCCCGATTGTCATACAGTTTGGATGATCCTGTACATGTTTGAAATCCAAAATAGCTTCTGCTACAATAGAAATTATTCAAGGAGTAAATGGTGACTAAGCAAAATAATCTCAAGAGTATATCATTCTGCCTGGCCGTTCTTTTATTATCTTCCTGCCAACCTCAACCCCCGCCAGATGAACCAATTATTCCTACTACATTAAATCAGCCGCCAGCGGTCGCTATCACTCCAGAAAACTTCTCTAAACTTATGCTCGCTGCAACCGGTACCATAAGTTTTCCTCATGAGATTGTGTGGGCACGAAACGCCCAGACGATTACAACCACAACCGAAGGCAGCGTATCACTTCTAGACGCGCAAACACTTGAGGTTGAGAGAGAGTTCTCTTTTGAAGCCCCCGCTTCCCTTTCTGCTGCTTCTCCCGATGGGAAAACGCTGGCTCTTTCCTATGACAACCGCAACATAGACTTATTCGATCTCTTCACAACCAACAAAACATTGGCCATTCACTCGGACTATTTTATTGGACGAATAGATTTTTCGCCAGATGGGCGCAGGATACTGACAACCTCGGAGGAGGATCTCCTGGTGACGCTATGGGATACAAATAGCGGAAATGCGCTTAAGACCCTAACCGGTTTTGATACCGCTGCTCCCGTTTACACAGCCAGTTTTAGTGATGATGAAGAGCATATCATCTGGTTTTCACGAGGGAGGATACAGTTGACGGATATTGAGAGTGGAGAAATGAGCATGGTATTTGACCATGAAGATTTCGTCGTTAGCTGGACGCTATCCCACGACGGGAAATACCTCGCCACGGCATCCGCCGGGATGGTACAGGGACATTTTGTGCCGCTTATCCTGATCTGGGACACTGCTTCAGGGGAAACACGTATGCTGATGAACAGCGAATCGTCCTATGATGCAGTTACCTTCTGCCCAAACACACATCTAGTCGCAGTCGCTCATGAAAACTTAATCACTATTATCGATCTGGATGATTTCCGCAAACCAGCTGAATTAACGCTCGCCGGTGGNTCTATCGCTAATATGTCATTCGCACCTGACGGCAGCGCACTTGCCGCTACGAACATTGACGGGCTGATCGCTGTATGGCGAATTCCAAATTAGATGTTTTTTGAATATACACAAAGGGTTAATCCATAATAATTTAACAACATTCTTTTCCCAAATTCACCTTGTTGTTTTCAGAAATTATTTTGAGAATGAAGATTTGTTATGTATAGTAAAATGTATTCATTGATGTGGGATTCCTGCTGTTTTATATCTANCTAAAATCTCACTAATAAAAAGCANTGTGGCAATCGGGTAAATTGAATGAAAAGGTTCTTTGAGTGGCTGGGTATTCAAGATGCTTTCGAAAAGGGGCTNATCGCGCGCATCCTGATCATCTTATGTTTAGCTCTCATTATCTTTGGTATGGTTTTTGTTACCATCCGGATAGTCATGACCGTGCACCCCGCTTTTCCGCCTGCCCACTGGACGGATATANTGATAGAATCTCTAATTCTTGTCATGGCATTAATAACACTCTGGTTTATTCGTTCGGATAAAATTCGGGCTGCCAGCCGTGTGATATTGGGGGGTATACTGATTGCCGTCACCATGCAGACCTACTTTTTNGGCGGCCCCGCCAATGATATTTCCGGACCGATGGGGCTCCTGCTCTTTGCNATCCTCGCCATCCTCTTTCTTGACCGAAGCGACCGCTGGATTGCGATTTTTCTNGTCATTACGATCTTTATCATCTTGAGTGGATTATCAGCATCCGGAAACCTCCTGCCCTCAGTTCACCTCACTCCGATTGGCAAAACCCTCTATTCTATTTTCATCTGGTTATCGATTAGTATCATTATTGGCATCATCCTCATCGCAGCTATGGGTGCCATGCGCCGCGAACCGCATTTGCTGGATCAGCAGTTCAACGGATCGGTCGGAAACGTCCCCTTCCTCAGCACGCACGATGCCCTCACCGGGCTCTATAACCGCCTCTTCATTGAGACCGAACTGTCCCGCCTGGAAAAAAGCCGCCTCTTCCCCATCAGCATTATCACATCAGAAATACAGGATCTGAAAACAATTAATGAAACACACGGCTATAAAGCGGGTGATGAAATGGTCATTAATGTCGCCCGACTCTTCGCCAGAGTGTTCCGCCCGGAAGATATCCTCTCCCGCTACGGCGGAGATGAATATGCCGTCATCCTGCCCAATGTGGACCCCGCCACCGCACAGGTAGTCATTAGCCGCATCGATAAACAGATCAATGCGTACAACAAGAAACACACCAAGCAGCCCATCAATATTTCAATCGGTGTATCCACAGCGAACCAAGGTGATTCTCTAAAGGATCACTTGAAAGTTGCGGAAAAACGGATGTGGCAGGAAAAATCAAAATAAACCGAAAAACTGATCTCTTACTTAATAATTCGTTTCTCAATCAAGAAGTACCCAGTTCAGTAATCCTATAGCCGGGCTTATGTTCTCGCTGAACCCCTTGGATTGTTTAATACACTGAATTTAAGTCAGCAAGTTGCACGCTTGAGCTGCACCTGGGGGACTTTCCTTATTAATAACTTACCAAATAAAAGAAATTCCGATCTGGGATTTTTTCAAGTATTAACCATTTGAGAATTGTCAGCGTGTCATAACACAGCATCATAGGTTATTAAGAAAAAGTTTATGTTTTTACTTTTCCCTCGAATATATAATATTTGCTTAATCTAGCCGCTCTTCTGGTTTTGGCTGCGATCTGACAAAATCAATGAAAAATTTTTTATCATATGGTTTCATTTTTTCAGGGCAAAGAATAAAACCTTTGCAGTATATTTTTTTATCTTTCTTTTTTACTTTTACGGGTTGATCTCACTTGTTTCGCCAACCCGATAAAATCCTTTATCTTCATGGACGCAATCGCTTTAGCAATCACTGGAAGCGGCAGATCGTCCAATTTTCTGAAGCGGACGCAGGATTTCCCAACATCAAAAGGCTTCCCAGACGCGCGATATTCTACTTCAAACTGCTCCCGTCTGCCCTCATCTGCATATATGCTACTCAAATAGATAGCCATATGGTTCTTCTGAGACGAAAGCGCTACGATCATTAGTGGTTTATTGTTATACGTATCTGAATACACGGAAAGCGGTACCTGATAAGTTATCATCCCCCAATTCATTACTTCCTCATAACCGTCTGGTAAGTTTTCTAGAATCATCTTCCGGACTGCACAGATATCTTCTTTGCGTTCTGGTTGTAACCCAGCAATATACGCATCAACTGTTTTCGCACTTGACTGCATGCCACTCCTTAGACTTTTTATCTCGTGGTGCCAAGAGAATCTAAAATAATAAATTTAATAATAATAAACATTATTTTACTTTGTTTTTGGAGAAAAGTTTTTACCCCGCTTGCATTTGAGATTCTTTTCGCCCAAAGAACAGATACGTCAGCAGGAATGACACCGCCGTTGCAATTGATGATAGGATACCCAGCATGAGGTAGGATTCACTAGCAATCAACCTGCCGCCAACTAACGCTGCAATACCAAGCCCGATCTGGAAGGTGATCTCCAGCCAGGCAGCAGTAGCCATACGCGAGCGTTTGGTTGCCAGCGAGATCGCAAATGCGAACCACAACGACTGTGACAGGCCTAATAGCGAACGGTAGAGAATATATGCACCGCTTCCGATGAACACATTCTGAGTTAATACAACCATGAGCGTTAAAAATATCGATACAAAACGGCTGATGAGGACAACCCGTAAGCCAGTAATCTTTTCTGCAATAGATGGACCGGTAAAAAGAAGAAAGATTGCTGGAATCACCAGCACCGCACTCATTATGCCAAACATCTCCAAAGAAGAATTAAAATAGTACACAAAAATCACATTCAGGAATAAAGCCACGAACGCCAGCCCAAAACCAATAAATATTTCTACGGCAGCAAACTTAACCGTAGTGACATCGATTCCTTTTAAATATGGCGACAAACTGATCTTTTTATGAGCAGTTGGCTTATCTTCATCCATAAAGAAAAGAGGAATACAGCCTGCGACAATGATCAAGCTGAAAAACGCCAATATTACACGATAAGACAACGCTTCATTGGAAAACAGCTTATTGACCCAACTGAAAATTGAGCCGCCAACCAGCGCGCCGATAGAATTGCCCAGCATAAAAACTAAGCTCATGAGTGTGTAGGCCTGATTCTTGTTCTCTTTAGCGTAATGGGATACAAAGGGGAGCTGAATGATGAAATTTCCACATGCCGCCAAACCTGCCACGAATGCCCCGCTCATTATGAGGGTTTGATTGGGGTTGATTATCTGCATGAAATATGCGCTGCCGATGACAAAGTTAACCAAAAGGAATGAACGTTTATATCCAATTTTTTCGGCAAGAAAACCAATCGGGATGGATGCTATTGCAGCCGCAAAAGGCGTCAAACTCAGGACGATGCCCAGAAAAGCAGGAGTCATATCCATTGAAAGGATATATAAATTAAAAACCGCACGAAATGCACCAAACCCAAGATTACTGATAAAGACGGTAGCTAAATAAAGTTTGATGTTGCAATCGAAACCCTTGATGTTCTTAATATAACTGGTGAAAATATTCTTCATGCTTTACATTACTCTTTCTTGAGTGCTCTTTCTCCCAGTGAAAATANTTATTTTACGAAAGAAGTAATTCTAATCGAAATTCACCCTTTACGAGATATGAAACGTCAAGTTGAAAAATAATTAATGCACCTTAACTATCTTTTAGATAAAGATCAAGGAATTCGATCGTGCGCTTTATAAATAATGCATCTCCCTCACCCTGTCTGTAGAAAGTATGCGGTTGATCATCATAAAAGTAGCACTCGGGCTGCTTGTCGGCATCCTGAAGTTGCTCGCATAATCTTTGCGACCAATCAACAGAAATGACCTCGTCATCTTGCCCGTGATGGATACTGAATGCGGCATTATTCCCTTGATAATCAAATATTTCAATACCAGTGGAAGCATTAGTATAGCGCTGGCTAACAGCTGCATACAAGACCGCTGCTTTGATCTCATCCACCAGTCCAACCACACGCAGAGCTGTACCTCCACCTAAGCTGTGGCCCCAGATACCGATACGGCTGAGATCCGCATTCTCAAATATTCCCGGCTGTCCTTCCATTTCACGCACATGGGCAAGCATATTCATCACATCAACGGTAAAACCGCTGAGATAATCGCGCGTCCATCCAGTTAAATCTGAGGGCGGAAAATTGCGCATATTCGGATGCAGGACAATATATCCCTTGCGGGCAATTGAATCAGCATAGCGGGTGGAATAATCGAGGGTTTCNTACCGGCTGGCAGGAATATATCCATGCAGTGCAATAACNACAGGAAANGGGCCTTTTCCGTCCGGTATATTAACGAATCCGTGAATTGTAAGATCATCACTGGAGTAATTGACCTTGTAGCGCACAAACTCTTCCTGCCGTTCCCAGGTATATTCAATATTGAATTCACCGTCTCCATAAGACCGGCTTGCCAGACTTTCTAGAGAAAACGGGTTTGGTATAGGCGTGGGAATGATAGTAGAAGTCGGTTGAACAACCAAGGGAACACTGATCTCCCCCAGATTGACTTCAGCCACACTAGAAGAGAATACTGGTGCACAAGCAGCCAATAATCCAGTTACCAAAATAAACTCTATGATTCTTTTGAAATATTTCATTTACATTTTTGTTTTTTAATAATATCAATTAAAACATATCAGGAAGGAAATTGCCATTAACAATGGCATATTATTTTCTTATAAAGTTTTTTTACATTAGATCGTTTTCAAGAAATTATCAGTTAAAATTATTATATGAAAATTCAATTAATAAAGTGCAGAATGGTCGCGTGCCTTGACACAGCAGACCAAATATACAAAAATGGTTATCTGATCATTGAAGATAACCGGATTGTCGATATCGGGCTTCAAAAAGACCTCTCCCAAGAAGCGAGTTTTGATACCGTGGTTGATCTTGGCAACCGGCTAGTTATGCCGGGACTGATCAACGCTCACACTCACACACCCATGACACTTTTCCGTGGGCATGTGGAAGGTCACACCTTGTTCACACTTGATGGATGGTTCAACACAATCCGAGTGTTGGAATTAGAGATGACTCCTGATATGCTCCCCCCCGCTGTTTCCGTCTCATGCGCAGAAATGATCCGCACCGGCACTACGTGTTTCGTGGACCAGTATTTCTGGATGGACCAGGTCGTCCCCAGCGTGCGAGAAAGCGGACTGCGGGCTGTTCTCGCTTATGGTATTGTGGAATTAGGAGAAGAAAAAGCACGCGATCGCGAGCTTGCAGCTGCAACAGCATTTTTAGAATCTCTAAAAAATGATGATCTGCTCACCGGATGGGTAGGACCGCACGCATTTTTCNTTGATAATAGCATTGCCGCAATGGAATTGGAAAAGGAACTCGCGGAGAAATATAACGCTGGGTTCCATACGCATTTTGCCACTGGCGAAGAAGAGAATGACCACTGTAAAAAAGAATACGGCCATTCCGCAATCACTCAATTAAACGCGATGGGNTTCCTTGAATACCCGATCATCGCCGCACACAGCATTGCTATTCCATTAGATGATCTGCCATTAGTTATAGGTAANCCATTTACTGCCGCAGCAGCCCCTTCTTCCGGGATGCGAAACGCAGCTGGAATTACTCCCATGGTTGAGCTGTTAGAAGCCGGTGTGAACGTCGCATTGGGCACTGATAATGTAACAAATAATAACAGCTATGACATGTTTAAAGAAATGGCGCTGGCTGGCAAGTTGATGGCTTTACTGAGAAAAGACGCTGCCGCTCTACCCACCCGTGCAATCCTTGACATGGCTACACTGGGCGGCGCGCGCGCGATCGGGAAAGAANANGAAATTGGCTCTCTGGAAATAGGAAAGAAGGCGGATCTAATCGCCCTTGATTTGGATGAGATCGGATGGGCGCCAATGGGCGGGCAAGACGTGTATACTGCTATGGTTTATGCTGTCACCGGACANCATGTTCGCGANGTGATGGTCAACGGAGAATGGTTATTCAGGAATAATCGCTGGCTGACGGTTGACTACAAGCAAGCGTGCTCTGATCTTGAAGAAAAGCATGCAGATTTAGAAGAAAAGATCAAGTGAAGTAAGAGGAGATAAATGAACAGAATCATTATTGATACGGATACCGGCGTGGATGACGCACAAGCTATCCTGATGGCATTCGGGCACGAAGACACAAAAGTTGAAGCGATCACGTCAGTAAGTGGAAACGTAGATGTGGAAAAAACTACCGCCAATGTACTCAAAGTTCTGGATATTGCTGGTCAGGATGTGCCGGTGTACCCGGGCTGCGCGCTGCCGTTGGTCAATCCCCCGATGCATGCTTCCATGGTGCACGGTGAAGATGGGTTAGGTGACTGCGGTATACCCGCATCAGCGCGTAAACCGGAAAGCAAGCATGCAGTACACGCGCTTATCGATATGGCAAACACCCACCCNGGTGAACTCAGCATTGTGGCAATCGGGCCGCTTACNAATATTGCTGTTGCAACCATGTTGGATCCTGAGCTCCCCAAAAAATTCAAAGAACTAACCATTATGGGCGGCGCGGTAACCGGTAAAGGAAATACAAATATCAACGCTGAATTCAATATCTATTTTGACCCTGATGCTGCGCACATTGTCTTCGACCGCTGGCCGATGGTACGAGTTCTGGACTGGGAAACGACAATAGCCACCGGGCTTTCAAAGAGTGACATAAACACTCTTTTTGCTATCGACACACCAAAAGCCGAGTTTTTCCGGAAAACAAACGCGAATACGATGGCTTTCATCAAAGAACACTTCAAGATCGATTTGATGTTCGCGCCAGATGAGCTGGCGATGGCAGCCGCTCTTGAACCCTCCATCATTAAAAAGAAAGAGGTTCGCCATTTATCGGTTGAGTTATCCGGTAAGCAATCACGCGGATTAACTGTTGTGGACTGGTTTGGGATGGGTAGAAAAACACCCAATGCCGAGATCATCATGGAAGTTGATCAGCCACGTTTTGTGGAGATGATGGCAAACGGATTAAAATAAAATTTTATATTTATATTACTTAATAAATTCCAGACAATTCTCAAGAAAGGATTAGAGATTAAAACATCGTTCAAGTGGGGAATCATTGGACCCGGGCGGATTGCGAAACAATTCGCCAATGCCGTGGAGAAAATTTCTGACGCATCTATTTATGCAATCGCCAGCCGCAGCAGCAGCAATCCGGAGCAGCTGAAGAAAACTTTCCTTGCTGAAAAATACTACTCGTCTTATGAAGAATTGGCTGCAGATACAAAAGTTGACGCAATTTATATTGCCACGCCGCATCGATTCCACTATGAAAACAGCAGGCTCTGTCTAGAAGCGGAGAAACCAATATTGTGTGAAAAACCGCTTACTGTCAACGCAAAACAAGCAGATGATTTGTTTAGACTATCCCAATTAAAACAAACTTTCCTGATGGAAGCACTATGGACTCGCTTTCTGCCAATCTATGGGCAGGTTAGACAGTGGCTGGATGCAGGTGAGATCGGAAATATCTGTCATGCAGAATCAACTTTCGGTTACAAAGCTCCTCGTAATGCGCAAGATCGGCTGCTTAATCTTCATTTAGCAGGCGGCGCATTATTAGATATTGGCGTTTACAACACCGCATTGATGCAGTGGGTTTTTCAGAAAAATCCACACACCATCATCGCAGTTGGCCAGATCGGAGAAACAGGAATAGATGAGACGGTTTCAACAATATTGTCTTATGAAAACGGTGCATTTGCACAGTTTACATGCTCTTTCCAGGCACAAATGTTAAACCAATTTGTGATTACAGGAGCCAACGGAATAATTATTGTTCATTCTAATTTTTGGGAGGCATCACAAGCATCCTTGATAAAAAACGGAAAAACGAGAACCGTGAAAAAGCGATTGGAGATCAACGGTTTTGAATACCAGATAAAAGCATCAATGCACGCGATCCGTGAAGGCGCAATTGACTGCCCGCAGATGATCCAGGCAGACACGCTCGCGAATATGCGATCGATGGACGCGATCAGGCAGCAGATTGGATTGAGATATCCATTTGAATAATAAAATAGGATTAAAAACCTTGTTCGAGTTTTTCCCGGTATATGAAATTTTCCGATAGAAGAGGGATTTGGTCAAACCAAACCCCTACGGCGTCATGCACCGCGGAAGTAAAAGCGGGCGCGAACGGCACAAACGGCATCTCACCCATCCCCCTGGCTCCCATAGGACCATTCGGATCTGGCTCTTCAATAATGACAGATTCCAATTTGATCGGAATATCCATGATAGTTGGTACTAAATAAGTTGCCAAACTATTAGAAATGGTTTCGCCATTCTCCTGCTTGAAATTTTCCGTTTTCGCGTAACCAAGCGCCTGAATCACTGCGCCCTCAATTTGTCCTTTAACCTGGAGAGGGTTTATCGCTCTTCCTACATCATTCACGCTGATCACCCTCAATACGCGGGATGCCCCTGTTTCCCGGTCAATCTCCACTTCGACCGCCTGCGCAACATACCCATACCCAAAATTCGGGTGTTCTTGAATCTTGTTTCCACGGCCGCTCAAGATTTTCGGCGCTTTATACAAGAATTCCCCAAGCGCTGATCTCTCTCCCATTTGCCATTTTTTTTGTGCTATTTTCGCCGCCCCAAGAATCGCGTTCCCTGTCATGAAGGTGATTCTGGAAGCAGAAGCTGAGCCAGAGTTTTCTGATGTAGATGTATCTGATGCAATCACTTCGATTATTTCATCAGAAACGCCAAGCGCGGAGGATGCAAATTGCTTATAAACAGAATGCGCTCCCTGCCCCAGGTCCGCACCGGCATTCCGTACGATCACTTTTTCAATGTTTTCTTCTCCAAATATCTCCACTGCCGCCCAGCACTCATCCAGAGGAATGCCAAAACTCTTATAACCAACGGCGATACCGATACCTTTTGCTGTTCTGCCGTTCGCAATCCCCTTCCCCTTTAGCATCTCACCGAACTGCCATCCCTTTTCCATATTTTTCCAACCAGCTTTGGTAGCGCATGTTCGCAGTACGTTTTCAATGCTAATCCCATGGGGGAGCGGCGTACCCAGCGGTGTCAATTCTCCCTCCTTGATCAGGTTCCGCATTCTAAACTCAACCGGGTCAATACCCAGCGCATGAGCTAACTTGTTAATCTGCATTTCAGCTGCAAAAGCGACCTGCGGAGAGCCAAACGCACGAAAAGCGCCGTTGGGAATATTGTTCGTGTACACCGCTCGGGCATGGATATATACATTAGGGATATAGTAAGGGCCGATTGCCAAACTTGCCGCAACAGAGAGGACCGCTTCAGTGGAAGACGCGTACGCCCCCGCATCTGCGACCATATCCATGCTGGCTACTGTGATCTTCCCATTCGCTTTCACACCCCACTTGGCGTGTATTTTGAAAGGATGTCTCTTTGGATGGCCGAAGATAGATTCTTTTCTAGACCAGATAGTTTTTACTGGCCTGCGTATCCCCATCTCGTTCAACCGCATAACGGCCAGAGCCAGGCCGATCTGGACCGATATATCCTCTTTTCCGCCAAACGCACCACCGATCGCAGCATATATCACCCTGACCTTTTCTTCTGGCATCTGCAGGGCATGAGCAATCTGCCGTTGGTCACCATGTGCCCACTGTCCACCAGTGATAACCGTGATCCTATCCTGCTCATCATAATAAGCAATGCCTGCTTCAGGTTGTAAAAACACATGCTCCTGAGCCGGGGTATGGTAGACACTCTCAATAATAATGTCTGCCTNATCAAACGCATTNTCAACACATCCAAAATTAATTTTCCGCGCAAATACAATATTTGANTCGCGATCCGGGTGAATAATAGCCGCGTTTTTATCTAATGCGTCATTCGGATCAGTGAGAATATCCAGGGCTTGATATTCTATGTGAATCATTCGTGCAGCTTTTTTTGCGATATGATCATCTTCAGCAATAACCAATGCAATCTGATCCCCGATAAATCTGGTTCGATCCGAATACGCTTTGGATGAATTCGGCCCGCATAATACCGGCTGGTCATTGGTTATCAATCCGTATTCATTTAAGGGAACATCTTCAGCCGTAAGAACAGCAATAACCCCTGGTATTTTCAGCGCGTCTGCAAATTCAACCCGCTTGATGATCGCGTGGGGAGAAGGAGAAAACAGAGTGCTCATAAAAACTTGATTGTTGAAGTTGATATCCCCGGGAAAAAGTGCTTTGCCGGTTACTTTATCCACACTATCAAAGCGCTCTATCGACTTGCCAACTGCTTGTTCCATGTGAGTTCTATGTTATTTTTTCTGAATTAATACGATTGTTTCAGTCAAGTTTTATCACAAGCTTTGTTGGTATTGTCAATCGCCTAAGCAGGTTCCCACTCGACGGGCTGTCTTTACCCAAATATGGTCAGTGGGAACTATCCGGCGTTTATTGATAACGGTTTCCAACTTGACTGGTCTGGTTGTTTGTCCTTTAACAGAGACCATTACACCACTTTTACCCTCTGCAATCAGAGCAGCTGCTGAACCACCAAGCATTGATCCCAGCAGGCGGTCACGTGCGGATGGTATACCACCGCGCTGCACATACCCGAGGATTGTTACTCGGGATTCCAACCCAGTCAGTTGTTTCAGATTATGTGAAAGGCGCATTGTGCGATTGGAATGGTGTGAATTAAAATCATTCAATGCTTTTTTTGCTTTTTCTTTTTCTTTCTTATCCTTCGCACCCTGTTTTTCATTGATTAATTCTTGTTCCCGCTTTCGATCTTTCTTGGACATCGCACCTTCTGAAACCGCGATAATACTGAAGTGCTTCCCGCTTCGGGAACGTCCTAGAATTGCCTCAGCAATTTTCTGAGTGTCAAATGGTATCTCCGGGATAAGAATCACGTCCGCACCTCCAGAAACACCCGCTCCAAGCGCTAACCAGCCCGCATTATGCCCCATGATCTCAACAAGGATAATGCGGTGGTGGCTATGCGCGGTGCTGTGAAGACGATCTACCGCATCTGTAGCAATACTCAGGGCAGTATCAAAACCCAGGGTGACATCAGTGTTGTTAATATCATTATCGATCGTTTTCGGAAGGGTGATGATATTAAGTCCTTTTTCCATCAATCCGTAGGCATTCTTCTGAGTGCCACCTCCTCCCATACAAACCAGCACATCCAGATGGTGTTTATGGTATGTATCCACCATCGCATCACGCATGTCTTGTATTTTTCCCCCTACCTCCATCTTACGGGGTTTATCCCGGCTGGTTCCAAGGATCGTGCCGCCGATGGTCAGAATACCTGACAATGAGGAATCATCTAATATAATACAGCGGTCATTTAGCAAACCGCGAAATCCATCATAGAAACCTATCAGTTGCAGGTCATATTTATACATAGCTGATTTACCTAAACCCCGCAAGGCAGCGTTCAATCCAGGTGTATCCCCACCAGCTGTCAGCACACCTACGTTTATTGCCATAATAAGACTCCTCCGCTTCAAATCATTGATAAATCTCTATAAATCAATAAAATGCTACAATTATTGTATATGGGGTGATTGCATATTTCAAGTGCAACACGCTAATTATTAAAGGAGGAAATGATGTCCGATCTACCCAATGGCCTTGAAGACAATGCTATGATCGCCGCAGTCGCATGGGAAATCATCAACTATGCTTATCTGCGCACTGCCTATTTCAGTGATAAACCGAATGATGAAGTGATGGTTAAATTAACCAATGAATTCATCCGCACCCGGCAGGCAATTTACCACGGAAAACCATTATCGAAGATTGTTAAAAAATAATAAATCACCAAAAATCTAAGATCTGGGATTTTTTTCGTTAGGTTCTGATTCTGACAAATACGCGTGAATGGACTGCGCGGCTTTTCGGCCTGCACCCATCGCTGAGATAACAGTCGCACCGCCAGTGACAATATCACCACCGGCGAATACACCTTGCTTCGTAGTCTCTAATGTACCTTGATTTACTTTCAGAGTTCCGCGTTTCGTGAATTCAAGCTCAGGAGTGTTGCGGAGAAGCGGATTGGTGCCATTGCCAATAGCGATGACAGCCATCTCAATTCTCATTGAAAATTCCGAATCTTCGATTGGATGGGGTCGGCGCCGTCCACTTTCGTCCGGCTCACCAAGCTCCATCCGCTGGAGCTTTACTGAAGTCAACCATCCTTCCTCATTCCCAATGAATTCAAGCGGTGATGCCAGGAAGAGAAATTCCACACCTTCCTCTTTGGCATGCGCTACTTCTTCTTTTCGTGCGGGCATCTCTGCCTCAGAACGTCGATAAATAATAAACACTTTCTTCGCGCCCATACGCACTGCTGTACGTGCCGAATCCAAGGCTGTGTTTCCTGCCCCAAAAACTGCCACAACCTTTTCCTGATAACTTAAAACCGGTGTTTCAGATTCTTTTTTATATGCTTTCATCAGATTTATCCGAGTTAACAGTTCGTTGGCGGAATAGATCCCAACTAATTCTTCACCCGGAATCCCGAGAAAATAGGGCAGCCCAGCCCCGGCGCCAATAAATACCGCATCATATCCCTCTCCATTCATCAATTCGTTCAATGTCAGGGTTCCCCCAATAACAATGTTCTTTTCAAATCGCACACCCAGGCGGCGTAGGACATCAATTTCATAATTAACTATAGATTTTGGCAGGCGAAATTCAGGAATACCAAACGCCAACACGCCTCCGAAAGCATGCAGCGCTTCAAATATCGTTACCGAATGACCAAACCGTGCCAGATCACCAGCACATGCCAATGAGGACGGCCCAGAACCAACCAGCGCCACTTTCTTTCCAGTTGGGTTTGCGATGCCTTCCATTTCCCGTTCTGAACGCAGATGGGTCGTGGAATCTGCTGTGAACCGCTCCAGATTACCGATCGCGACCGGCTTTCCTTTCTTAGCCAGCACACAAACTGATTCACACAGCGTCTCCTGAGGGCAGACTCGCCCACAAATGGCTGGCAGGAAATTATCATTCAAGATCACATCCGCCGCAGCCAAAAGATTTCCCTCAATAATATGTGTAAGAAATTGGGGAATATGCACATTCACCGGGCAGCCCGCTGTACAGGGTGCGTTTTTGCATTGGAGACAGCGCTGCGCCTCTTTTTGCGCGATTTGGAGGGAATATCCAATATTTACCTCATTAAAATTAGCAGTCCGTTCCTCCGGCAGTTGAGCCGGCATCGGATGGCGATTAATCTTCATACGTTCTTTGAGGGGAAGTTCATTCATTTTTCACGTTTTCCTCGATGTGTGCGTCCAAGCGGCATGCATGTTCTTTTTCTATTTCAATATTTCGATAGGCGTTATTGCGACGAATAAGGCTGTCGAAATCCACCTGATGAGCGTCAAATTCAGGTCCATCCACACACACAAAGACGATCTTGCCGCCAACCAATGCACGGCATCCGCCGCACATCCCGATTCCATCTATCATGATGGGATTCAAACTAACGATCGTTGGTGTTTTATGTTCATGGGTGATATCCGAAATAATGCGCATCATCGGTATCGGGCCAGCCGTGATTACTCGGTCTAAAGTTCTTCCCTGCTCATACAGGTCAATCAACTGCTTGGTAACAAATCCCTTTTTTCCGTAGGAGCCGTCATCTGTCATCACATACAATTCATCTGAGATCGCTCGGAAATCGTCCTCTAAGATCATGAAATCTTTATTGCGGGCGCCAATGATGGAAATAACGCGGTTGCCCGCATTCCTCAAAGATTCCGCTACCGCAAAGGACACCGCCGATCCCACTCCACCGCCAACGATTACGACAGTACCGAATGTGTCGATTTCTGACGGTTGGCCTAACGGACCAAGCAGATCGGCGACAGTGTCCCCTATATTTAAGCCGCATAATTGTTTGGTGGATAATCCAATCGCTTTGACAACCAACCTGATCGTTCCATTTTCAACATCTGCCCGCATGACAGTTAGCGGAATTCGTTCACTCGTCTCTAACGGACGCAGAACAATGAATTGACCAGCAAGGAATTTTTTCGCGACCAGTGGGGCATAGACTTCTAAGCGATAAATATCCGGTGCGATTTTCTTTTTATCTTTAATTTCAAACATAATTTTCACCGGGACAAGTATAAACGATTTAACATTTTTTATAAATTGTTGAATTTCCTTGTCAGGCAGAGTCAGATAATTTTGATCCACTGATCATGAATAAAGAGCAGCGATTACTGCTACCCTTTCGGTTTCATTGGGTACGATCAATTAGACTTTGCCAGATGCCACTAATTGAGCAAAATGCTCAAATGAACGGTTAAACGTGCGCTCCGCGTCATCCGGGAAACAACAGGCAGGCAATTCACGCATACGCAAGTGATAGCTGATACAATCGCAGCAGATACCCTTCCTCGAGCACGGTTCGTAGGAACAGTTGCATTTTTGTAAGTTGGATGATTGCTTACACTCCATACTTTCTCCTTGATTAACGAAAAATGATATCTTTACTAGGGATAATAGTAAACCATTTTAAAAACTCGGTTTGTGAAAACTTCTTTTTGACCACTAACTCATTGAGATGAACGCTTTAACCACCCTGCTTCGTTATCCTCAACAAATAATTTATTATTCTTTCAGCCATGAAATCTGCTTATCAATAAATATTTTACTGCCCGAATAAACATCTTTCACCTGGTATAAGGCAATATCAGCCGCTTTCATTAATTGTTCCATTTGTGTGCCGTGGTTGGGATAGATGCTCGCACCCATGCTGGCTGTTAGTAAAACCTGCTTCCCATCGATCGAGATCTCAGGTTTCATAGATTGGGTAAGTTTTTCCATCACGCGCCGAAGGTCCTTCTTATTGTTTATCCCTTCCGCCAGTACCGTGAATTCATCTCCGCCCACACGGGCACAGGTATCACTACTGCGGACAGCTTCTGATAGCCGCCAGGCTACTTCAACCAACACCTTGTCTCCAAATGGGTGACCGTGGGCGTCATTGACGAGCTTGAACTTATCCAGATCAATGGCAATAATGCCAAACTTTTTTCCGCTCCGTTCAGCCCGGGCAACGGCCAACACAAAGCGGTCTTCCAGGAGCATGCGGTTGGGAAGGTTGGTCAGGTAATCGTGTGTTGCAAGATGTGTTAACCTTGTTTCCGCGTCCTGGCGCGCAATCGCAGCCCCAAGTATTTTCGCGGCAGTTTTCAGGGCATCCACTTCAATAGATGACCAATTCTTATCCTGACAGCACTGGTCGTAACCAATGAAACCCCACCATAGTTGATCAGTAAATATCGGAACTACTGCCAGTGAGCGAACATCCATTTTTAACAAATGAGGTTGTTCTTCAGGCGGCAAATCTAGCACGTTGTTGAAGATCATCTCACCTCTCTTCAACACTTCCAACCAGCGTTGGAATCCAGATGCCCGATACTCATTTCCGCTGGCTTCCGAAAAACCCTTCAATGGTTGAACACCTGTTGTGGTCCATTCCGCCTGCAGCTTAGAAACCAGTCCGACCTCCTGGTGTATTTCATTTTTATAGATATATACGCGGTCTGAGCCAGTAGCGCTGCCCAAGCGCACCAGCACATCATTTATCCGTGATTCCCAATCTAAACGGGAAAGAAACACCTCCGCCGCATAATTGACTGCCTGTAATATTGCGTCCCGTGAGCGCAGCTCATTTTCAACACGTTTCTGTTCGATCGCTGCCAGGACAACATGCATGAGTGAGACTTGGTTGATATGCTCCGGGTGCATCACATGATGGACCCCCTTTTCCATCAGGGTCTGGGTAGTACTGCGCTCAGTTGTCATGATCAGGATTATCGGTACTTGCGCATGATTCTCCTGCATATATCCTGAAAAATCAATTACCTTATCCTTTTTTTTCACTTGCATCAGGACAAGGCATGGTGAGCATTCCAAGATAGCAGCCTTTGCTTTGAAAATAGACGAGAAATGAAAATACTCAAAATCCGATAATTCACACTGCTGGAGCATTGTGGAAATCTTAGTTTTTCTTATCCGATCCTGCCCGATAAGGATTATCTTTCGGTCCATGAACTCCGCCCCCAAAATTTATTTCTGATTTTGGTTATATGAATAGATAAAACAAGCCGCCACATTTGTTTTAGCCCTCCGAGCCCTTTATATACTTAAATAGTGTAACACTTTTAAGATGTTTTTCATTTTCATTATACAGATTTTTTAAAATTATTACAAATCATGAAACAACAATACCTGAAAAATGATATAGAATAATAAGAAAAGGCTATCTGGAGGGCACGTTNTATTTCTAGCTGCCGATTCACGGCACCTAATTGAGATAACTGGGCAAGCAGCATTCAGGAAAGAAAAGACCAGAGAATTACTGGTGAAGATTTTTTTTACCGCCAGCCAATTCATCATGTAAAGGATCAAACAATGGAAAACACACGCAAGATCCTGGTCGTAGATGACGACAAGAAAACACGCAAGACATTAGAAAACATCCTTCAAATCCATGAATTTGAGCCCACCAGTGTAGACAGCGGAAAAGAAGCGATTGAAATCATTAAAAAGGAAGCTCTCCCGCTTGCCCTGATTGACCTGCGCCTGGAGGATATGCCCGGTCTGGACGTCCTAAAAACTATAAAAGAAATTTCCCCGGAAACAGAGTGCCTCATCCTGACTGGTTTTGTGTCCACCGAATCCGCCATCCAATCGGTTAACCTGGGAGCGTATTCTTACATCCAGAAACCATACAACGCGGAACAATTGGTTCTGACAATAAATCGTGCGCTTGAACATAAAAAGACCTCCCAGTCATTATCCAACACTGAAGAACGTTATGCGCAGTTATTCAACAGCGCTCAGGACGGGATTGTAACCGTTACGTTTAAAGGGAAAATATTGGAATCTAACACATCCTTTCAAAAAATGGTTGGATATTCAGAAGATGAGCTGAGCAAGATGACTTTTTGGGACCTAACACCTGAAAAATGGTACGCGATGGAAGAGAAGATCGTAAAGGAGCAGATCATCGGTCGTGGGTATTCTGACCGATATCAAAAAGAATATATAAGTAAAAACGGCACCATTTACCCGGTTGAAGTATCCGCTTTCCTAACCAAGAACAGCATGAATGAAGCAGAAAGTATGTGGGCATTCGTACGTGATATCAGCAATCGCAAACGATCAGAAGCGGCTTTAAATAAACAACTACAGGAAGTAATGATTTTACAGCAGTTGACTTCAATTGGTGCGGTCGCCACAGATATTGATGATCTACTCCAGGCAGCTACGATTCTTTTAGGGCAATCCTTCTATTTAGAAAATTTTGGCATCTTCTTATACGATGCGGAAAAAGAGATCCTGCACCGCCATTACTCCTATAAAACCAATGTAGAGGATGATCAGTTTGAAGGATACAACCAATCCATTAACATTGGTATTTTAGGACGAGCAGTTCAAACCCGCCTTCCACAAAGAATATCTGACGTCACAAAGGATGCAGATTATTATGAAACATATAGCGAAATCCGATCAGAATTAGCGGTCCCGATCATCGTGTATGATAAAGTTTTCGGTGTGATCAATACGGAAAGCCCAGTGATTGGGCACTTTACCGAAGAAGACGAAAAATTACTTTCCACACTCGCTGACCAGCTATCATCCAGTATCACAAAAATCCAACTTGATAAATCCGAAAAACAGCA
>JGI24724J26744_10000810_pt1 | contig 22088 bp, 24 predicted proteins | sample Cruoilmetagenom7_FD_26744 | JGI IMG/M metagenome (IMG submission 26744) | reverse complement strand
ATTGAAGTAGTTTCAGATAGTGCAATAAGTGAAGGCGGAGTTATCGCTATAAGTGATGCGGGCAATATAGATGCAGAAATTTCAAAAAGATTTGAGAGAGTTAAAAAAGCTGTTTTAAGTGAATAGAGTATAAATGAATATTAAGTCAAAATCTGTAGAAGAGTTAGAGACTCTTTGCGGCGATATAAGAGAAGAAATTTTAAGAGTTGTTAGTAAAAATGGTGGACACCTAAGTTCAACACTTGGCGCAACAGAATTAATAGTTGCAATGCATAAAGTATTTGATTCAAAAAAAGATCCATTTATTTTTGATGTATCCCATCAGTCATATGCGCATAAGTTACTCACAGATAGATGGAAAGAGTTTGATACTCTTCGTCAGTTTAATGGTCTTTGTGGATATACAAAACCTAGTGAGAGTGATGATGATTATTTTGTAGCTGGACATAGTTCAACTTCAATCTCTTTAGGTGTTGGAGCCGCAAAAGCTATAGCACTTAAGGGCGAGCAAGATAGTCGAATTCCAGTTGTAATGATTGGTGATGGTTCTATGACGGCCGGTATGGTTTATGAAGCATTGAATGAACTTGGTGATCGAAAATACCCAATGGTAATTATCCTTAATGATAATGAGATGAGTATTGCAAAACCAATAGGTGCAGTGAGTCGTATGCTTAGTTCTGCTATGGCATCTCCATTTTATCAACGATTTAAAAAAACAACTGAAAGTTTTGTTGATAATTTTGGTGAGGGTGCTCACTATATTGCTAAACGTATGGAGGAGGGTTTAAAGCTTATCACTCCTGGTATTATGTTTGAAGAGATGGGAATAAACTATATAGGTCCTGTTGATGGACATAATATATCGCAACTCATAGAGATTATGCAGACTGCAAAAAATATGGGTCAGCCTGTAATTGTCCATGCTCAAACTTTAAAAGGTAAGGGTTATGATATTGCTGAAGGTAAAGAGGAAAAATGGCATGGTGTTGGTCCCTTTGACTTAAGTAATGGAGCAAGCTCTAAAAAATCAGCTGCTAAGAGTGCTACACAGATCTATACAGAAGCTTTAATGCATTTAGCAAATAATAATGAAAAAATTGTTGGTGCAACAGCGGCTATGCCAAGTGGAACAGGTCTAACAGATTTAATTCAAACTTACCCGGATAGGTTTTGGGATGTGGCAATTGCTGAACAGCATGCAGTAACTTCAATGTCAGCTTTAGCAAAAGAGGGTTTTAAACCATTTTGTACAATCTACTCAACATTTCTACAGCGTGGATATGACCAAGTCATTCATGACACATGTCTGATGGATTTACCTGTTGTATTTGCACTTGATCGTGCAGGGATAGTTGGTGAGGATGGTGAAACGCATCAAGGTGTATTTGACATCTCTTTTTTACGGGCAATTCCGAATATGACACTTTTCGCTCCACGTGATGAGAAGTCATTCCATCAAGCGATGGCGTTTGCTGCAGAGTATCAACATCCATGTTCTCTACGTTACCCAAGAGGCTCTTTTGTTGAGACTAATTTACCTGAGTCAAGCTCATTTGAGTTTGCAAAGTCAGAACTTCTTCGTTCGAATGATAGTGACATACTTTTTATAGGTTATGGAAATGGAGTTGGTCGTGCTTATGAAACAGCTGAACTTTTAGATAAAGATGTAAGTATATTAGACCTGCGTTTTGTAAAACCACTAGATACTGAGATGTTAAAAGATTTAGCCATTAAGCATAAAAAATGGTTTGTGTTTTCTGATAGTTCTAAAATGGGTGGAGTTGGTTCTGCTATTTCAGAATTTTTATCAGATGAAAATATCTTAGATGTAAACGTAACAAGCTTTGAGTATAGTGATAACTTTATTACTCACGGAAATACAAAACTTGTAGAGGAGTCTTTAGGACTTCTTCCTGAGCAATTAGCTAAGAGAGTTGAGGGACTATAAGAGTTTTATCACTCCTGAAAACCTTCCCGTGATACCATCTGCTCTATATGAGAAGTATCTGTCGTTATTACAGCGGGTACATTCATCTGAAATTTCTATGTTTTCTTTTTGAACACCAGAATCTAAAAGTTGTTTTTTTAAAATATTGCTCACATTTAAATAGTAACTACTATCTCGTTTTGAGATACTATATTCTAAGTTTAGCTCTTTAGCCTCTTCATATATTTCAACTCCAACTTCATAGCAACATTCTCCAATACTAGCACCTATTACTACTAAAATATCTTCTGCCTGTGAACCATAGTTGTTTTTAAAACTGTCGACTACATTATTAACAATATTTTTAAAAGCACCTTGTCGTCCGGCATGAGCTACTGCGATAACTTTTTTCACATCATCATAAAAGAGTACAGGGGAGCAGTCTGCAACCATAACCATAAGTGGTGTATTGGGCTTATCTGTAATAAGTGCATCACATGTTGGAGGGTTCTTAAAGTTATCGTTTGCTGTGACAATATGCACTATATCAGAGTGAATCTGTTTCATATGAACAAGTGTTCTATAATTATATTGTAATTTATTAGCTAAGAGGGAATGGTTCTTTTCTACTGATTCTCTATCATCATCAACATGAAATGCAAGGTTCAGTGAAGAGTATGTTTCATTGCTAACTCCACCATCCTTAGTGGTAAAGCAATGAGTTAAGTTTGAAAATGAATTTAATAAACTTGTTTGAGTAATTTGCATATAATGATTATAACTAAAAGTGGAGTATTTTTTGAGTAAACTAAGTAAGTATCCAGTTACACTTAATGGAAATGCTGTTGATGATAAACGCAGTGAGATAAGAGAGTATTTTCATAATACATTTGACCTTTTTGAAAAGGTGTTTGAAGTTCTTAGAAGTGATGATGTTTTTTATGAAAAGTCTGAGATAACTCGTCATCCTATGATATTTTACTTTGGGCACACTGCGACCTTTTTTATAAATAAACTCATAAATATGAAGATAATTAAAGAGCGAATTAATCCAGACTTTGAGTCAATCTTCGCTGTGGGTGTAGATGAGATGTCTTGGGATGATATGGATGGTTCTAACTATAACTGGCCTAAAGTTTCAGAGGTACGTGAGTATAGAGCTAAAGTAAGGGAGTTAGTAGATAATTTGATTATGACTCTGCCTTTGACCCTACCTATCAAAGATGACTCGCCCATGTGGGTTGTTTTGATGGGAATTGAGCATGAGAGAATTCATATAGAGACCTCTTTAGTTCTTCATCGTCAAATGCCAATATCTTTAGTGAGGGATATTGAAGATTTCCCTATTTGTGATATAAAATCAGATGCTCCTATAAACTCAATGCTCAAAGTAAACGCAGCTAATGTGAGACTAGGAAAAGATGATACTCATAATCTCTATGGTTGGGATAATGAGTATGGAGAGTATGAAGAAAAAGTAGCTGCGTTTGAGACTTCGAAATATCTGGTAAGTAACAGTGAATTTATGGAGTTCATTAAAGCAGGTGGATATGAAAATAGTAAGTACTGGGATGAAGAGGGTAGAAAGTTTTTAGAAGAGACAGGGGCTACTTATCCAATTTTTTGGATTTTAAAAGATGGAATATTTAAGTATAGAACCTTGAGCTCAGAAATAGAGATACCACTCAGTTGGCCCGTTGATGTAAATGCGCTTGAAGCGGAAGCTTTTTGTAGATTTAAGAGTGAAAAGGATGGAGTGAAATATCAGTTACCAAGTGAAGCTGAGTATAGGGCTATATACAGTGAAGCTAAGTTAGAAGATATACCTGCATTTCATGAGAGTAGAGCAAACTTAAACTTTTATCATTATGCGAGTTCATGCCCAGTTGATGAGTTTAGTTTCAATGGCATATTTGATGTAGTGGGGAATGTATGGCAGTGGAGTAGAACACCTATAAGAGGATTTGAGGGTTTTAAGGTTCATGAGGCTTATGATGATTTTTCAACGCCTACATTTGATGAAAAACATGCCATTATACTTGGCTCATCATGGGCAAGTAGCGGAAACCTTATCATGAAGAATTCACGCTACGCATTTAGAAAACATTTTTATCAAAACGCAGGTTTTAGATATGTAATATCAAATCAAAAGGAAGAAAACTTGACAGATATATATGAGAGTGATGAGTTAGTTTCGCAGTATTGTGAATTTCAATATGGGGATACTCACTTTGGAGTTGAAAACTTTGCGATTGCTACAGCGAGAGTTGCTTCAAAGTTTGCAATAAATAANAAGAAAGCGCTTGATCTAGGGTGCGCAACAGGACGTGCTACATATGAACTTGCACGTGAGTTTGATGAAGTGGAGGGGATTGATTTTTCTGTACGCTTTGTCCAAGTAGGAGCAAAACTTAAATCAGATGGATATGTTGCGTTTAGCTCAAAAGAAGAGGGTGAGTTAACAACAAATAAAAAAGTAACTATTGAAGAGTTAGGTTATGAAAAACTAAAAGATAAAGTCTCATTTTGGCAGGGTGATGCTTGTAATATGAAGCAGAACTTTAACTCTTATGATTTAATTATGGCGACTAACTTGATAGATAGACTATACGACCCTAGACTCTTTTTAGATACAGTTGATAAGAGGTTAAACAAGGATGGAGTTCTAGTTATAACATCACCATATACTTGGCAGGAGAGTTCTACAAAAAAAGAGTTATGGCTTGGTGGTTATGAAGATGAAAATGGAATAGAAGTTAAAACTATTGACAGATTGAAAAATATTTTAAGTGATAAGTTTGAACTTATACATACTCAAGATTTGGAGTTTGTTATAAAAGAGACAGCTAGAAAGTATCAGCATACGATTTCACAAGTGAGTGTTTGGAAGAAAAAATGAGTTATGACTTTTCAACTTCAGCTTGTCGAGAAGATACAAATGCAGAAAAGTTCACTCTTAGAGGTGAGCTGTTTGGTACTCAAGATGTAGAGCCTGTCTGGGTTGCTGACATGGATATAGATACTCCTGATTTCGTCCTAAATGCAGTGAGTGAGAGGTTAAAGCATCCAATAGTCGGATATGAAGAAGTTCCCAAATCAGCCTTTGAAGCTCAGATAGAGTGGATGAAAAAAGAGCATGGTATAACTTATAGAGTTGAAGATATGTTCTATTCTCATTCAGTTGTTGCGAGTATGAGTGTGGCCATTGAGGCTTTTAGTGAAGTTGGAGATAGTGTAATTGTTCAAACACCAGTCTACCCACCATTTTTTCATAGTGTTACACACTCAAAAAGAAAAGTTTTAAAAAATCCTCTAAAACAAAAAGAAGACGGAACTTATGTTTTTGATATAGAAGATCTGAAATCTAAAATAGATGAAAGCACGAAACTTATGCTTTTATGTTCACCTCACAACCCTGTTGGTCGTGTTTGGAGAAAAGAGGAACTGGAAGAGATTTTAGAAATCTGTCTGGAGAATAATATTGTAGTCTTTGCAGATGAGATACACTCTGATTTAGTATATTCCCCAAATAAGCATATACCTTTTGCATCTTTAAGTGAAAGAGCAAAAGAGATAACTGTTACCGCTATAGGAGTTGGAAAAACATTTAANATGGCTGGCTTTGCTATGAGTAGTATCGCAATTGAAAATGAAGAGTTACGTGAGAGGTTTAAAGAAGTTTATAACCGTGTACACTTTGCTCAAGGCAGTGTTCTTTCTCACGTAGCTTTCGAGAGTGCATATAAGAATGGTAAACCTTGGTTAGAGCAACTAAAAGAACATCTCTATGGTAATTATTTGATGTTACAGAAAGTTTGTGAGAAATACTCGAGTGTAATTAAAGTAACTCCTATAGAAGCTACATATTTAGCTTGGTTGGATTGTAAGGGAATGGGTTTAAGAGATAAGGATCTGAGAACTTTTTTTGTTGAAGAGGCGAAACTTGGATTAAATGCAGGAATAAGTTTTGGTAGAGAAGGAAGTGGCTTTATGCGCTTGAATTTTGCTCTCTCACGTGCTAAAATGTTACAAATAATAAAACAGTTAGAAAAAGCACTAGAGAATAGATTTGGGAGAGTTGAATGATACAGATAAATTGGGATGAGTACAAAGAGTATAAACGTCATAGTCATAAAGAAGAGAATTTTGAGATACTTTTAGATTTTATAAAAAGCTATTATAATATGACTAATCCAGCGGATATATATGCGTCCTTATCAAATGATGCTTTANGCCAAATGATGCTTGAAAAGCATGACATAAATGATGATGAANCTATGGAAAACTATCTTTTTAGAAAATAAATAATGGATAGTGATTTAGAAAAAATAGCTCTTTTTTTAGATGAACATCATGTGATGAGTCTAGCTACTACAGATTTTAAAGATTTGAGTACCTGTAGTCTTTTTTATGTATACTCAAGAGATAAAAACTCTTTTGTTGTTGCAAGTAGTAATGATACTCTACACATACAACACATAAAACAAAATGCAGCAGTATCTGGAAACATCTTACTTGAGACAAAAACAGTGGGTAAGATACAGGGTGTACAATTCAGAGCTACCTTTAGTCTATTAGAGGATGAAGATCTTAGAAAGCTTTACTTTAAAATATTTCCTTATGCTCTTGCTCTTTCACCAAAACTTTGGCAGATAAAAGTGAACTATTTCAAAATGACAGATAATAGACTTGGGTTTGGGAAAAAGATAATTTGGCAGGAGAAAGCTTAACTTTTAGGAGGATGCTTTTCTTTAAAGAGACTACAGTCAATTCCACTGCTTTGAAAAACTACAAGTGAGGGTATCTGTTGAGCTTTAAATCCATAGGCTTTACAACCATGAGGTTTGTTTTTTTCCCAAGTAACAAAATAGTATTCACATCTTCTGCAGTTAATTCTTTTCATGGCCGGATTTTACCATATTTAGATACAATAAACTAATTAAATTTCTACCAAAACACCTAGGTGTTTGAGCTTTACGCTGAGTAAAACTAAGCGTTAGCGTAGACAAAGGAATCAGGGTGCCCCTTGAGGGTATACTTCCTTTGTCGTGATAAATAGATGGGATAGGTTCCCTTAAATTTATAGAATAAATTAAAGGAAAATAATGGACAAGATACTACTTATGCTACAACTTCAGGCTCAATTAAATGAGTCTACTAATGGAGAAGACTGGACTAAAGGTGTTACTAAAAACGGTAAAACAATTAATTGGAGACGCTGTATATATATGGAGTGTGCTGAGATGGTTGATTCATTTTCATGGAAACACTGGAAGANTATAAATCAAGAACCAGANTGGGATAACCTTCAGATAGAAGTTGTTGATGTTTGGCATTTTATCATGAGTTTAGCAATTGAAAACTATTCAAAAACGCTTAGAGGTGGNATAGAGGACTTAGCAATAAATATCTCNNANCTTCCAAGTTTCTCTACAATTGATAAAAGAAATAANAGTTTTGGATTTCAGGACAGAGTGATTGAAAAAGTTGAAAATATTATNCGTTTATCTTTAGAGCAAGGTGAACTGAAACTAGAAGANATGTTTAGCGAATTTTTTGATTTAGCTGTTATGAGCGGTCTTGACTTAGAGACTNTATACCGTCTTTATGTAGGCAAAAATATTCTGAATCAGTTTCGCCANGATAATGGNTANAAAGATGGCACATACATTAAAGAATGGGATGGTGAAGAGGATAATGTAGTGATGAAAAGAGTGTGGGAAGATAATGGTGANATNAAACCAGAACTTCTGTATAAAGAGCTTGCAAAAGCTTACTTTGCTTTAAACAAACAAGCTCATTAAGAGTTGATGCTTGAGTGAAATTTTAGAGATAAAAAATCTCTCATTTGGGTATACAAAAGAGGAACTCCTCTTTAATAATTTTTCACTTAGTTTAAAAAAGGGTGAAGTGAAAGCNATAGTNGGTGAGAGTGGAGCTGGNAAAAGCACACTTTTTGAGCTGATTTTAAATAATTTAAAGCCATATAGCGGCACACTTAAGTGTGCTAGACTTTCCGAAGTTTTTCAAGACCCCTATAGTTCATTTCATCCAAGTTATTCACTTTTAAACCAGATAGAAGATGTTGCACCGTTAGATGAACTTGATTACTATCTTAAATCTATAAACCTAGAGTATGAACTTTTAGAAAAACTTCCACATCAACTCTCCGGTGGACAGCTTCAACGTGCTTCAATTCTCAGAGCAATGCTTATGAAACCAGACTTACTACTTTTAGATGAGCCTACTTCTGCACTTGATAATGTAGTTCAGTTAGAGATTATGAAAATGCTGATGGGTCATTTAGATGATATGGGGATACTTCTAATAACACATGATATGGAATTAGCATCTTGGTGTGCTAATGAGACAATTAAAATCTAGTAAATCCGAGAGTATATTTAGCAAGATAAAAACCGCCGCCAGCCATAAATATAGTACCTACTGCGTTTAGTGATACATTTGCAAGAGCAAGTAGTATATGCCCACCCTCTAAAAGTAAAAAACTCTCTACAGCAAAAGTTGAATATGTTGTAAGTGCACCTAAAATACCAGTAGAAAGAAATGATTTTGTATGCATTGAGAAAACATTTGTGTACATAAAATAAGCTATTAATATACCCATTAAAAAACTACCGATGAGATTAACACCCAGTGTTCCATATGGCAGATCATGTGGTAACTTATCAGAAATTAGACCATTTAGATAAGCTCTAAGAACTGCTCCAAGAAAACCGCCGCTACCTATCGCTAGTATTGTTTGCCAACTCATGGTCATATACCTTTTGCATTTTTACTCTTAAATCTTTTAACCAGTTTTCATCACTCTTGTCCGCGATAAAAGAGTCCATATAAACTACTGTGATATCTCTAGGGGAGTAGTGATACTTTTTTATATCGTAACAGCTTGTAGTATTAATCAGTACTACAGGTTGAACACGTAGTTGGTACTTATCAGCAACAAATTTTGCACCGGACTTAAAAGGTAACATTTTTCCATGTTTAGAGCGTGTACCTTCTGGAAACATTGTAATAGTTCTTCCTTTATTAAGTCTGTCTTTTGTCGCACGTAGAAGTTTTACAAGTGATGTTTTACTCTCACGTTCTATCTCTATATCCTCAGGAAGACTCATAGCAAGTCCAAAAAATGGAACATCAAAAAGAGCTTTTTTTGCAACCCAAGCTAAATCTTTTTTAGTACTTGTCTCCATAACACCAATATCCATATCACTTTGATGATTTACAAGAAACATCTGGGCTGCTGGATCCTCTTCACCTTTAATAGTAGTCGAGAAAAAGGTAGTTATTCTTATGAACCAAGCGGATGTTTTTCGAGCATAAGGTCTAGGTAGAAAGGGGTGTAAAATTATAGATAGAGTTAAAGCAGTAAAGATTATAATAGTGGCAATAAGCCAATTAAAGTGAGCAAATATCTTCATTTTTTACCCACCCTATTTTTTCATTTTGAAGTTTCACTTTTATGAATGTTTGTGTACTTCCCTCTTTTTGTAAGTATAGCTTGTTATTTGTAGTCTCAAAAATTGTACCATTGTCTACAGGAAGTAAGTATATCTGACTACCCGATTTTATACAGATCTCTTTTTGGGGAATTGAAAGATATATTATATAAATAAGAGGGATTAAAATTAAAACCAGGTAAATATATTTTTTTCTCCAAAGAATGAAAACAAAACCAACAAGTGCAACTGCTGCTGCTATTTTCATCTTAAGTAATTCACGAGATTGATCTTTTGGTTTTATATCACTCTGAGTTGTTACACTATCATCATCAACTACTATAGGAATATTTATACGAATAAATCTATTTTTCGTTAAATCAAAATATGAAAAGGTGAAGTTCTCTATCTCTTCATTTATAACTATATAGTAAGTTATTCTTGAGTCAAAATATGATGAGGTCACAGACTCAATTCCCTGCTTATAAACGCCCTTGAAATTCATTTTTTCAATATTACAGTTTTGTGCTGTTGCAACTAGTACAATAATATTGTGCTTATTGTCATAATTAGTAGTTTTATACTCTACAAGCTCAAAACTGTTAGCTATGATATTTGAGAAGTTCTTTTTAGGATTTAGGGTCACTACATTTAACTTTTCCCCTACTAAAATTGTAGTGTCATAATAAGTTGCAGTGTCATTATAGTCAATTGTGTCAGTGTCAATAACTTCTGTTAAGTTCTCATCAAGTGAACTATAATCATCTGCAGTAATTAGAGTAGCTTCTATATCTGGAAGTTTAGCTTGAGAGCCAGTAGTAGAGAAATAAAAAGTTTCATAGTAGTACTTTCCTTTCTCTTCTCGATAAGGAATTGTATTTAAAACTTTTAAACCATTATGATTTGTAAATGAGTACTCTATATTTTGAAAGTCTCTTACTGTTGAGAGGGCTTTGATGGTGATTGGAAAGATTTCCCCTTTTACCACCCTATCAGGGACTTCATCATAACTTAGGTAAATAACCTTATTCGCTAGAAGTGATGATACAAAAAGTAGAGACAGTAAAAGTAGTTTCATTATGCGCTTAAAAAACCTTGAAGCATTTTAACACCATCATCTGAACCTAGGATTGCTTCCATAGCACGTTCAGGATGAGGCATAAGACCAAATACATTTTTCTCTTTGTTACAAATACCAGCGATAGAGTCTACACTACCATTAGGATTTTTGCTATTCCCATTTTCATCAGTGTAAGTTAAAAGAACCTGGTTGTTTGCATAAAGATCTTTTAGTCCATCAGGGTCAATAAAGTAATTACCATCGTGATGAGCGATAGGAATATTTACAACATCACCATTGTCTAGTTTCTCTAAAAAGATATTGTCACTGTTTTCAACTTTCAGATGGTGGTGCTTAGATATAAAGTGTAGTCCATCATTACGTTTAAGAGCACCTGGAAGTAATCCAGCTTCTGTTAAAACTTGAAAACCGTTACAGATACCAAGAACTTTTCCACCATTACTAGCATACTCTGATACAGCCTTCATAACAGGAGAGAATTTGGCAATTGCACCACTTCTTAGGTAGTCGCCATATGAGAATCCACCAGCAACAACTAAAAGATTAGTATCACTTGGAATAGACTCAGATTTATGCCATACAATTTCAGTATCCGCACCTAACCCTTCAAAGGCATGCTGAGTATCATATTCACAGTTAGTCCCAGGAAATTGTAGTATTGTAACTTTCATTATACTAGCTCTATCTCGTAGTCTTCGATTACAGTGTTTGCTAAAAGGTCTTCACACATTTTAGTTACATCAGCCATTGCTGCAGTTTTGTCATCAGTCTCTAGTTTTAAGATAATCTGTTTACCAACACGAACATCATCAACACCTGAGAAGTGAAGAGAATCTAATGCATGGTGAACAGCTTTCCCTTGAGAGTCTAAAACACCCGCTTTTAAAGATATATTTACTATTGCTTTTATCATTTTTATTTTCCTAATATTCTGTTTAATACTTCTTGGTATGCCACTTTTAATCCACCCAGACCTTGGCGAAATCTATCTTTATCCATCTTCTCACCACTNTCTATGTCCCAGAAACGACAGTTGTCAGGAGATATTTCATCAATAAGAATAATATTTCCAGCTTTGTCTTTTCCAAATTCAAGTTTAAAGTCGACTAAGTTAAGACCTTTTTCTGCAAAGTAAGGTTGAAGTATGTCATTAATCTCTCTAGCGACACGACGAAGCTTATCTAGCTCATCTTGATGCTTAACAAGACCAAGGATCAGAGCGTGTTGGTCATTAAGTTTTGGATCACCTAAATCATCATTTTTGTAATCAAACTCCACGAGAGTAAAAGGAAGAACTTTACCATCCTCGATACCAAGTGTACGAGTTAAAGAACCTGTTGCGACATTACGGACAATAACTTCTATTAAAATTACGTCAGCTTTTTTATGAAGCATATTATTATCGTCTAACATCTTTACAAAGTGAGTCTGAATTCCTTTAGAGTCTAAAAGCTTAAACAGTTCAGTAGATATTTTATTGTTAAGTGCACCTTTACCGGCTTCACTTGATTTTTTTTCACCATTAAATGCAGTTAAGTCATCTTTAAATTCAGAAATTACAAGATTTTCATCATCAGTTAAGAACAGTCTTTTTGCTTTTCCCTCATAGAGTAGTTCTCTTTTTTCCATCTTACATCTATCCTTTAATTATCACTAGAGCTTTTATGATATCAACAGCTTCTTTAAGTTGAATATCTTTATTCATCATTTCTGGCGTGATTATATCTTTTTTCTCTTTTTGATCTTCTTTTTCTGCCTCTTTTGTACCATTAACTTTTACAAGTTCTTCTTCCAAATGCTTTTTAAGGTCAGCCTCTTTGATAGCAAATCCATTCTCNTGAGTTGTGACTTCACCTGGAAGAACTTCAATATCTGGTTTAACACCAACAGCTTGGATAGTTCTACCACTTGGNAGATAGTATCTAGCGATAGTAAGTTTAATAGCCTCTTTTTCTGTAATAGGAAGTACAACTTGAACACTACCTTTTCCAAATGTATTTTCACCAAGGATTACAGCACGTTTGTGATCTTGAAGTGCACCACTAACAATTTCAGAGGCACTCGCGCTCCCTCCATTGATTAAAACCACCATTGGAACTTCTGTTATTGTTTTACTTTTTGAAGCAGAGTATATTTTTTCATCACTCTTTTTACGTCCCTTTTGAGAAACGATAGCCCCTTCATCTACAAAAAGGTCTACTAAATCAACTGCCTGATCAAGCAGTCCACCAGGATTATTTCTTAAATCAAGAACGATTCCTTTTGTGCTCGCTTGCATTTTTTTAATCTCTTTAGCTACATCTTCTGCTACTTTTTGATCAAAACTAGCAACTCTCACGTATAAAACATCATCACCTATTCTTTTGGCAAGTACTGACTCAATAGTTATAATTGCACGAACGATATGAATGTTTAAAGGTTTACTTTCACCTTTACGTACAATAGCTAAGTCTATTGGTTCACCGACTTTCCCACGCATAAGAGATACTGCTTCATCAATAGTCATGCTAATAGTTGATTGATCATCAATTTTTAAAATGATATCCCCGGCTTTTAGGCCAGCCTTATCTGCTGGTGTTCCATCTATTGGAGCGATTACAGTAAGAGCACCGTCTTTAATGCCAACTGTAATTCCAAGTCCACCAAACTCACCGCTTGTTTGTACTTTTAGTTTCTTATAATCTTTTTGAGTAAGATAATTAGAGTGTGCATCAAGGTTTTTAAGCATCCCATCAAGAGCTTTGTCCATCAGCTCTTCAATTGTTACTTCATCAACATTGTACTGCTCAACAATACTAATAACTTTTGTAAACTTTGCTAATGATTGAAGTCTTGAAGCTTCAACATCTTCTACAGAGCTCTGTGCCAAAAGATTTGATGAGAATAGTAAGGCGGTTGCAACTGCAACAGAAGCAAACCCAAGTGTAATAAATTTTTTATTTTTCATGTGAGTAAATCCAATGTTATTTTAAAANGATATTATAGTTTAAAATAGTAAAAAGCGGTTTAAAGTATTTAACTCTTACCCAGATTATTAAACTTTTCATATAAAGTTGGGATATCTAAAAGTTTTATCAACTCTTTATATTTTTGAATNTCTTCTTTTTTCTCNTCAAGCAGTTCTTTATTACGTTCCATTTCGAGCTTATATGTGTCAAGTTCCTTTTGGTGTTTGATGAGTCTTGATTTATATTTTTTAAGTTCGTTTTGGTATTTGACAGCTTTTGTTTTATACTCTTGGGCTTGTGCAGCAAGTTGAGCACCGGCTTCAAGTGATTCTATCACTTTTAGTCTCTCTAATTCCTCTTCTTTTTCTTTTTTTTCTTGCTCTTCTTGCTCTTTTTTAGCTGCTGCTTCTCTCTTTTGCAGTTTATCTTTTATCTTTTGTTGAAACTCTTTTTCACGCTGTATTCGTCTCTCTTCTTTAGCTTGTGCTTCAATCTCTTTCTCACGTTCGAGTCTTTTAGCTTCTTCTTTTTTAGCTTGTATCTCTTCTTCGTTAGCTTCATTAATTGCTACAGTGTAGTCGGTATTGTTATTTATCCATTTTGCAACTTCGATAGCTTCTAGTTTCCAGTTGTCTTGATGCATGTTTTTTATAACTTGTTCTGTATATTTGTTTGTATATATACGGGCAACAGTTGGTGAGCTTATCTGCCTTAGTATTGCACCCGCTAGATGTTTTGAACCCTCTGCACTATTCCCCCAGTCAAATCCATTACCAGAACTGTCATAGTTTTGATTTATCAGTGCTAAATCAAGATCTGAATATTTTACAGAGTTGTCCCCGTACATCTCTCTAGAAGCAACAAAAAACTTACCTTTAAGTGAATCAGCCATATAAAGTTCCATATTATTTAAATTAATTAGAGAAGATTATATCACTAAATTTATAAATTAAGGGCAACAATGATTTATTCTAATAAATTTAAACCAAGTTCTCTAAGTTCTTCATGCTTGTGAAAGTGAAAAGTTTTATACTTTTGTGTATTTGGTTCTATGAGATATATATTTTTTTTAGAGTGTCTAAGGATGTTTTTTGTCTGGTTATATATAAGAATTCTCATTGATTTTTCAAACATCTCTAATATGTTAGTTGTTTTGAAAAAGTTGTCCGGCATCTGTTTCTCAAAAGAGTTTTTACCAAGAACATCAACAGCCAAAATATTTTTATAAATTGCTTGATTGATACCAAGGTTTTCACAAAGGAAACCATCACTGTAGATGACTCCGTTTATCTCTTTTTCTTCAAAAATACCAGGTATAGCCATACTCGCTAAAACTGCATCTTTAATCTTTGTATCATCATCTGAACTAAAAACTTTGATAGTTCCATCTAGTATATTTGTAGCAATAATTTTAAGTGGAATTTTTGTCTCTTTTATCTTCATATCAAAGAAAATATTATTTAAAATTTTTTCTATCTTTTCACTCTTTATAATGGAATTGCCAAAAAAAGAGAATTTTACCCAGTTAAAAACATTTGAAAACTCTACAAAGAGTCTGTAAATCTCTTTCTCTTTCATTCCGATAGAGATGCAGGCTCCTATGATTGAGCCCATACTTGTACCGATGATTTCGCAGGGAGCTAAGTTCTCTTTTTCTAAGTCACTAATAACACCAAGTTCAGCAATACCTAAGGCACCACCACCAGAGAGAACTAAGCTGAATTTATTTGATTGAAGTTCTTTTATCATCTGAAAATTATAACGTAATTGACATATAACAATTTAAGATTTAGCTTTTTTGTATATAATAACGCGATTAATATATAAGGTAAATTTTATGAGTACAATTAAAGAATTTTTATCTGCAGACCATAGTAGATGTGATGAAATATTTGCAAATATGGAAGCCAAAGCAGGAGAGTCACTAGCTGATGCAAGAGAGTTATGTGAAGAGTTTAAAAATGAGACTGAAAGACACTTTCAGATGGAAGAGCGTGTTATGTTTTTAGAGTTTGAAAACAAAACAGGTATGACTCAAGGACCAACTGCAATGATGAGACAGGAACATACTCAAATGAGAACTCTTATGTCGCAAATGTTAGATGCTATCGATGCAGATAACAAAGATAAATTTTTTGGTTTAAGTGAAACTCTTATGATTTTATTACAGCAACACAATATGAAAGAAGAGCAGATGCTTTATCCAATGGCGCAACAGCATTTAGCTGCTGAATCAGATCGTATTGTTGATATGATGGAGTCTTTAATTGTTGAGTAAGGGAAAAAGATGGAATTAGCTGGTTTATCAACTGACCAAGCACCACCGATATCTGCACCGGTTAGGTTTTTCTTAACTGCTCCGCTGTTTGGTATTTTGGCTGGTATATTGATCCTTTTTAGTGACAGTGCGACTTTGATGAATAGATTTTCTATGGAGTCAATAGTGATAACTCACGCCATTACTATAGGCTTTTTGAGTTTTATTATGCTTGGATCTATGACGCAGATGCTTCCTGTTTTAGCAGGGGCAAAGATGCCAAAAGTAGAGTTGGTGACACAAAGCTCTTATATACTACTCGTTGTGGGTGTAATAAGTATGCTTATTGGCCTTTACACAAGTAATACAATGTTAAATATAATCGCATTTATCGGTTTAGGTGGCGGTTTTTTGATAATCCTTACTGCTACAGCACTCTCTCTAAGAACAGTTGTAAACTTTAATGCAACAGTAAGAGGTATAACTACAAGTATGGTATTCGCATTCTTTATTGTATTAATGGGACTATACCTACTTTATTCATACATAATAAACGATGTTGGCTCTACACATATGATAGTAGCTAATGTGCACAGTGTATGGGCTGTGTTTGGCTTTGCAGTTATTTTAATTATCGGTGTGGCATTTCAGGTTCTGCCAATGTTTTATGTCGCTCCAAAATTTAAATCATTTTGTAAAAAGAGGGTAGTTTGGCTTATATCAATTGGCTTAGTTATCTGGATGTTTTTGAGTGCTTTTTATGAAGAGTATACAATTGTTGGAAAGTTGTGGATAGCGATGTTCGTTTGGGCTTTTGCTACAACTGTTTGGCTTAAACTCTCTAAACGCCGTCGCCCAATAAGTGATGTGACAGTATGGTACTGGAGGTCAGCAAGTATATTCTTAACACTAGGCTCTTTTCTATGGATATTTGATGAGTATTTTAAACATGAATATATCGTTATGGTGGGAATATTAATAGGTGGGTTTATCCTTTCTATTATCATTGGAATGCTTTATAAGATAGTTCCTTTTCTTGTCTGGTTTCATCTAAATGCAATGGGGTATATGAGTATTCCAACAATTAATGAGATGATAAACAAAAGGGTAGCGCAAGTTCAGTTTATACTGTTTATAGCGTCTTTGATAGGCTTTATATTTTCATTTTATATGCCATATTTGTTAGATATTTCAGCTATAAGTTTTATAATTAGTATGGTTTTATTGGAGTATAATGTCGTAGCTCCGATATTAATCTATATAAAAACTAAAAAAACTAAACCGGATTTTGACATGAGTATGTTTGAAGCAGCCAAGGAATAAGAGAAGTATGATAAGAGCTCAAAGTGGAAAGTGCCATTGGTTAGCACTTCAAAAAGTTCAATGCAGTGAGGCACTAAATGCCGAATCGTAGGAATGTTATTTTGATTGGTTTTATGGGTGTTGGGAAGGGCAGTGTGGCCCGCGAGGTTATAAAACACTCTGAATATATGGCTATGGACACTGATGATCTGATTGAGAGTATGGAAAATAGAAAGATAAAAGAGATTTTTGCAGACGATGGTGAAGCTTACTTTCGTAGACTTGAAAAAGATGTCTCCTTGTGGTTACAAAGTAGTGTTAAAAATACTCTTATCTCAACAGGTGGTGGTTTTTACAAGGTCAAAAATCTTAAAAAAATAGGTACGGTTGTTTTGCTTGATTCTCCATTTGATGAGATAATCAAGAGAATAAAAAGACATCCAAATGCAGCAAGAAAACTTAAAAAACGTCCACTTCTAAGTGATTTGAAAAAAGCAAAAGAGCTTTATGATCAAAGACGTCCTGAGTATTTAGGGCTTGCAGATGTAGTTATAGATGTAACAAAAAAGAGCGCTGAAGATTGCTCAAAAGAACTTTTAAAAAAGGTAAAAAAATATGCGTAAAATGTTAATTTATATGGTGTTGTTCTTCGCAACATCCCTAATGGCAGCAGAAGTAAACTGGGCAAAAGATTTTGAGAGTGGTTTAAAACAAGCAAAAGCAGAGAATAAGCCGATGTTATTTGTAATCTCACGTGATACATGTAAGTACTGTGTTATTTTAAAAAATACAACTTTTAAAGATGAAAAAGTAACTACAGTTTTAAATAAAGATTTTGTTGCTGTCACTTCATGGATTAATGAGAATGATTATGTACCTGAGAAACTGTTTACTCCAGGTCTACCAGGTATTTGGTTTTTACTTCCAAGCGGTGAGCCAATGTTTCAACCACTTATGGGTGCGCTTGGGACTGAAGAGATTCTGCATTATTTAAAACAGGTTAAATCTGAATTTCAAAAAATAAAAAATAGTGGAAAGTAGAAGATGATATTTATAAATAAGAGTGACACAAACTTCAAAGAGAATTTTGATGAGTTACTTGGTCGCGGAAAAATGGATATAGCACAGGTTAGTACAATTGTTGGAAACATTATTGATGAGATTAAGGCTGATAAAAATGCAGCACTAAAGCAACATATATCAAAATTTGATAATTGGACTCCACAGAGTGATGATGATTTAGTAGTTTCAACAGACTCTATGAGTAAAGCATATGACAGTTTAGATGCAAAATTAAAGTCTGCTCTACACTTAGCATATGACAGAATCAAAGTCTACCACGAAAAACAGAAGCCAAAGTCTTGGTTTGATGATGAAGCCAATGGAACGATTTTAGGTCAAAGAGTTACTCCTGTTGATAGTGCAGGACTTTATATCCCTGGTGGGAAAGCTGCTTATCCATCATCACTTTTGATGAATGTAATTCCTGCACAAGTAGCTGGTGTAGAGAACATAGTTGTAACAACTCCAACACCTGACAATGAAATAAATGAGCTTCTACTTGCTGCTTGTCACCTATGCGGTGTAACTCAAGTTTATAAGGTTGGTGGAGCTAGTGCAATCGCTGCAATGGCTTATGGAACTGAGAATATCCCTAAAGTTGATGTAATTACAGGACCGGGAAATATCTTTGTTGCAACTGCTAAAAAAATGGTTTTTGGTGATGTAAACATTGATATGATTGCAGGGCCAAGTGAGATAGGTGTCTTAGCAGATGATAGTGCAAATGCAAATCATTTAGCAATAGACTTGCTATCTCAAGCTGAACATGATGAAATGGCTAGTTCTATTTTGATTACTCCATCACAGAAGTTGGCTGATGAGGTAAAAATTGAGCTAGAAAACTGGTTGCAAAAACTTCCTCGCCAAGAGATAGCTAGAAAGTCCATAGAGGAGCGTGGAGCCATCATAATAACAGACACTATGGAAGAAGCAATTGAACTGATGAATGATATAGCACCTGAGCACTTGGAAGTTGCTACAAACTCTCCATTTGAACTCCTTCCATTAATCAAGCATGCCGGAGCTATTTTTATGGGTCATTTCACTCCTGAAGCCATTGGGGATTATGTGGCTGGACCAAATCATACACTTCCAACAGGTGGAACAGCTAAATTTTATTCTCCACTAGGTGTTGAGAATTTTATGAAAAAAACATCAATTATCTCTTTTAGCAAAAAGGGCATAAATGAGATAGGTGAAGAGTGTGCACTTATTGCAAATACTGAAGGTTTAACTGCTCACGAACAATCGGTAAGAGTAAGACTAACTAAATAAGAGTCAATTTATACGTCATTTATTTGACGTATATAATTTTAATTTCCTTCTTTCTATCTATTATAATAGATCCATTAAATATAAGATTTCCAAATCTACTCATACGAAAAATATAATCAAAAAATTGTCACACATTTATAATAAGTTTAAGTTTTCTTAGCTAATATTTACACAGTGAAATAACCCTATGTGTATAACTATAAGGGCTTATTTTAAAGTATATTAGTGATAGTTATAAATCTTAAATTTGCCATTATTAAATAGGCTAAAAGGAGAATATATGCAATTAGGTTTCCTAGTTGATTTACATCTGTGTATGGGATGTAAAGGATGTGAGATCGCATGTAAAGTGGAGAATGAAGTTCCACTAAGTACATGGAGATTACGTGTTAAGTATGTAGATGTAGGAACTTTCCCAGAGACGAAAAGAACATTTACACCTCTTCGTTGTAACCACTGTGAGAATGCTCCATGTGAGAGAATTTGTCCAGTATCTGCACTTCATTATCTAGATAATGGAATTGTAAATATCGATAAAGAGAGATGTATCGGTTGTGCTGGTTGTGTTATGGCTTGTCCTTATGGTGCAATCTATATTGACCCTCAGACACAGACTGCTGATAAGTGTACTTATTGTGCACACCGTATCGCTTCATCTATGATGCCAGCGTGTGTTGTTGCATGTCCAGTTCAGGCAAATATCTTTGGTGATTTAGATGATGCTACGTCAAACATCTCTAAATATATTCAAACGAACCAAGGTAACATACAAGTTCGTAAACCTGAGAAAGGTACTAACCCTCATCACTATTATGTTGGTGGTGGTAATGTTAGTCTTAACCCACTTGCTTCATTCCGCCCAGAGGGTCATGACCTGTTTGGTAAGATTACAGCTAAAATGCCGGTAGGAGGTCACTAAGATGGCAGCACATGAAATATTAGCAGCTACAAATGCTGTGGTAACTTTAGATGTGGGACTTCCAGGTACAGTTTGGCCTTGGTTAGTTACAGTAAATATGTGGGCAAAAAGTATCGGTACAGGTGTTATCTTTATGCTATTTCTACTTCTTAGAATGCATCCAGAATCTGGAAATAAGTTAAGATTACAAACTTCGATTGTAGCTTTTATATTTATTAATATTTTCTTATTGTTTACATTAGCTGATTTACACCAGCCATTTAGATTCTGGCATATACTTGTTCACCCTAGTTTTTCATCTGCAATTGCGTGGGGTACATTCATGGCTTCTGCCTTCTTAGGTCTGTTAACTCTTTTAGTGTTAGTAGCATGGAGAGCAAGAACTAAAGAAGAATGTAACGTAAATTACGACAAGATTCTTCTGTGGACAACTATATTAGCTATACCTGTTACACTTTATACTGCAGCACTTATGTCTCAGTGTACAGCTCGTGAATTATGGCAAATGCCAGCAGAGTCTGCTCAAATGATTTTAGCTGCATTACTTGCAGGTTCATCAGCGATGATCCTTCTAGGTGGTTCTAAACTATCTTATGAAGCTAAAAAGACTTTAGGCGTAGTTTTAGGACTTAGTGCATTAATGTCATTCATTATTTATATGTCTGAGTATATATTTGGACCAGGGAAAGCTGAAGAGATCGCATTTACTTTAGAATATATTAAAGGTGATGGACCATACACAGTTATGTTCTGGCTAGGTCAGTGGATGACTTATCTATTACCAATGCTTTTAGTTGTGTTATCAAGAAATTCAAAAAGCGAAAGCATATTAAAGCTAGCATCTATACTAGCACTTGTGGGTCTGTTTTTAGTTAAACATGTTTGGCTAAATATTCCACAATTATTACCAATGAGTTAGGGAGAAATATAAATGTATTTACAAAGTAGAAGAACATTTTTAAAAGGTGCTGCATTTACAGTTGCAGGTGCCGCTATTGCAAAAGGTGTATTTACAACAGATGCACTTGCTGAATCAGTAGAGCAGAGTAAATTTACAGACACTCCAGATTCATTATCATTCTATCCTCCAATGGAAGAGTGGGCTGACTTTAAAGAGTTAGACGGAGATGACTGGAAACGTGGTGGTATTGAGCGCAAAGGTGTTAGAAGCGAAGATAATCCTGATGGGATCGAAGTTAATGACTATATGATCGTTCCAACTGCATGTTCAAACTGTGAGGCATCTTGTGGTTTAACAGCTTGGATTGATAAGAAAACTTTTACTGTTAAGAAGTATATGGGTAGTCCACTACATCCAGCTTCACGTGGTAGAAACTGTGCAAAAGGTTACGCTACACAATCACAAATGTATGATCCAGATCGTATTGCATTCCCATTAAAACGTGCTCCAGGTTCTGCACGTGGTGAAGGTAAGTGGGTTCGTACTACTTGGGACGAGGCAATGACTACCATCGGTAAGAAGATGGGAGACACTCTAAGAGTAGGTGATGATCTATCTAAAAAATCAGTAATGTTCCACGTTGGTCGTCCAAATGAGAATGGATTTACTGGTAAAGTATGGCATACACTTGGTTCAGACTGTTTTAACTCACATACAAACATCTGTTCTTCAGGTGGTCGTACTCCAACTATTCAGTGGGCAAATGATGATAGAAGTTCTCCGGATTGGGCTAATGCTAAGCTTATTTTCCTTAACTCATCTCACGCTGCTGATGCTGGTCACTACTTTCAACAATCAGCTTCATTTATCGCTGATGCAAGAGCTAAGGGTGCTAAATTAGTAGTTATGGATCCTCGTATGTCTAACTCTGCTGGTATGGCTGATATGTGGATTGC
>JGI24724J26744_10000808_pt1 | contig 22107 bp, 15 predicted proteins | sample Cruoilmetagenom7_FD_26744 | JGI IMG/M metagenome (IMG submission 26744) | reverse complement strand
ATAGTATAAATATTTTTATTACAAAATAATCTTTTATAAAAAATATATTTTTACTAAACATGCCTTTGCATGTCAATTACAAATGTTCAAATCAAAATATTGTTTCAAAAAGTTAGAAATTTAAATTTTTTAAATTTTAAGGTGTCAACAATTTCAGGCAAGACCAAATTTTTAAACAAAATTTATTTTGTAATATAAAAAATAATCAGCAATAATATATACAATAAATTGATTTTGTAGAATTAATTTGTTTTTTACAAAATTGTAAGTATTTTTCCAATAAAGATACATTTTTGTCTTGATATCATATCGATATAAAAAAATATTTATTTAGAATTAAAATATTATAAATTATTTCAAGCGATTAGTTTGTTTTTTTGATAATTGGCACAATGTTTGATTATTTAAAATAGCTTGTGCAATTTAAAGCATTTTGACCAAATCATGGATAGCTGTTTTGCAAATAAGAGAACAGATAATGCAAGATCCTGTTTATCTGTCTGATTTTAAAATTATATTGCGGGTGTTTTTTAATCAATATTCCCATATTGCGTATTTTATAGTTTTTAAAAACAGAAAATTAACAGAAGTTACATATAATTGTAATTTATTACCTAATAACAGTTGGAGGATTTTATTATGACACCTAAAGAAGTGTTAGATATGGCAAAAGAAAATAAAACCAGGGTTGTTGATATTCGTTTCATGGATTTTCCGGGTATTTGGCAGCATTTTACTGTTCCAATTTCCGAATTGGAAGAATCAAGCTTTGAAGATGGCTTTGGATTTGATGGTTCCAGTATTAGGGGGTGGCAACCGATAAATGCAAGTGATATGCTTGTAATACCAGATCCGTCAACAGCAAAACTTGATCCTTTTTTTGTTGAGCCAACACTTGTTTTAATCGGAAATATAGCAGATCCGATTAGTCGCGAGTCCTATACACGGGATCCAAGAAACATAGCGAAAAAAGCAGAAGCATATCTTAAAAGCACAGGTATTGGAGACATAGCATATATTGGGCCGGAAGCAGAATTTTTTATTTTTGACAATGTACGTTATGATTCACAAAAAAACAGATCATTTTATGAGATAGATTCAGTTGAAGCCATTTGGAATACCGGAAGAAAAGAAGAGCCAAATCTTGGATATAAAACCAGGCATAAAGAAGGTTACTTTCCTGTGCCTCCCAGTGACAAATTTCAGGATATGAGAACTGAAATGCTTCTTACACTGGAAGATCTGGGTATTGATGTGGAATGTCAGCATCACGAGGTTGCAACAGCAGGCCAGGCTGAAATTGATATGCGTTTTAAGCCTCTTTTGCAAATGGGTGATCAGCTTGTATGGTTTAAATATGTGCTTAAAAATGTTGCATATCGTCATGGGCATACAGTAACATTTATGCCTAAACCTCTTTTTGAGGATAATGGAACAGGAATGCATACCCATATAAGTATCTGGCAAGGCGATACACCTTTATTTGCAGGAGACAAATATGCTGGAGTATCGCAGGATGCCCTTTATGCAATAGGTGGTATTTTAAAACATTGTAAAGCTCTTTGTGCGTTTACAAATCCAACCACAAATTCATATAAAAGGCTTGTTCCAGGATTTGAGGCACCTGTAAACTTAGCATATTCAAGTCGTAATAGAAGTGCTGCTGTTCGTATTCCCATGTATTCTGCATCACCTAAAGCAAAACGCATAGAGTTTAGAACACCAGATCCTTCCTGCAATGGCTATCTTGCTTTTTCAGCAATACTCATGGCTGTTTTAGATGGTATTGAAAATAAGATTGATCCTGGAGATCCACTGGATAAAAATATTTATGATTTGCCTCCTGAAGAGCTTGCAAAAGTTGCCTCCGCACCAGGTTCCCTTGATGAAGCCCTTGCTGCTTTAGCAGAAGATAATGAATTCCTGCTTAAAGGCGATGTTTTTACAAAAGATGTTATTGAAAAATGGATAGAATATAAAACGGAAAATGAGATAAATCCGGTAAAACTTCGTCCCCATCCTTATGAGTTTTCTCTTTATTACGATATATAAATTAAATATAATATCTTTATTGTCAAAAGCCCGTTTTAATAATGTGACGGGCTTTTTAATGCAGTAGAAAAATGTCACTATAAAGCTGCAAATCATTTTGTTTTTTTTAAATCATGGTTTTCTATTATTATATTTGATGATCCAGTTTTTAAAAAATATGCCTGCTGATAAACCTGCAACAAAGACAATCCAGAAAAAAACAGGGTTTTTATTCTCAAAGCCATGCAGCAAATTCATCCCAAAAATAGCTGCTATTGCCATAAGCGGGAAAAAAATCGCAGCAATGATGTTAAGTCTATGTTGCGCATTAAGAACTTCATCGGATTTACTTACCTGAGCTTCAGAATTTTTAGCAATATTACAATCTAAAGCCAATTTGGCGTCTGATAACAGCAATTCAAAATTTCTTTGTAATTCATAGGCCTGATCCCTCATTTCAATAATAAATTCATCTTCTTTGATTAGCTCTCTTGCTGATTGCAAGGTATTATACAGGTGTGTAGCAGCGCGATTAATTGGTGTCAGCTCTTCTATAAGTGCAAAGTAGTCCACTGATTTAGTTGCTTTATGGTAAAGGTCTTCAAGAGATGCCAGTTTTTTTTCATAGCGGCTAAGTAATTGCTTTAATGAATTTTGACCATCAGATTTCCCATCGCATAAAAATTCACCATCTGGTTTGCGCCAAAAAATTTTTGCTTCTCTTGTTAATTGCTTTTTTTGGGGTATGTCATGCAATATTATAAGCAATTGATCGTCTTCTAATATTGTTCGTTGCTTTCCATAGGTAGATTTACCGATCCGTTTTTCAATTTTGGAAGGTAATTTCCAATTATATTTTTTGCGATTCATGGGCAAGTTTCCTTTTTTTGTTGACAGGCGGCAAGTTGTTACAGAATGAGTTTTTTTAAGTTCAAGGCGGAAAATTAATTTGACCACAACCTTATATATTATAGCAAAGCATTTATACTGCTGCAATAAAAAATGTATACTTTTACTTGGCTACTCCATACCTGACCTGAAATTACTAAATTCTCCTTGACTTTATTTGTAATTTTGCTTATTTTTATAGAATTTTTTTGTAAGGGCATGAAGGGAAGACGGTGGAAATTCGTCGTGGACCCGCCGCTGTGACCGGGGACGAACGTCGCAAAATGCCACTTTTCACCTTGTGTGGATAGGAAGAGGCGGTTAGTAGGAAGCTTCGTAAGTCAGAAAACCTGTATCTGTGAAGCATTAGTAGCCTTTATATTAAACCCTCGCGGATTGGGGTTGAGGCACACGTATTGTGAGGGTAAAAACGGAATCCCCATGAAATGCTCTGGAAATGCCAACATTATAACTTTTAAACGAAGAAAAAACTATGCTGCAAATAGTATCACCTTATGATTTAAGCCTTATTAAAGAAATTCCATTAGTTGGGAAAGTAGAAGCAGAGAAAGCACTCACAACTGCTTACAATTTGTTTTTTAATAAATCAAAATGGATTCCGGCTCATGAGCGGATTGCCATTTTAGAGCGAACAGCAGAAATAATGAAAGTTCGAATTAATAAGCTAACCCAAATTGCTGCTCAGGAAGGTGGAAAACCCCTTGTAGATTCTAAAATTGAGGTTTTGCGGGCAATTTCTGGAGTAAAAATAGCTGCAGAGCATATTGGCCAATTAAAAGGGGAACAAATTCCCATGGGACTAACAAAAGCGTCTGAAAATAGATTGGCTTTTACAACCAAAGAGCCAATTGGCGTAGTTGCTTCAGTAAGTGCATTTAATCATCCCCTAAATTTAATCGTACACCAGGTCATTACCGCTATTGCGGCAGGTTGTCCTGTAATTATTAAGCCGGCATCAGCCACACCATTATCGTGTATTGCATTACTTGATATCTTAAAAGAAGCAGGTTTGCCAGAAGGATGGTGCCAATCAATAATTTGTAAAAACGAAATAGTTGAATATTTAATCACAGACAAAAGAGTTAATTATTTTTCTTTCATAGGTTCAGCAAAGGTGGGATGGTTTTTAAAGTCAAAATTGGCTCCAGGAACGAGATGTGCATTAGAACATGGTGGTGTAGCTCCTGTAATTGTAGAAAAAGATGCCGATTTGAATGAAATGTTACCCGCTCTTTTAAAAGGAGGCTTTTATCATGCCGGACAAGTTTGTGTTTCTGTGCAGCGAGTTTTTGTCCATGAAATGATTTGCGATGAAGTTGCCAATCGGTTAGCAGAAATGGCAAGTAAATTAATTGTTGGAAACCAGATGAATGAAAAAACAGAAGTTGGTCCGCTTATCTTACCAGGAGAAGTTGACAGAGTAGAAGAATGGGTGAGTGAAGCTGTTAATGGTGGGGCAAAACTATTGTGTGGAGGAAAGCCTCTTTCTAACACCTGTTATGAACCAACAGTTCTTTTCAACCCACCGGCAAATGCTCGTGTTTCAACACAGGAAATTTTTGGTCCAGTAGTTTGCGTGTATTCTTATTCAAATCGTGATAAAGCCATTGAAATTGCCAATAGTTTGGACGTTCATTTTCAGGCATCTGTTTTCACCAAAAATATAGATGTAGCTTTAGACTGTGTTAAAAAACTTAATGGAACAGCTGTCATGGTAAACGACCATACAGCATTTAGGGTGGATTGGATGCCCTTTGGAGGAAGAGATACCTCAGGTATCGGTATAGGAGGAATTCAATATTCTATGCACGAAATGACAAGGGAAAAATTAATAGTGATTAAAAGCAATACACTGTAAATATAAGTTGTTTTTATTCACTGCCTAAGCATTAACCCGACTTTCGCACGCATGCATTGTTAAAAATTAATCATATTATCAAAAATTTAAATTTGTATAAAAGCTGGAACACACCCGAACATTTTATACTATTTCACCCATTTTTGTATGCCGTTAAATATTTTAGTTTTATTGATAGGCTTTGTAATAAAATCATTCATTCCAGCTTTAATACACATTTTTTCGTGCTCAGGCAAAACATTTGCTGTCATTGCAATTATAGGTATTCTTTTTTCACTACCTATTTTTTTTTCAATTTTTCTTATTTCCTTTGTCGCTGTAATTCCGTCAACTTCAGGCATTTGCATATCCATAAAAATAATATCAAAAGCTGAATTTGAATTTGAAAACATTTCAATTGCAATTTTTCCGTTACCTGCTACCTGTACATTATTACCCATGTTCTCAATCATTTTTTTCGCTACCATCTGATTGACTGGATTATCTTCAACCAAAAAAATCTGCAAATTGTTTTTTGCTATGACCTTTTCTAACTCTATATTCTCATCTTTTTTCTGTCTGATGTCATCAACACTGCCAATCTTACACCATCCTGTAAAATGAAAAGTACTCCCTTTATCAAGCTCACTTTTCGCCCAGCAATCTCCTCCCATTGCCATGGCAATTTTTTTTGAAATTGAAAGCCCTAAACCTGTTCCGCCAAATTTTCTTGTTGTTGAAGAATCAGCCTGTGTGAAAAGTTCAAATATTGCTTCAAGCTTATCTTCTGGTATTCCAATGCCTGTATCTTTTATTTCAAAATGTAAAAATGCCCTGTTTGCTTTTTTTTGTTCAATCCAAAGATATGAAGAGATTTCTCCCTTTTGAGTAAACTTCGCAGAATTGCCAAGTATATTAAGCAGAACCTGTTTAATTCTATGGGGATCACTTACAAAAATCGTTGGAACATCCTTTTTAATATTTTTTATAACTTTTATAGGTTTATCGCCGACTTTTATCGCAATAAGTTTTGTAACATCATCAAGTAACTGATCAATTTTAAATCCTATCTCCTCAAAGACCACATTGCCAGACTCAATTTTGGAAAAATCAAGGATATCATTAATTATAACAAGCAATGATTCCCCGCTTCTTTTTAATGCCTCAATAAATTTTCTTTGCTCAGTTTCTAAATTTGTCTCTAAAAGCAAATCTGTAAAAGCAATTATTCCATTCATAGGAGTTCTTATCTCATGCGACATATTTGCCAGAAAACTTGATTTGGAGTTAGCCAAAAGATGTGCCTTGTCACGTGAAAACCTTAATTTTTGCTCAAGCATTTTTGTTTTAAGTATTGAATCTATTCTTGCATTAAGTTCCTCAATGACAAAAGGCTTTGTTACATAATCATTTGCACCGCTTCTTAATCCTGCCACCTTGTTTTCAGAATCAGAAACATGAGTTAGCATAAGTATTGGTATATCCTTGTATTTATCATCACCTTTAATGGTTCTGCATACATCAAGTCCGCTAATGCCTGGCATTATTATATCAAGTAATATAATATCAGGTATTTCACTTTTGATAGTTTTAAGGCATTTTTCACCGTCTTCGGCAAGTAAAACCTTATAGCCTTCACTTTCTAACAGGCCTTTTATCTGCATCCTGATAGTCAGACTATCATCAACAACAAGAATTTTTTTGTTTATAAGATCCATTTTTATAATGTTAGCATCATAAAAAAAATTATATAAGCTTTTTTACAGTTTCAAGAAAAATTCCCTGATCAAAATTTCCTTTAATAATATAAGCTTGCGCACCTACTTTTATCCCTCTTCTCTTATGCTCATCGTTAGAAAGAGAAGAAACAATAATAATCGGCAAATCCTTATTATTTGAATCCTTTCTTATTTTTTCTGCCAGTTCAAAGCCATTAATACCTGGCATCTCAACATCTGATATCAAAAGGTCAAATTTTGCATCTGTTAAAAAGCCCAAAGCTTCTTCACCAGAGGCTGCCTGTGTCACATCATATCCTTCAGCCTCCAAAATACCACCTATAAGCACACGACTTGTAAGGGAATCATCCACTGCCAGGATACGGGAACCTGGCATATTTTTTATTAAAGACTTATCACATGAAATACTTGTTTTAGTTACAGCAGCTTTAAAAAGCTCAGCAACATTTAGTACCAGTACAGGTTCTCCACCACTTATTATTGTCCCATCCTGATAAAATTTAATGTCTTTTAACTGTTTGCCAAGTTCCTTTAAGAATATTTTATGCACACCCTTGATTTGGTCAACTAAAAACGCTGCGTTTTCATGATTGAATTTCAAGTGTACAAAAGGTTTTCCATGTATGTTTGTTTCTTCTCTTTCCACTCCCAAAACACTGTAAAGGTTTGTTAGTGATACAGGCATCCCATTTAATTTGATTGCATTTTTACCTGCAATATTTTCAATTTCATTTTCAGCCACAAAACCTGTCTGTTCAATCATGTTTAAAGGAATAAAATATTTTTGTTCTGACAATTCGATCAAAAACGCATCAATCATATTTAAAGATAAAGGAAGAGTTATTGAAAAATAGGTGAATTTGCCATCTGTTGAATCAATAGATACTGTGCCTTGCAAAGATTCGATCTTGTCTTTTACAATATCAAGCCCCACCCCCCTTCCTGCATATTCAGTGATCATATCTTCTGAAGTAAATCCTGAGTTAAAAATCAAATATAAACTTTCGTCATCACTTATCTCAATCGCTTTTTTTTTATCAATAATGCCTTTTTTTACTGCAACCTTTTTTATCTGCTCTATATTTATTCCCCGGCCATCATCCCCACATAAAATATGTAAAAATTCACCTTTTTTTTTAAATTTAAGTTTTATTATACCAACCGGATCTTTACCCATATCAGACCTTTTAAGCTCATTTTCTATTCCATGCACAAGGCAATTTCGTATAATCTGATTAATAGGTTCTCTTATCTCTTCTATGAGATTTCGGTCAAGCTCTAGCTCCTCTCCTTTTATTTCAATCTTAACCTTTTTATTAAGCTTAATTGACAAATCCCTCACAATTGCCTTGAAATAGTGGCTTACCTCTTTTATCTTTATTGACCTTGCCCTGTGTACAAGCTGATACAGGCTGTCTGAAATTTTATGAAGTTCTTCAACGCTCGTATCAAAAGTAGTAGTGTTTTCACTTAAAAGAGCTGTGAGCTTTTTTATTTCATTTTCTTGATGATCTTTATTAGCCCTGCCTGTTTTGCAAATTTCGATTTGATGATAATTTTTAAAAAACTTATCAAAAGATTTTGTAAGCTTTTTAAAGTGTGAATGAATTTGCTCCAGTTTTAAGGTATTTGTTATGAGCTCACTTGCGTGATCAAATAAGGTATTAATATCTGAAAGTTTGACTCTTGCAACTTCATTTCCAGAAAAATGTTTTTTTGCTATATCTTTTGAACTATTTTTTTTTTTGTTAGCTGTTTCTGCTTTTTTATTATTCTTTTTATAAGCTGTTTGCCCGCTTTCAGATAAATTTTGATGGGATTTTGTTTTATCAATATGTGCTTCAGATCCTGTTTCCGCTTTAGGTAGTGCGCTTTTTGCATTTTTTTGATTCTTTGAGCAAATATGATCAATTTGTTGGTGCTGTGCGATCATATCTGTCAGGTCAATTGATTCTTCTAAGCCCCCTTTTTTTACAACTTCTGTTATTTTTTTTATGAAATCTAAAGTCTTAAGGACAAGGCTGATCCTATCAGCTGTTAAATTGAAAATACCATTTTTTATACCTGAAAACTGGTTTTCAATCAAATGCGCCAGAGTACTGATATTGTTAAGCTCAACAACCTGTGCTGCACCTTTTAACGTATGAGCATAACGAAAAAGTCGGTTTAAAAGATCAATATCATCAGACTTTTGCTCAAACTCTATAATATCCCTGTTAAGATTATTTAAAAGTTCAGCAGCCTCAATTATGAAATATTTGTAATGGTCAGTATTCATTGTTAATAATAATAACTTATATCAGTCGAAAAAAATGTCTGTTTTTATATTTTTTGTTTAAAATTATTGTGATAAGAATTTTTTTTGATTTATGAAAAACAAAAACTCTTTTAATATATTTAAGGTCAAATCTCTTCTCTAAGGTCAAGAATTGTTACAAGCTTTTCCCGATAATAAATTTCACCTGTAATTAGTCGATCCACAGATTCATTCTGGCCTGCAATGTTAGGTTTAATATCTTTTTGCTTTACATTAATAATATTGACAAGATCATCAACAAGCAGCGCAGATTCAAACTCATCTTCTCTTGTTATAAGAAAATAAACATTTTCAGATTTTGAAGCTTGTATTTTGAGCATATCATGAATATTTGTAACAGATAATATTTTGTTTTTGTAATTTATTATTCCGTGAATATTAGAAGGTGCACCAGGTACCGGAATAACAGGTTTGCCTATCAAAATTTCGCGCAAATGCTTAACAGATATGGCATACAGGTCAGATCCAAGCAAAAAAATAAGAAATCGCTCCAACTTTCCTTCTGCTTTTGTTGTCTTTTCTGAAACAGAAAGTTTAAAAGTGTTTTTTAACTCCTTTAACATGATAGCAAAGTTTTGATATGTTATGCTTTCTGACATGATAGACCTATACTAAATACTTTTATGGCATATTGATTCTAAACTTTTTTTTGAAAATCCGCCTGAAAGTAATGAAATCTTTTTTTCATCTGAATATTTAATAACATTTAAAGCTGCCTGAAAAGACTTTACAGAAGCTTCTGCCTGTCCAATTGTATTATACAGATACCCAAGCCTTACATACGACATGAAAAAATTATTATCCAGAAAAACAGCTGTCTTGTAAGACTTTATTGCCTCTTTAATTTTTTTTTCGCTTTCATTTATAATGCCTGTTAAAAAATAAATTTCAGGGGAAAATTCATCTATTTTTTTTATCTTCTGAATATATTCAATTGATTTTTTATTATTTTTCAAATTTATCTGAATCAACGCGGCAAGCATAAAATAATCTGGTATGCACTTATTAATCTTTAGCAAGCCAGCAATTATCTTATTTGCTTTTACATAATCTTTTGCATGATACAATAAAACAGCATCAGAATATGTATAGCTTTCACTATTTTCCTGTTTTTTTACATTTTCGCTATTTTCAGTATAATTTTTTTTCGCTATTTGTATACGAGACTTTTCCTTATTACATATCAGCTTTTTTTGTGTTTTTTTAACAGATTCAACTTTTTCAGATGCCTCAATATTTTTCTTAGAATATATAAAGGTATTATTTATTCGCAGCTGTTTATATAGTTTTTTTATATACATTGAAACTTCTGAATGACCTAAAATAAGGAAACCGTTTTTATTAAGAGAATTATAAAAACCTTTCAAAATATTTTGATATATATCTTTTTGTAAATATATAAAAACGTTTCTGCAGAAAATAATATCAAAATCATTATATTTATTTAAAAACAACTCTTCTTTGTTCAACTTGATATTATACATCTGAAAATTAACAAAATTTTTAATATAATCTTTAACAGCCCAGCCTTCCGGCTTTTTTATAAAATCTTCACTTTTTTTTAATGACTCACATCCTCTAAATGAATTTCTTGTATAAACTCCTTTTCGTGCTTTTTTTAGGGACATCTCATTAATATCTGTTCCAATAATTTTAACATTCCATCTGGCCAAATCAGGGATAGATTTTATAATCAGAGCAATGGTATAAGCTTCTTCACCTGTGGAACATCCAGCAGACCATATTTTAAGAATACGTTTTTTTTTAGTTTTAATTAAAGCAGGAATAATGTGGTTTTTGAAAGCATTGCATTGATTATTGTCCCTGAAAAAATATGTTTCAGGAACTGTTATATCGCATATTAGCTTATTAAATTCAGAATGTTGATAATTTAATATATTGATATAATCTTTAAAAGATTTTGCTTTTTGAATTTTTCTCCTTTCATCAACAGCCAATGCAACTCTATTTTTATCTCTCGGCATCAGTTCGATCCCACTTTTTTCCAGTATAACTTCTGAAATTTTTATAAAATTTTCATCTTTCATAAATAATGCCGACAAATCGTTATGGTTTGTTTGCTTTTATTTTTCTGAAACCAGGCAGTCAACATTTAAAACAGATATCATCGAATTAGTCCGAATACAGACATCTTTTAAGTATTTTATATCAATATTATATGGCAGATTATCAACGATTCCCATGTCCGAAGTATTATATTCATCAAACCCCAACAGCTCATCTATAAGAATACATAAAGGCCCTTGTTTGGTTTTTACAGCTATAAACAGCTCTTTTGGAGAATTATTTGTTTCCAATTCCAAAAGTTTATCCAACGCAATTACAGGCATATTTTGACCGTGCAGATTAATAAATCCAAAAATAAATTTGATAGGTCCATGCACTGATAAAACTTCAGGTAATATATTAACTTCCAATACATCTGCCAAATGCAGGGCAAAAATTTCGTTATTTAATGAAAAACACAATACCTGCACAGAAGTGTCATTGTTCATTTTTATCCTCTAAGCAAATACATGGCTGTTTCAGCTTGTATGCTTAACTAATTTTTTTTAAGTTCAAGGCGGAAAATTGATTTAACCACAGGTATNCAAACGGTATTTAAGAGGATNAAATTAATTTTCTAACGCGGAAATTGGATAAATTGCATTTTATAACAGCTTGTTGAAACACTTAATGTGTTCCTGCGGTTATTTTTTTTGCATGCCTTGATTTTGAACAAAGTTTTCATTTGTGGCCGGAAACCAGCTTGAAGGAGTATAGTGATGTGAGGTATAAAAAAATTAAATATTCTTAAAACAATGATTTTTAAGCATATTTATTTATAACCTACATTGATGACATTGTCAAGAATCTTGCATTACTAAAAAAATTAGGCATTGTTAATTCTGAATAGGTCTTTATATCGTATTATGCTAAAATTATACAACAAAAATATTGAAAACCTATTCTTATTTAACAATACCAAAAATTAAAGGAATTAGAAAAGAATAGAATCAATATTTCAAATAGCTATCGTATTAAATAATCTGTTTCTACGTGCTTTGAAATAAGCTTTATGATATCTCCATGCTTAATTAATTTAGTATCAACTCTGCGATCAAACGGCAAAATTCCAAGCAAAGGAATTTGTGATAACTTACAAATAATATCAGGATTTGTCTTTTCTGCATACCCTGTTTTTTTGGTATCCATATTATTTATTATAAAACCTTTAACCTCAATTCCGCAATTTATAGCCTCACTGATTGTTAAAAGAGTGTGATTGATTGTCCCTAAACCAGGTTTTGCAACTATTACAGCAGGCAAATTAAAATCTGTGATCATATCACAAACAAAATAATCCATAGTTATCGGTACCAATATTCCTCCTATACCTTCAACTACAATAAAATCGTGTCTGCAACAAAGCTTAAAATAAGCTTCTCGGATTTTTTCTATTTCTATCTTAACGTTATCAATCATTGATGCAGCATATGGGGATAAAGGTGTTTGCAATATAACAGGATTTACAAGTTCCAATTCATCAGTTCCTTTAACCGCATCTAATAAAAACCGTGCATCACTGGAAACAAGGCCGTCTTTAGTAGAAATTCCTCCGGTTGCCACAGGTTTCATCACACCCACATCAATACCTTTTGCTTTTAATGCGCCAGCTATACCTGCAGCTACTGCTGTTTTTCCTACTTCAGTATCTGTTCCAGTAATAAATATACCTTTGTTCATTTTTATATCCTTATCTTAGATAATGCCAAGCCTTTTTCCTTCAGTTTTAAAAACATTAAGCGCCATGTCAATTTGCTCTGGCTTATGGGAAGCCATTAAGCTGACCCTTATCCTGCTCATCTTGTCTGAAACAGTGGGAGGACGAATTCCAGGAGCTAAAATTTTATTATTAAACAAGGCTTTGGAAAACTTCATTGTCAGGTCAGTATCTCTTATTAACACAGGAATAATATGTGCTCTGCTATTTATTGTATCAAAACCAAGATGTATCAGGCCATTTCTGAACTTTTCTACATTTTGCCATAATTGTTGCTGGATTGACGGATCCTGCTCAAGCAGGTCGATGGCAGCAAGTGAAGCTGCGCAAACACCTGGAGGCAGAGCTGTTGAATAAATAAAGCTTCTTGCCTTGTTTTGAATATATTCTGAGATAAGCTTATGCCCCACAACATATCCGCCGAGACTACCCAATGCCTTGCTAAAAGTACCAATTTGAATTAAATTATCACTTTTTATTCCAAAATAGCTTGAAGTGCCTTTCCCATTTTTTCCTAAAACCCCTGTGGCATGGGCATCATCAACAATAAGCATTGCATTAAACTTATCTGCAATACTCATAAGTTCAGGCAGCGGAGCAATATCCCCGTCCATACTGAAAATGCCATCTGTTATAATAAACCTTTTATTATATCCGTTTTTTTGCATTTTACATTCTTTTTTAATTATATTGTAAAGTGCTTTTGTATCCATATGGGGATAAATTTTTATTTTTGCACCACTTAACCTGCATCCATCTATAATGCTGGCATGGTTAAGGGAATCACTTAAAATCAGGTCACCTTCCCCGGCAAGAGAGGTAATTACTCCAATATTTGCCATATATCCGGTGGAAAAAAGGACAGCTGAGCTGCATTCTTTAAATGAAGCAATTTTTTCTTCCAGCTTCTGATGAATTCTCATATTGCCTGCAACTAATCTGGAAGCACCAGCTCCTGTGCCATATTTTGTCAATGCCAAAGTGGCAAATTCCTTAAGCTTTGGATGACAAGCAAGGCCAAGGTAATTATTGGAAGATAAAAGAATCATATCTGTTCCTGCAACAGATACTTTTGTATCAATAGGCCCTGCAATACTTGTTAGCTCTCTATGCAGGCCATCTGCTTTGAGCCTGTCAATTTTTGTTTTTATAAATTTTTCAATTCTAAGACTCATTATGCATCAAAACCATGCATCACATGACAAATCGAATCAAATGTCTTGTCAAGCAATTCATCAAGTTCCTCTATTGTTATACTCAAATGTGGCATAAGCACAATTACATCACCAAGAGGTCTTAGTATCAATCCTCTTTCTCTTGCATCCATGATAACTTTTATGCCTGCTTTCATATGAGGATCAAAAGGTTTTTTTGAATTCTTGTCAGCCACAAGTTCAATTCCAACCATAAATCCCAGTTGGCGTACATCACCCACATGATTTAATTTAGTAAACCTGACAAGGTTTTTTTTCAGATAGTCAATTTTTTCTGTTAACTTTAATAAAGTTTTATCTTTTTCAAAAATTTTTAAATTAGCCAGTGCTGCAGCACATGCAAGGGGATTACCCGTATATGTATGACCATGGAAAAAAGTTTTATGTTCCTCATATTCTCCTAAAAATGCATTATATATCTCATCCCTTGTCAATGTTAATGCAAGGGGAAGATATCCCCCGGTAATCCCTTTACCGATTGTCATTATATCAGGAGATACATCTTCATGTTCACAGGCAAACATTTTCCCTGTTCTGCCTATCCCTACAGCTATCTCATCTGCAATCAAAAGGATATTATATTTTGTGCAGAGCTGTCTTACGCCTTTTAAAAAACCCGGAGGGAAAACAAGTATTCCTGCTGCCCCCTGAACCATAGGCTCAATAATCATTGCTGCTGTTGTTTTATGATATTTTCTGATAACCTGATCCAGGCTATCCAAACATTTTAAATTACATAAAGGAAATTTTTCATTGAATTCGCAGCGATAACAGTAAGGAGATGCTCCTTGAACTGATTCAAACAAAAGAGGATGATAGATTTCATGAAAAAGATCAATACCTCCTACACTAACAGCACCTAAGGTATCTCCGTGATATGCATTTTTAAGTGATATGAATTTTTGTTTTTTACCCTTTGAACCTTCAGGATGCTGCAACCAGTACTGGAATGCTATTTTCAAAGCAATTTCAACAGCGCTTGAACCGTTTTCAGAATAAAAAACCTTTGTTAATCCTTTAGGTGATATCTCCACAACTTTTTTTGCCAGCTCTATGCCAGGGGAATGGGACAGGCCAAGCAAGGTTGCATGGGAAACCTTTGAAATCTGTTTTATTATTGCATCATCTATCTCTTTTCGACAATGCCCGTGGGTTGTAACCCATAATGATGATATACCATCCAAATATTTATTTCCATAAATATCCCATAAATACGACCCTTTACCTTTTTCAATAATCAGCGGTTTTTCTTTAATGTAATCTTTCATCTGAGTAAAGGGATGCCATATATAACTATGGTCATAATCTTCCAGTTGCAACTTTTGATCAACAATACTCATGTTTGTATCTCCAAACAGTTTTTTTGCTATTATACCTTTTGTATAAGCATAAGATCTTCAATCAGCTGTAAATCTTTTTCAATGTCCCAGTTAGATGTCGTTAAATAATTGCCAACCATAACTCCGCTTGCACCTGCCATATACATTAAAGCCTGGGTATTTCTTAAATTCACCTGCCTTCCGCCACATATTCTTATATCCGTTTTAGGATTGATAAAGCGAAAAACAGCAATTGTCTTTAAAATATCCATGGGAGAAACTGGATGGTTTTTTTCCAGGGGAGTTCCTGGAATAGGATTTAAAAAATTAAGCGGTATTGAATCAATTTCCAGCTCTTTAATTGCAAAAGCAAGTTCAACTCTTTGCTCCATGGACTCACCTAAACCGATAATGCCGCCACAGCATACTTGCATACCAGATTCTTTTGCTATCTTAACTGTTTCTAATCTTTGCTCATAAGAATGTGTGGTGCAGACATAAGGGAAAAAGCTCTTGGATGTTTCAAGATTGTGATGATATCTTTTTAAACCTGCTTTAACCAAATCTTTTGCGCTTTTTTTTGTCAACAATCCCAAAGAAGCACATATTTTTAACCCATTTAGCAAAGACATCTCTTTAATTGCTGTGCAAATTAAATCCCATTCATCTGCATCTTTAACATTTCTTCCACTGACAACGATACTAAATCTGTTTACGCCAGCTAAAGCAACATCTTCAGCCCTTTTTAACATCTTTTGCTTTTTTATCAGCTGATATTTGTCAATATCAGTACTATAATGTGCGGACTGGGAGCAAAAAATGCAGTCTTCACTACATCTTCCTGATTTTGCATTTATTATTGCACAAAGATCAATATCATGGCCAACAAATTCATTGCGAATACTGTTTGCAAAAGAAAGCAGAAATAAAATATCTTTCTGGTCATCTATCCTAAGCAACCTGCATGCTTCGTCAAACGAAATTTTACCGCCTCCTATAACTTTTGACGTCAGCCGGTCAATAAATTTCAGCATTTACTACATATCTCCAATTTCTTAAATATTTATAATATCCTTTTAAATAAATTCATATTCCGCACAAATTATATGTCAACTCACTTGTTAGCATAATGGTTTACAAAAAAAAACAAATTTATTGATTAAAATCTTAAAGAGACATCACCACAGACAATTTTCTTTTTATTGCCATTATCATCTTTTAATATAAGATAGCCATCTTCATCCACAGACTCTGCAATTCCTTCTTCACTATGGTCTGGATATATAATCTTTACACGTTTTCCTTTAATCAAAGAAAAACTGTTCCACTGTTTTCTTATTTGCAGGAACTTATTTTCTTGCAGCAGGCTATAACCTTTCTCAATTTCCTGCAAAATTGAGTTCAATAACTTTATTCTGGAAATATTTTTACCGAACTGAATATGTAAACTTGTAGCATTTTCTAACATCTCACTTCCTGGTAAAGGATTGAAATTAACATTAAGTCCGATGCCTACAACAACGTAATTAACCTGATCATGTTCAGCTGTAAATTCTGTCAGGATACCCCCAACTTTACAATTTTTAATATAAATATCATTGGGCCATTTGATACGTGCTTCAAGCCTTAATACATGTGAAATAGCTTTAACTATTGCAAGGGAAATCAGCATTGTCAGAAAAAAGATTCGGTTTGGAGATATCCTAGGCCTAAATACTATTGACATTAAAATATTTTTATACGGTTCAGACAGCCAGCTTCTTTGCAATCTGCCCCTTCCTTTAGTTTGATTTTCTGCTATTACAATAGTCCCTTCCTGCACATCATCTGCTGCCAGTTGTTTTGCAATAAGATTCGTTGACTCTATTTCGTCATAATATATAACATTTTGTCCGATAAGTGATGTTTTAAGATCTTTTTTGATCATTTCAGGCAAAAGCCTGTCTGGTTCTGTCACAAGCCGATATCCTGACTTGGGTTGTGCTTCAATGCAAAAGCCATTTTTTCTTAACTTGCATATCTGTTTCCAAACAGCTGCTCTTGATATATCTAATTTTTGTGCGATAAACTCCCCTGATATATATCCATTACTGCTTTTAAGCAGTTTAACTATTTTTTCACTACTGCTAAATAAAATCATTATCTTTGCCCTTATTCTAATACTTGATAATCAAGTTTTTGATAAAATGCCTTGATTTAGCCGGCAAAATCTTTTTTTAAAACTTGTCAGCTGCTATATTTTGCGTGAGGTATCGTAAAATTTTCAAAAATATTTTGTCAGATTCTTATCTGAAATGCAAATAGTGTATTGTCTCATTTACTTCCGAGTATGAGAACGGTAGCAGACTCAACTTAAACAGCCATTTTGATGATATCAAAAAAATACATGGTAAAAAAACCTTGAAGGTTTATTATGTTGTGCTATATGTAAAATAATAAAAAAGCGATTAATATCCAGCAAAATTAGGTAGATCTTTGTTGGTGTAAACTCTGCGGTTAATTTTTTATCCAAAAAGATATTTGGTGGGGGGGCTTTAAGTATGAAAAATACAGCACACATAGCAAAACGCAGTGAAATATCAAAAGAATCTCAGTGGGATCTATCGTCATTATTTAAAAATACAGAAGAGTGGGAAGATGCTTTCAGCAAGGTAGAGCCAGAGATTGAAAAAATGGTATTTTATAAAAGTAAATTATCAGAATCAGTTAATATTTTTACAGATGCTCTTGAATTTTTTTTCTATATAAACAGAAAATTTGACAAACTTTTCACCTATGCTCATTTAAAAAGCGATGAAGATAAAAGAAATCAACAAAATCTTGGACTTTGGCAACGGGCAATCGCATTAAAGTCGAAACTATCTGAGTATTCGAGCTTTCTTATTCCTGAAATTCAGGCCATAGATTTAAAAAAAATAAAATATTATCTTGAGAATGAGAAATTAAAAAAATATGGTTTTTTTATTAAAAAAATTCAAAGGCATAAACCTTTTACTTTGTCAGAGGAGATTGAAGAGGTGCTGGCAGTGTCAGAGGAGATTGCATATGCGCCATATCAAATTTTCAGCCAGCTTGACAACGCTGACATGAAATTTGGAATGATTGAAGATGATAAAGGTGAAAGCGTTGAATTAACCCACGGAAATTTTATTACTTTTTTGATGAGTAGTAAAAGGGAAATAAGAAAAAAGGCATTTTTTCAGTATTATGAAGCATATCAAAATAATAAGCACTGTATTGCCACTTCTTTAGGTACATCAATTAGAAAAGATTATATTTTATCGAAAGTAAGAAAATATTCAACCACCAGAGATGCTTCATTATTTGAGGATAATGTTCCTTCTGATGTATACGATAACCTTATTTGTACGGTAAAAGAAAACCTTGAACCATTATTTAAATATTATAGGTTCAGAAAAAAAGTATTAGACCTTGATAAATTGCATTTTTATGACATATATGCCCCTCTTGTGGATGATGTTAAGATTAATATCCCATATGAAGATGCAGTTGAGATTTGTGCAAAGGCTGTTAAACCTCTTGGGAAGGAATATTCGGATAAATTGACACAGGGCCTTTTAGGGGGATGGGTTGACAGATATGAAAATCAAGGAAAAAAAAATGGAGCATATTCATCAGGATGTTATGATTCTTTCCCATATATTTTAATAAACTATAAAGATAACAATATTAACAGCCTTTATACTTTGATGCATGAAGCTGGGCATTCAATGCATACATATTATTCTAACAAAAATCAGCCTTATGTATACCATGATTACACAATTTTTGTTGCAGAAGTTGCCTCCACTTTTAATGAGATGCTTTTAAGCAGTTATCTTCTTGAGTTTTATAAGGATGATCCAAAAATGAAAGCTTATATAATAAACAGGGAGATTGATAATATAAGGGCAACTTTATTCAGACAAACAATGTTTGCAGAATTTGAAAGCATTACTCATAAAATTGCAGAGGAAAATCAACCAATTACTCTTGATGTGTTAACATCTTTATACAGCAGACTGCTTTTAACTTACTTTGGAGATACTGTGGTAACAGATAAGCCGATTATGCTTGAATGTTTAAGAATACCACATTTTTATTCTGCCTATTATGTTTATAAATATGCAACAGGAATATCTGCAAGTATTGCTATTTTCAAAAATGTTCAGCAAAAAGGGGACAAAGCAAAAAACACGTATCTTGACTTTTTATCCATGGGGTGCAGCAGATATCCGTTAGATGAGCTTTATGCGGCAGGGGTTGATATGAAATTAAAAAAACCGGTAAAAAAAGCCATTGAATATTTTGATAACCTGGTAGACAATTTTATTGAAATAGCAAAGGTCTAAATAAAAATTTTATTTTACAAACCGCAAAACAAAAATATTTTTTGTAAATTCCTTTTAATTATTGCCTGAAGGGAAACCCTGTTTTTTTTCATCGCAAACAGCAATTTGAATCGGCAGGCTGTTACAGAATGAAAATTTTAAATTTTTTCATATAATGAATTGCTTATAAAAATTATTTTTTTGTTCTGTAACAGCCTGCCGAGATTAAAGCAGCATTTTTATTGATGCCGAAAATTGTGATTACAGCTCGAATTCCTCAATGTCATCGTATGGTGTTATTCTTCTTCCAAGAATTTTAATAATTTTCCCTGCAATAAAACCTGTGGCAATTGCCACGAGAATTGTAACACCAATACCTATCATCTGGCTGCCTTTGTTTATGCCATTGACAATAAAAATAGCGGCTATACCACCAAGAAGTCCAGGCATGCCGTGTAAGTTCATGACGCCACAGGTATCAATACCTTTAAGTATGTTTTCGATTTTATTTTGCAGGACAGCAAAACCAAATGTTGACAGGACACCTGCTAATATACCGACTATGAAAGCTGCTGGGAAACTGGCTAAATCGCAGGTGGAACCGATAGCTACACCACCTGCCAAAGCAGCATTGGCAATATCTGCGGCTGAAATTTTACCCCGTAAGGAAATTGAAGCAAAATAAGTGGCAATTGTAGCACCTGAAAGGGCTAATATTACATTGATTGCAGTGTGGGGTACAAGTTCAGGGGGCACAAGAGCTGCGCAAAAACTTGGCCAGAATAACCAGAGGATCATACTGCCAAGCAAGGAAAATCTGTCGCTTGTTGAGTCCGATTCAACAGGTATGTTAATTTCTTTTTTGGTGGTCATAGTTATTATCACCCCAAGCCCGAAGATGGCACCAAAGGCATGAATAACAATAGATCCGCCAGTGTCAACAAATGTGCCTAAAGAAATTAGCCCCAAACCATTATCAAGGAGAATCCATTCGTTAAAGGCATAACAGGGTATGAATAGTAGACCGAGTAAAATGTACTGACTCATTTTAAGTCTGCCGAGAGGAGCTCCTGCGCAAATAAGAAGGCTGGCTGCAGCAAATTCTGCAAGAATTAGACTGTCTATTTCTGAGCCTGATCCACCCAAAATACCTAAACTATCTTTTAATATATAAAGAGGAAGCGCAATGCTTACCAAAAGATATGTTGCTGTTACGGAAGAACGTCCATATTTTTTTACGAATACCATTAGAAAGCCGAATCCTGCTAACAGCATTGCCATTATATGGATTGCACGATTGTATTTTTGTACATCTACAACATGATCTAACTCTGTGGCATTGCCAATACCTGCAAGCAAGAAGAGGATTCCTAATGTCAAAAATAATTTTAGAAGCATGTAGGCATTGTTCATGATAAAATTTTCTCCTTAATTTCCAGTCTGATAAATCAGGGTGATAGATTAATTTTAAATCAAAAAATATCATCAATATAGTATGATGCAAATATCATATTCAGAAAATTAAAATAGCACCATAAAACAACAAAAACCCTGATGATTTTCATCATCAGGGTTTTTGTTAAATATATTAACCGCTTTAAGTTTGCGGATTTAATTCTGGCTCCTCAGCACGGACTCGAACCGCGGACCCGATGGTTAACAGCCATCTGCTCTGCCAACTGAGCTACTGAGGAATATTAAATAATATATATATATATAAAAAAACCTAATTAAAGTCAAGAAAATTATTAAAAATATATTCTGATTTTAAAGTAACTTGATGAACTAATAAAATAACGATTCCAAATTTTCTGATTATACTTTTACTTTGTGTTTTGTTCAAATAGCATAATAATTTAATGCACAGTTATTTTGCTGCAAATTTTTTAATTTTTACAGAAAGCTCTTCCAGTTGTTTTTTACTTGCTTTTGAAGGTGCATTCGTAAGAAGGCATGCAGCCTTTTGTGTTTTAGGAAATGCAATAACATCTCTAATAGATGATTGGCCGCAAAGCATCATAACAAGTCTGTCAAAACCCAATGCNATACCTCCATGGGGCGGCGCNCCGGATTGCAATGCAGAAAGTAGAAAACCAAATTTTTCATTATAGGTNTCACTATNCATGCCAAGAGCTTCAAATACTTTAGACTGTATTTCATGGTCATGAATACGGATACTTCCTCCACCAATTTCAGAACCGTTTAATACCAAATCATATGCTCTGGATTGAACTGAAAGGGGATCGGTGCCAAGGCGACAATAGTCGCTTTCTAAAGGAGCTGTAAATGGATGATGTACGGCTTGATATCTTTTTTCTTGTTCGTCATAATCCAGTAAAGGGAAATGTGTAACCCAGGTAAATTTGAATTCATTTTTATTAATAAGATTTAATGATTCTCCAAGATGGTTTCGAAGATGTCCAAGTGATTCATTTACAATTTTAGTTTTGTCAGCTACAAAAAATACAAGGTCACCAGTTTCCATATTTAGATACTTGGCCATCTCATTTTTTTCATTTTCACTGAAAAATTTTGTAATTGGTGACTGCCACTCGGTTTCTTTCACCTTTATCCATGCAAGACCTTTTGCTTTGTAAATTGATACCAGATCTGTAAGGTCATCAAT
>JGI24724J26744_10000807_pt1 | contig 22107 bp, 19 predicted proteins | sample Cruoilmetagenom7_FD_26744 | JGI IMG/M metagenome (IMG submission 26744) | reverse complement strand
CCGCACGCCCGCGACGTGAGTTTCAAACACCCGTTCAAACTGGCCGTCGAAATGGCTGACGTCGGTGGAGGTCCCCCCCATGTCGAAACCGATCACCTGATCGAACCCCGCCATGCCCGCCGTGCGCGCCATACCGACCACCCCGCCTGCTGGGCCGGACAAGATGCTGTCCTTGCCCTGAAATAACCGCGCATCGGTCAAACCGCCGTTCGATTGCATGAACATCAAGCGGGTATCGGAAACCTGGGCGCTGACTTGATCGACATAGCGGCGCAAGATCGGTGACAGGTACGCGTCCACCACTGTGGTGTCGCCGCGTGACACCAACTTCATCAACGGGCTAGTCTCATAACTGGTTGAAATTTGCGCAAAGCCGATTTCTGTGGCGATCTCGGCTGCACGCCGTTCATGATCCGGGTACCGGTAGCCGTGCATAAATACAATGGCCAGTGAGCGCAGGCCTGCGTCATAGACCTCTTGCAACTGTCGGCGGAACGCTTGCTCATCGAGTTTTGCGATCACCGCACCATGGGCATCAATGCGCTCATGCGCTTCGATCACACGTTCGTGCAATAAATCAGGCAGCTGGATGTTGCGTTCGAACAATCGCGGTCGGTTTTGATAGCCAATGCGCAATGCGTCTGCAAACCCCCGGGTGATCACCAACGCGGTGCGTTCACCTTTGCGTTCCAACAGCGCGTTGGTGGCGACTGTAGTGCCCATCTTGATGTGACGGATAACACCGCTGGGAATGGCTTCACCCGCCGCCAGCCCCAGCAGGCGGCGAATGCCTTCGACCGCCGCATCGGGGTATTGTTCGGGGTTTTCGCTGAGCAACTTTAAGGTTGCAATGGTGCCATCGGGACGGCGCGCCGCCACATCGGTGAAGGTGCCGCCGCGATCAATCCAAAATTTCCAATCTGCCACCATGCTCATGCACGCAAGTTACAGATAAATCGTCCGCATGAGAAGCCGAGAGACAGCCGAGACAAAGAAAAACCCGCCAGCGTCAACTGGCGGGTTTTTATTGCACAACGCACATCAACGAATGGGCGGCGCATACAGCAAGCCGCCATCGCGCCACAAATTGTTGAGGCCGCGCGACATCCGAAATCGGGTCTTGGGGCCAAGATTGCGGGCGAACACTTCGCCGTAGTTACCGACCTGCTTGATGATGCGGTAAGCCCACTCATCATCCAGGCCGAAGCCTTGACCGAGGCCCGGCTCAACACCCAACAAACGGCGCACTTCGGACGATGGAGAGTTTGCTTTCATCTCATCGACGTTGGCGCTGGTCACGCCAAATTCTTCCGCCGCAACCATCACGAAAAAGCTCCACGCGACGAGATCGCGCCATTGCACATCGTCAGCGCGCACGGCAGGCGCTAAAGGTTCTTTCGTGATCACTTCCGGCAGAACGATGAATTCATCGCTGTCATGCAAGCGCCCCGCATGCACAGCGGCCAGGGAGGAACGGTCATGGATCGCCATATCGCAACGACTGCCGAAAAAGGCCCGCCACATCCCGTCCATGGTTTTGATTGGAACCAACGTCCACTGCAGTTTGTTTTTGGTGATGAAATCGGACAGATTGCTGCGCGCCGTCGATGTCGGGCCGATGGCGCAAACTTTAACATCTGTCAGGGCCATCGCTTCCTTAAGAGATTTAACGCCCAATTGAGCGTGAGCGATAAAGCCTTGGCCGTCAAAAAAATAAATGCCGGGAAACTCGATATCACGGGTGGTGTCGCGCACGAACGTCCATGTGGAGCCCGCGTGCAAAACATCGATTTCGAGACCTTCCAGGGCATCCAGCCAGTACGTGTCGATCCGCACCGCCTTGGCGTCTCCGATGACGGCTGCGCCTAAAGAGCGGCAGAAATCCACATAAAAGCCCGACCATTCACCATCCGCCTGGTGAAAGGAAAAGCCGGGCACCCGGTCCGTGACCCCACATTCGACATAACCACGATTTTTAACCGTCTCTATGGTCGAGGCCGCGCTTGCGACTTCGGCCTTCATGACCACCAACACAAGCGCCACGGCTATCAATACTATTGTCTGTTTCACTAATCCACTCCGCCTACCCGTTGTCCACCTTGCTCATGTATACTCCCGAACACAGAGAGTTTCATATATTGTCGTGCACAGATGAGTGATACGCTCCAAACGCTACGGGTTTCAAGGATCAATGAGTATGGACGCCATGGGCGCGCCGAACGCACCCCCCCCTGAACAGAACGGTCTTTTCGTCGCAAAAGCTCAGTCTGCGATTTCAACCAAGCTCTTTCTGGCACTTGGCTTCATCACCATTACAGCAATTGTGGCTGGCGTGGCTTCGATTGTGGCGCTGAACCGTTTCCAAGATAATTACGACACGCTGATCAATGCCGAACTGCCAACGCTTGAAGACACCGCCAACATCAGCCAGTTATCCATCAGCGTTGCAGGGCGCGGCGCCAGCCTGATCATTTCTCCGACCACATGGACCCGCGTCAACTTAATCGCCCAAGTCGAAGACGACGCTGCGTGGCTGGAAGAAATCGTCAATCGTATTTCCAAAGAGGCCCTATCGGGAAACCGCAAGCAAGAGCTGCTGGATCTCAAAGAACAGTTGTTCACCACCTACAACACCCTCAACACCCTCACGGAAAACCGCATCATCTACGCAGAGCGGCTGTCGGAAATCGATCTGGAGATGATTCAGCTGCAAGAAGATATGGTGTCGGTGCAATTTGGCACCAACCTCCCCGACGGCACCATTGCACCATCGGGGGCGCTACATCAGTGGAATGAGTCCATTCATTCCGTGATTTTTTTGTTGATGACGGCAACGCGTCTGGAACACACCGCCCCACTGATCGATTTCGAAAAACGTGCGACCCGCAAATTCAACGACGTACACGGCCAATACGCCTACCTGCCCAACGAGCTAAAAATCGATGCTCAAGACACCCTGGACCGCTTGGAGGCCGTCATGTTTGGGCGCACCGGGCTGTTTCATGTCAAGAGCCTCGACCTGGACACGCTCAATCAAGTTCAAGCCTCGCTGCGCTCCGCCCGCACCATTGCCGAACAATTTATTTCCGCATCCAACCTCGCCACCCAAGACATCCGCACCGCCATCACCAAAACCAACAAAGAAACCAGCCGGTCGATGGACATCACGCTGCAAGCCATGATCGGGTTCATCCTGGTGTCAGCTTTGGTCGCGATTGCAACGTTCCTTTACGTCAGCCGCACGGTGTTGCGCCGACTGGTTCAGCTACGCGTTTCCATGCTGGCGCATGCGGATGGCGAGTACGTTAAAATCAACACCTCGGGCGATGACGAAATCACCGACATGGCGCAATCTCTGCAATACCTTGTAGACACCTTGCATTCACGCGAAGCCGGGCTGGTGGATGCCCGCGACGAGGCCGAAAAAGCATCCGTCGCCAAAACCCGTTTTCTGGCTGCCGCCAGTCACGATTTGCGCCAGCCCCTGCAAGCGCTAAATCTGTTTGTCTATGCCCTGGAAAGCAAAGAAGTCGATGCCGAAAAACGCGATATCATCAAGCTGATCCGCAACTCGCTCGACTCTTTGAAAGAGTTGCTCAACACCTTGTTGGATATTTCCAAGTTGGAAGCCGGCGTCGTGCAACCGGCCTTCAAGGACTTCAGCGTCGGATCGATGATCGCGCGTATCAAAAGTGAACTGACAGCCGTTGCGTGGGCAAACGACCTGGAACTGCGCACCGTTGACAGCTCCACATACATTTATTCCGACCCCTCATTGCTGGAAACCATTGTGCGCAACTTGGTCGACAACGCCATCAAGTACACCGATCACGGACGGGTTCTCATCGGGTGTCGGCGACGCGATGGGTACCTGCGCATCGAAGTATTCGACACCGGCCCCGGCATTGCCGAAGACAAGCTGGAATTGATTTTCCAGGACTTCTACCAAGTCGATAATGAAGCGCGTCAACGTGCGCAAGGTTTGGGGCTTGGGCTTTCGATCGTGCGGCGCATGTCGAACTTGTTGGGCTGTCAAATGGGCTGTACATCTACACCAGGCAAAGGCTCCATATTCTGGGTCGAGGCACCGTTGTCGGACGAACAAATCGATGAAGAAGAAGAGCTTCTCCCCAGATCAATGACGCACGGCGACGAACATATCGTCATCATTGAAGACGATGAACAGGTCCTGTTGGGGCTGAAGTCTCTATTGGAAAGTACGGGCTATACCACCCAGACGTTCCACAGTGCACACACCAACACCATCCGCGGCGCATTTATCAGCGCAAGCCGTATCCCCGATCTGATCATTGCTGATTACCGTCTGGATGCCGAAATGACCGGGCGGGACGCCATCGACATGATCCGCAAGACCTTGGCCACCGACATTCCCGCCATCATCATCACCGGCGACACCGCGCCGGAACGATTGCGCGAAGCCAAAAAGAGCGGTTTCCCAATCCTTCACAAGCCCGTGCAACCCGAAGAGCTGATGGCCAAAGTGCATGAAATACTCTCGCAAAAGAGCAACCCGGAACCGCCGCCGCCATCGCCACACTAGAAAATGGGAATCACACCATGCTGAGTGCGGCGCGCGGGATAAGCCCCAAACGCATTGCCGAATACGCCGCTTCTGTCCGGTTGGTGGCGTCCAGCGCGCTGATGATCGCTGAGATATGAACCCGCACGGTGTTTTCAGAAATACCCAATTCCCGTGCGATTTCCTTGTTTGAATTGCCTTGCGCCATATACCGCAACACTTCCAACTGACGCTGGGTCAAATTGGGCAGTTCAGGGTTGTCGCCGCGGGCCGTATCGCCGTAGCCAGGCGGCAGGCAAATCCCACCCGACAGCACCAAACGCAACGAGTTGAGCATCACATCGCCGCTCGCCGATTTGGGAATAAAGCCCCGCGCGCCCAGCTCCATCGCGCGCGACACCATGGCTTGATCTTCCATTGCCGACAAAATCACCACAGGCATAGCCGNATTTTTTGCATTGATGGCCGTGAGCGCTTCCAGGCCGCTGCCTTCCGGCAAATCCAGGTCCATCAAGATCAAGTCGATGTCCGGTGCGCCGCTTGCCACCTCGATCGCCTCTCGGCCTGTGCCTGCTTCAAGCAGCTCAATGCCATCTTGCATTTGCTTCAGCACCAAAACGAGTCCTGCGCGAACAAGCTTATGATCGTCAACCAACAGGATTTTCATTTTTTTCCCTTCGAACGAGCATGCCGCCACAGTTGCCATGACCGCCTCTCCACTCGCCCCTTAAACCGCTATCATCTTGCACAATAACGGATTCATCTTGAAACACAAAGTGTAGCTTCATTTAAATAATACAATTAGATTATCGGCGTCGTCTATCCGTGGAATACACCATTCTTCTCTAATGAGTAGACTATGAATGTGTGTGTTCATTGGTGTGCGTCCCCATTCGCGCGCCAATGACATCTCCATTTTGGAGAGCAAGGGGTTAAAATCTTGCGCCGGTGAGAGTTCTCTCTCATCGGCGTCTTTTTTTGCTTAAAAACTGCACCTTTTCGGCGGGGTCAGTTGATCAATCTCTCAATATGCACGGCCCTGCCATGGTGGCGGTCGATCAGCGCCTGGCTTAACAATTGAGAGTTATCAACGATGCGCGCGGGTGGTGCGATCCGCACCATACGCTGCAAGGCGCGACGGTCGATTTCGCGCACGGCATGGCCTAGAGCCGCGGCGGTGGCATGGATCGTTTCTGCACTGATCTCAGCCCGGTCAAGGCGCAAGGCGCTGACCGCCTCGAACCACACTCGATAAGCGGGGTGAGTAAAGTACGTGGCGCGCAAATCGGTGGGCGCAAGATCGTGCAGGACCGACCAAATCACGGCTTTTTCAGGACTTAGAGCATTACACATGGCTGACTACATGGCCTCATCACTTGAAAAATACAAGACCCGCAAGACGAAACCCATAAGGATACCACCAAGCGGGCCTTGAGACTGAACGAAATGGGGAGGTCCAGGGAACTTAAATACAAGCCTTAAACAGCGCCTTGGCCGCATCAAGCGTCAATTCAACCGGATTGCCGCCCGCGCTGGGATCTTCGACCGCCATCGCCGCCAACGTATCGATACTGTCCACACTGACCCCCAAGTCGCTGAGCTTGTCGGGCACACCATGATCGGCGCGTGTTTGCATCACATAGTCATAAAAGCCGTCGAACCCACCATCGATACCCAGATAGGCGGCGGCGGCGGCAATGCGGTCTTCGATGGCCGGGCGGTTGAATTTCAAAACCGCCGGCATCACCACGGCGTTGGTCATGCCGTGATGCGTGTTGAAAACCGCGCCCACCGGGTGCGCCATCGCATGCATCGCGCCGAGACCTTTTTGAAACGCCGTGGCACCCATCGCCGCCGCGCTCATCATATGTCCACGTGCTTCGATGTCGTTCGGATTGGCATAGACCTTGGGCAGATTTTCTTTGACCAAACGCATGCCTTCCAAGGCGATGCCCTGGCTCATGGGGTGATAGAACGGCGAGCTGTAGGCTTCCAAGCAATGAATGAATGCATCCAAGCCCGTGCCCACGGTGATCACCTGGGGCATGCCGACGGTGAGTTCAGGATCACAGATCACGATCGACGGCATAATTTTCGGGTGGAAGATGATCTTCTTCACGTGGGTTTCAGAATTGGTGATGATGCCCGCGCGGCCCACTTCCGAACCGGTGCCCGCCGTGGTCGGCACGGCGATGATCGGCGCGATGGCGTCCACATCGGCGCGTGTCCACCAGTCGCCGACATCTTCAAAATCCCAAACCGGGCGGGTTTGCTTGGCTTGAAAAGCAATCACTTTGCCCAAATCCAAGCCCGAACCGCCGCCGAACGCAATCACGCCGTCATGGTTGCCGTCGTTATAGACTTTGACGCCAGCGGCCAGATTGATTTCGCTGGGGTTGGGATCGACGTCCGCGAACAAGCCGCGTCCGAGACCGGCTTGATCCAAAAGATCCAGCGTGCTTTGCGTGATCGGCAAGTTGGCGAGGCCTTTGTCGGTCACCAACAATGGGCGTTTCATGCCCACGGCGGCGCACGCGTCGGCGATTTCTTGAATGCGTCCCGCGCCGAAACGGATCGGGGTTGGGTAGTTCCAATTTGCAGTGGTGCTCATGGCGCTTAGGCTTTCTTCAGATGATACGATTTCGGACGGGTGAGGTTGTGATAGCCGATGACGGACAACGCGCCGCCACGCCCGGTGCCTTTGCACCCGGTCCAACACAATCCCGGATCAACATAGTCGGCGCGGTTCATAAACACCGTGCCGGTTTGCAAGCGCGCACCGATGGCGGTGGCGCGATCCACGTCTTGGGTCCACAACGACGCGGTCAGACCGAAATCGCTGTCGTTCATCAAGTGGATGGCTTCTTCGTCGTCCTTGACCTTCATGATGCCGACCACCGGGCCGAAGGTTTCATCGCCCATCACCCGCATGTCCTGGGTGACGTTGGTGAGAATTTGCGGTGCCATGTACGCGCCACCATCATCTTCGGGGAACAGCGCCGGATCGATCAATGCGGTCGCGCCGTCGGCGATAGCCTCAGAAACTTGGGCGCGGGCCTCGTCGGCGAAACGCTTGTGCGCCATCGGACCGATGGTGGTGGACTCATCCAATGGATTACCGAGCTTGTAGCCCGATACAATCGCCACGGCCTTTTCGACAAAGGCGTCGTAATGCTTCTCCACCACGTAGATGCGTTCGACCCCACAGCAACACTGCCCGGAATTGAACATGGCGCCGTCGATCAAGGTGTCGACCGCCGCATCCAGGTTGGCGTCTTCCATCACATAGCCCGGGTCTTTACCGCCGAGCTCAAGACCGACACCGGTGAAGGTGCCTGCCGCGGCGCGTTCAATAGACTGCCCACCACCCACAGATCCGGTGAAGTTGACAAAATCGAAGCAGTTCGCCGCAATCAAAGCCGAGGTCGTGTCGTGATCCAAAAATACATTTTGGAACACGTCAGCAGGCACACCCGCCTCAACAAAGGCGCGGACCATGCGTTCGCCAACCAACAGGGTCTGGCTGGCGTGTTTGATAATCACGGTGTTACCCGCGATCAGCGCCGGGGCGACGGTGTTGATGGCCGTCATGTACGGATAGTTCCACGGTGCGATGACCATCACCACGCCCAGCGCTTCGCGCTCGATACGGCGCTCGAACGCAGCGCTGTCTTCGACGACGATCGGGGCCAGGGCTTCTTCGGCAATGTCGGCCATGTATGAGGCGCGATCGTTGACGCCACTAAACTCACCGCCGTAACGGGTCGGACGGCCCATCATCCAGGCCAGCTCGGTCACGACTTCGTCGTTCATTTCGCCAAGGCGTTCAAGCCCTGCACGGACCAAGGCGATGCGTTCAGACATCGGGCGTGCGGCCCATGCGGGTTGCGCAGCGCGCGACTTGGCGACGATGGTGATGGCTTCAGCTTGGCTGGCGCACGGACGTTCGACATACACCGAACCGTCCACGGGGGAGGTACACTGGATCATTTTTGTCATGGGTTTTTTCTCTTATGATTTAAAGCTGTCAGGCTCTTTCAAAGCCGCGCCGGACTTCCCAGTCGGTGACGCGGCGGTCTTGCTCATGTTGTTCCCAACGACCGGCGTGAACGTAGTGATCAATCACATCGTCGCCCATCGCGGCGCGCAGCATCTTGGAATTGTCCAACTCCGTAATAGCGTCGCGCAAGGTGGTGGGGATTTGACGCACATCCTTACCGTTATAGGCGTCGCCTTGGAACTCGGCTTCCAATTCGCGCTTATTTTCCAGCCCGTCGATGCCCGCCGCCAACAGCGCCGCCATCGCCAGATAGGGATTCAAGTCCGCGCCGCCGACCCGACATTCAACGCGAACCGCTTTGGAATGCGCGCCGCAAATGCGGTAGCCCGCGGTGCGGTTGTCTTTCGACCAAATCGCCTTGGTCGGCGCAAAGGTGCCTTCCATGAAACGCTTGTACGAATTGATGTAGGGCGCCAAGAAATAGGTGATCTCGCTGGCGTGCAGCAACAGCCCGGCGAGGTAATGACGCATCAAGTCCGACATGCCATGCTCAGAATCTGGATCGAAGAACAACGGCTCGCCGTCCAGGCTCCACAACGATTGGTGAACGTGCGACGAGTTGCCCGCGTGCTCATAGCTCCACTTCGCCATGAAGCTGATGGAACGCCCTTTAGACCAGGCGATTTCCTTACAGCCGTTTTTGATGATCGCGTGACGGTCGCCCATCGACAGCGCATCGGCGTAGCGCACGTTGATTTCTGCTTGCCCTGCGCAGGCTTCACCCTTGGAATTTTCCACCGGAATGTCCGCGCCGTTCAATCCATTGCGGATCGCGCGCATGACGTCTTCTTCCTTGGTGGTTTGGAAGATATGATAATCTTCGTTGTAGCCGCTGATCGGGGTCAAGCCGAAGTGCCCCTTGGCTTGCGCCTCTTCGTAGCTTTCCTTGAACAAGAAAAACTCAAGCTCCGTCGCCATGAAGGCTTTCATGCCCATGGCTTCCAGGCGCGCGATTTGCTTTTTCAAGATCGCGCGCGGCGAATGGGCAATGGGTTCTTGGGTATGGTGGTCGAGCACATCGCAGATCACCAACGCGGTGCCTTCCAGCCACGGGATAAGACGCAAGGTGTCGAGATCCGGCTTCATCGCATAATCGCCGTAGCCTGCTTCCCAACCGGTCGACTTGTAGCCTTCGACGGTTTCCATTTCCATGTCTGTGGCGAGCAGGTAGTTGCAGCTGTGGGTTTCCTCCCACGCGCTGTCGATGAAAAAATCCACATGCATGCGTTTGCCCATCAGGCGACCTTGCATATCGACCAACACGGCGAGAACCGTATCAATTTCGCCATCTTGAGCGGCCTTTTTCAGCTCATCAAAAGTCAACTTGCCTGCCATCGTCATCACCTAGCTGGTTCAAAACCTAAGTTGGGTATTGTGGTTTTGGATATTGTGAAAGTATCAAATCAATTTGGGTAGGCTTTTGTGAACCGAACTCCCCCTGGGACAAAATCCCAGGGGGTATCCGGACGGCAAGGCCCAGAGGGTAGAACGAACCTTGCCGCACAGCTGTAGCCTTAGCCGAAATCAACCGTAACGGTACGGGCGACCGGCTTTGGTCATGTCTGCATTGTACTTCTTGAAGATGTCCACGACCTTCTTCTTGGTCGGGGATTCTGCCGCGATTTCGTCCCAGAATTTGACCGCTGCATCTTCGACCGTCGCCCATTCTTCATCGGGAATGGTGGTCAACTTCATGTCCGGACCATTGACGCGCAAGGATGCTTCACCACCCCAGTACCACCACTGACGATAGTAGTGAGAGCTGTCCATGGTCAGCTTCAACAGTTCCTGCAAATGCGGCGGCAATTCGTTGTAGCGGTCCATATTGGCGAAGAACGAACCCGCCCATGCGCCAGAGATGTTGTTGGTCAGGAAGTAGTCGGTCACTTTCGACCAACCCACCGTGTAATCTTCGGTGATGCCGGACCAGGCGATACCATCCAACTCGCCAGTTTGCACGGCAACTTCAATGTCTTCCCATGGCAACGTCACCGGAACGACGCCGAACTGAGCCAAGAAACGACCGGCGGTCGGGAACGTAAAGACGCGTTTGCCTTTCAAGTCGGCCAAGCTGTTGATCGGATCTTTGGTGGCGAAGTGACATGGGTCCCAAGCACCAGCGGACAGATGTTTGACGCCGACTTTGGAATATTCCGCGTCCCAGATTTCGTTCAAACCGTACTGGTTGAACAGCACCGGCACATCCAGCGAATAGCGGCTGGCGAACGGGAAGTAGCCACCGAACACGGTGACTTCGGTCGGTGAAGCCATCGAATCGTCATCGGATTGCACCGCATCGATGGTGCCTTTTTGCATGGCGCGGAACAATTCGCCCGTCGGCACCAATTGATCGCCGTAGAACAATTCGATCTGCATGTCGCTGCCGGCGACCTTGTTGAAACTATCGATAGCCGGCTTAATGACATGTTCCGCCAGCGACGCTCCCGCATAAGTCTGCATGCGCCATTTGATGGTCTTGTTCGACTTAGCCTGCACCGACGGGGCCGCCAACGAAGCAGCACCCGCAACACCGGCAGCACCCGCTGCCGTTAATAACTTACGCCTTGTAATCATAGTCCTCTCCTTAGCCTCCAGAATGTTTACTCAGTACTCAACGTCGAAAACAGATTCCCCAACCCATTATTTCGCGTAGACATATTGTGGCAGCCACAGTGCGATGTCTGGGAAGGCCATGATCAAGGCCAACGCAAGCAGCATCACCAAAACAAACGGTAAAATTGAGCCATAGATATCGCGCAGGCTGATCTCAGGCGGAGCCATGGCGCGCATCAAAAACAAGTTGTAGCCAAACGGCGGCGTCATGTAGGCGATCTGCGTGGTGACGGTGTAGAGCACCCCATACCAAATCAAATCGAACCCCAAGACGGCCACCAACGGCACGTACAGCGGTGCGACGATCACCAACATGGCGGTGTCGTCCAAGAACGTACCCATCACCAAAAACGACAACTGCATCAAGATCAAAATGATCCACGGGTTGAGGCCCAGCTTTTCGGTGAACAGATTCTCGATCGCCTTCACTGCGCCCAGGCCGTCGAACACCGCACCGAACGCCATTGCGGCCAAGATGATCCACATGAACATGCAAGACACCGCCAAAGTCTGGCGCAATGACGTTTCCATCACAGCTTTGGTCATGCGTTTTTTGAGCACCGCGGCAAGGGTCGCCGCCAACGCGCCGATGGCGGAACTTTCCACCAAGGATGTCCAACCGTTGACGAACGGCACCATCATCGTCGCGAAAATGGCGAATGGCAAAATGCCCGCGCGCAGCAAGCGCAGCTTTTCAGCCATCGGCACATTGCGTTCACTTTCGGGCAAGGCGGGGCCAAGACTGGGTTGCAAATGACACCGGATGGCGATGTACAAAATGAACATCGCCGCCATCATCAAGCCCGGCACCACACCGGCCAGCCACAGCTGCCCGACCGGCTGGCGCGCGATCATTGCATACAACACCAACACCACCGACGGCGGCACCAAGATGCCCAATGATGAGCCCGCTTGCACCACGCCGGTGACCATCTTTTTGTCGTAACCGCGCCTCAACAGTTCCGGCAACGCAATCGTTGCACCGATGGCCATACCCGCGACCGACAAGCCGTTCATCGCCGAAATCAACACCATCAAGGCAATTGTGCCAATGGCCAAGCCGCCGTTGAGCGGCCCCATCCAGACGTGAAACATCTTGTACAGATCGTCGGCGATTTTCGATTCGGACAGCACATAGCCCATGAAAATGAACATCGGCAGGGTCAGCAGCGGATACCACTTCATCAACTTCATCGCCGCGGAAAATGGCAAATCGGATCCGCCCACGCCCCACAGCGCCAACGCCGACAACGCCGCCACACCGCCGATGGCGGCAAACACGCGCTGGCCGGTCATCATCATCATCATCATTGATGAGAACATCAAAAGGGCGATCATCTCATAAGACATCAGAGATCCTCCCCCTTGATGCGGGCAACGTCTTTAAACAGTTCCGAGATCGCCTGTAAAAGCATCAAAAAGATTCCAACGCACATCGTGACCTTGATCGGCCACAACAGCGGTCGCCAAGCGGTCGGGCTGTGCTCGTTATATTTAAAAGAATAGGTGGTGCTATCGATGGCCCCATACAGCAACACGCCGAGATAAAAAANCAGTACGAAGATGGTGAACACATCCACCCAGGCCCGTTTCTTCAAAGACCAGTTGCCGTAGAACAAATCCATGCGCACGTTCGCACCCAATTGCATCGAATACGGCCCGCCCATAATGTAGTAAGCGACCATGATGAACTGAGCGATTTCCAGCGTCCACAATGAGGGCATAAAAAACGTTTTTGAAACCGACGACCACAGCAACACCGCAAACATGACGAACAGGCTGTACATCATCATCCGACCGATGCGGTAATTGACCGCATCGACGACCCGCACGTATGTTTTGACGAAGCCCATTATGACGCCTCCTCATGTTTGAGTGCGTCTGCTTGGTGTGTCTCGAGGTTCGCCAAGGCGCCCTTGATGTAGCCAGCCAAACGCATGGCCATCGCATGCTGCGCATCGGCATCGTTCAGCAAATCGTTGCGGATTTCGATCATCACGTTGGGCAATCCACGTGGTATGGCGTGCTCGGCCAACGTATAGGTCACGCCATCTTCGGGACCGTAAGGCTCATTGCTTTTGGCGACCAGCTCACCCTCAGTTGAGGCGATATTCAAAATCTCATTCGCCAAGCGTGCATCCGTGTCATGCAAGATGCCGAGATCAAGCATGCGCTGTGCGCCGTGGTATACCGGGGTGAAAGAATGGATGGTGATGAACGCCGGACGCCGTCCCGCGTTCACGGCATCTTCGAGAACCGCCGTTAGAGCATTGCGATACGGCAGATAAAACCGCTCCGCACGGGCAAGGCGATCAGAATCGTTCAAGCCGATATTACCCGGAATGTCATAGATTTCGCTTTTTTGCGGGACCGCGCTTTGCGCCTGGGCGGGACGATTGCAGTCGTAGACCAAGCGCGAAACACCCGGTGCGACCAGTGGGGCGTCAAAGACGACTGATAGCTTTTGCGCCACCGCCCACGCACCCGGGTCCCAAGCAACGTGGCTTTTCAACGCCGCCGCATCAAGACCAAGCCCCGCAAATTCGTCAGGCACGAAGCACGATGCGTGTTCACACACGAAGACAACCTTCGCCCTTGCCTTTCGCATTGATCAACTGAACGTCACCGTGCGCCGCGTTGCCACGGGCATCGGCATCGTTGTTGGTGTGAGCATTCTCACGCATGATCGAAGGCTTCTCCGCTTCACAGTTCTCGCTGTTCTGAAGCTATAGTTTCAGAAATACTGACACTGTCAAGTTAATTTCTGAAACGATTGCTTCTAAAAAAACTTTAGTGGTGAAGATTCTTCATTCATGTTTATGATGAAACTCACACGACATCGCATGCTTTCAATACGGGGAGATAAAAACGGACATGGGGACAGCCCAAGACCTCACGGTTGCCGAACGTATTCGCAGCCAATTTGACGACCTCACCCGTGCGGAACGACAGCTGGCGAATGCGCTGCTGGAAAACTATCCGGTCTCAGGTCTAGGCAGCATCACCACCATCGCTGAAGCATCCGACGTTTCCACGCCGACCGTTGTGCGCATGGCCAAAAAACTTGGCTTCAGCGGCTTCCCCCAATTGCAAGCGGCGCTGCGCTCAGAGGTCGAAGCGACCATTTCCAACCCCATCGCCAAGCACAACCGCTGGACTGAAAACGCGCCGGACACCCATATTCTCAATCGTTTTGCAGATGCGGTGATGGAAAATATGGGCCANACCCTACGCCAATTGGACCCGAATGAATTCGATGCGGTGGTGAAATTGTTGGCNGACAAAGACCGTGCGGTTCACGTCGTCGGCGGACGCCTAACGCGGTCGTTGGCGGATTATTTTTTCACCCACATGCAGGTGATCCGCGACCGGCTAACCCTGGTGGCGTCCAATTCAAACACATGGCCGCATTACGTTTTAAATATGCAGCCGGGCGACGTATTGGTGGCGTTCGACATTCGCCGCTACGAACGCGACATTTTACGCTTGGCGGAAATGGCGACAGAGCGCGGGGTGACACTGGTGCTGTTCACCGATCAATGGGGTTCGCCCGCGTCCAAGCTGGCCGCGCACAGCTTCCATTCGCGCATCGAAGCGCCGTCGGCTTGGGACTCTTCGGTGGTCACCTTGTTCATCCTCGAAACCATCATCGCCGCCGTTCAGACAGAGACCTGGGAAGAAACCGAAGACCGCATGAAGACCCTGGAAGAACTTTTCGACACCACCAAGCTATTTCGCAAGTTCATCTAGGCCCTCAAGCAAGCCTGCAACTTGTTTGGAATGCATCACTCGGCCACTGTTGACGTAGGCTTCGTGATTGCTTTCGATCTTGGCGAGATCGTATTTGTAATTGACCAACAAGCTNGCGGATTCTTCGACTCCTTTGGTCGAAACGTCACCCATCCAGTTGATCCGTTCCAGCCGCGCGCCGTTACCCAAATGGAACCGCGCCACGCTGTCGAGGGGACGGTCGCGTTTCTTTTCACTGACCAGATACGCAGCGCACAAGCGCATCAACGACGTGCGCAAAGCCTCAGCTTTGTCGGCATCATTGACCCAATCGTGGTCTTCAAGGGTCTTGAGCGCTGCGTCGTCAGCGTGATGTTGATCCAGCCAACGGTGAAAACCAGGCACCGGCGACAAGGTCGAAAAGGTGGTCAAGCTGGGCAGTTCTGCGCGCAATTCCGACACCACCTGCTTGATCAGGAAGTTGCCAAATGACACCCCGCGCAAGCCTTTTTGGCAGTTGCTGATGGAATAGAAAATCGCCGTATCGGCTTTTTGTGGCGCGATGCGATCGACTGTGTCGTCCAACAAAGCTTGCACCGAACCGGCCAGNCCTTGGACCAGCGCCACCTCGACAAAAATCAACGGCTCATCTGGCAAGGCCGGATGGAAAAACGCGTAGCAGCGCCGGTCGCTATCGAGCCTGCGGCGCAAATCATCCCAGTCGCGAATTTCATGTACCGCTTCGTATTGGATGAGCTTTTCCAAAACGTTGGCCGGGGTGCTCCAATCAATACGGCGCAGCTCAAGAAAGCCGCGATTGAACCAGCTGGCCAGCAAGTGCGCAAAATCGGCATCGACAGGCTTGAGGTGCGGATGCTCTTTGAGCACCTTCAACAGGTCTTCGCGGATATTGATCACCGTGCGGGTGCCGTCAGGCGCCATATTCATGGCGCGCACCACCCGTTGACGCCGCGATTCGGCGGCTTGGCTTACGGCCTGGGCCGAGGCTGGATCGGGTTTTTCCTGATACGCCGCAATCGCAGCACCCAACTCATCCGGATCAACGTCAAAATCGGTCAACAGCATTTCAAAAAACGCCAGCTTGGCCGCGTCATCGTAGGACCGATAGACATCGACCACCGCACACGCCAGCGCAGTGCCAAGCGCCTCGCCCTTTTGCGTGATCAGGTCCGAACACAGCGTGTGCATATCGCCAGATTTGGCGTCGCGCCCCAGCCGTCCGTCCAAAAGTTCACGCCCCGCGTCCGCGATGGAACTGAGAAAGGTCCTGAAAAAAGTCACGTCGATGTCTTCCTTAGTCGATGGGCTTAACCGATAGCGGGGCCCATCATCTTGTTGGGCANCCACGTTACGATCTCGGGGAACACGCACAAGATCAAGATGCCAACNACCATGCANAGCATGAACGGCAATGCGCCTTTCAAAATGGTCGGNAATCCAACATCTGGCACGATCCCGTTGATCACATATAGATTTAGCCCAACAGGCGGCGTGATCAACCCGATCTCCATATTGATGGTGAAAATCACCGCGAACCAATACGGATCAAAGCCCGCAAGGGTGATGATCGGCAGCAAAATCGGCGCGGTCATCAAGATCACCGCCACCGGCGGCAGGAAGAACCCAGCCACCAGCAAGAACAGATTGACGCTACCCAGCAGCACCCATTTNTTGACCGACATCTCGGCGATGGTGAGCGCCACCGACTGGGTGACGAACAATGATGACAGGGTAAAGCTGAACAACGCCGACGCGCCGATGATCATCAAGATCATCACGCTTTCGCGCATGGAATCGGATACAATCGCCCAGATTTTCGACGGCTGCCAAACCTTGTAAATCACCGCAACCAACAGCAAACAGAACGCCGCACCGACGCCAGCGGCTTCCGACGGGGTCGCGACACCGCCGTACAGCACATACAAAACGCCTGCGATGATCAGCAAAAACGGCAACACCCGGGGCAGCACTTCAAACTTGGCTTTCCACCCAGCGACGTGATTTTGCTCGCCAAAGCGATAGCCGGACTTCCATGCGGTGTACAGCGACCACGCCATGAACAAGACCGTCAACATCAAGCCCGGCAGTAAGCCCGACAAGAACAATCGACCAATGGAAGTCTCCGTCGCGATACCGTACACGATCATGGTGATCGACGGCGGGATCAAGATACCCAACGTGCCGCCTGCAGCGATGGACCCCGTCGCCAAGCCGTCGGGATAGCCGCGCTTTTGCATTTCCGGAATGCCCATCTTGCCGATCGCCGCGCAGGTTGCGGGCGATGAGCCGCTCAGCGCGGCAAAGATCGAACACGCGCCGATATTGGAAATGATCAATCCGCCTGGAACGCGCGATAACCAGCGGTCCAGGGCTTCATACAAATCCTTGCCCGCCGGTGACGACGCCACCGCTGCGCCCATGACGATGAACATTGGAATAGAAACCAAGGCGAATTCATTCAGTCCGGCAAAGAACGTATCGGCGATGCCGTCAAGCGCGCCCCAGCCTTCAAACGCCACCAAAAAACCCATGGCCACGATGCCCAAGCCAAACGCCACGGGAATACCGGTGGCGAGTACGACAATCGTCACCACCGCGACCAACAAGCCGATCATCAACGGGTCCATGATCATTCCCCTTCGAACTTAGAGTGCTTTGCTGCGGCGAACGGCATCTCTTGGCCGCTCAGCAGCGCAATGATGTCGGCTATGTATTGCATCGCCAGCAACCCGCAACCGATTGGGATGGAGATATAAGGTATCCACAGCGGCAGTTCCCACACAGTTTCGGTTTTCCAATTGCCTTCTAGCGCATCGTAAAACAGCTCATACCCGGTCCACGCCAAGACGCCCGCGAACGCCAACCCACCCACGCATGCCAGCAGCGCCAACACCACCCGTGCGCGGTGCGGCAGGTAATGCGGCAACAGGTCAACGTTCACATGACCTTTGAGCAGCAACACATAAGGGCTTCCGATCAACGTCGCCGCAACCAAAGCAAATGTTACGTAATCGGTCTGCCAAACAGTCGATGCGTTAAGAAAGTAACGCCACACCACCATCTGACACACCACCAAGATGGCGGATGCGACCAGCATGGATGCAAACACGCCGCATACCTGCGACACCAAGCAAATTGATTTCGTGAAAGCTTTCACGGGCCGTGCTCCCGACAAGAAAAAACTGCCGACACATGCGCCCTGCGGAAGCACGTGTCGGCAGCAATTACACCACCGTTGATTACTCGACGGCTAGGGCTTTATCCAACAACGCCTTGCCACCGGGCACGCTCTTGGCGAATTCGGCGTAAGAGGTTGCGTTGGCGATCTTGCGCCAAGCGNTGGCCTGATCGGCGGTCATCGCGACCACTTCCACACCGGCCTTGGAGAACGTATCGACCATTTTTTGATCGATCTCCGCAGCGGCTTTGGCGAAGAAGTCTTCGGCTTTTTGACCTGCCGCCATGAACGCAGCCTGTTGGTCTTTATTCAGCTTGTTGAAGCTCTTTTTCGACATCAAGATCGGCTCGTACATGAACCACAGCGCGTGCGCGCCCGGCTCGGTCAGGCATTTGACCTGCTCATAAATACGATACGAAACAAAGCTTCCGGAACTGGTGTTGGCCGCATCCAAAACGCCGGTCTGCATGGCGGTGTAAATTTCAGAGCTGGGCATGGACGCAATCGACGCACCGGCGCCAACCAACATCTGTTCGAACGCCTTGCCCGCCGCACGGGTCACTTGGCCCTTCATGGTGTCGGGGCCGAGGATGCATTTGTTTTTGGAGGCAAAGCCGCCCGCCAGCCACGTGTCGGACAACACGATGACGCCCGCATCATCGATGATTTTTTTGATGTCGTCCATGAACGGCGAATCGTTCAAGCGTGCGGCGTGTGCGTGGTTCTTGACCAGACCCGGCATCAACGTCGCGTCGAATTCCGGGTGACGGCTGGATGCGTACGACAGCGGGAACGCGGTGATGTCCAGCTGACCTTTGGTCAGCGGCGCCCACTGTTCTTTGGGCTTATACAGCGACTTGGACGGATAGATTTTGACATCGATGCCAACGTTGGCCTTAGCGACCTCATCAGCGATGATTTGCACCATCTGGTGACGCACGTCGGACGTATTCCATTGGTGCGAGGCTTTGAGCGTTTCCGCACCGGCGGAACCGGCGGCAACGACACAGGCGAAGGCCGCAGCACCGGCCATGATGTTCTTAGTGAAAGTCATTTGAGATAGCTCCCCTGGTGCGCATGTTAAGCGCGAATTCCCTGTTGGATTCTTTGTTTGTGGGTAGGCTCTCCCTCATGTTTTCGCCCCCAAATTGCCAATAAACAGGACAAAATGGGGACAAAAACGAGGAGGAGGTCTACATATTCAGCAAAGAGCCTAGATTCCGATTGAATGCCTGTCAAACCAAATTGTATACAATTTGATGTTTATCGAATGCGATAATGCTTGTAGTGTATTGCACGCAAACAATTACAATCAGCCCCGGCCAGTCCAATACAAATGTGCGCAGATGCGCCATTTCATCTTCACAAGGACAGGCTTATGGGGGGGAGACACGATGCCGACAAAACGCGCCAGCACGCTGAAAGAAACTCTGGAACAAGAGATTGTCACCGGTCAGCTTGCGCCCGGAACGCGTCTGGAAGAAATGGGTTTGGCGGATCGTTTCGGCGTGTCCCGCACCCCGGTGCGCGAAGCCTTAAACCAGCTGGCGTCCATCGGCCTGGTCGAAATCCGCCCACGTCGCGGTGCCGTCGTCGCGTCTTTCGGCCTTAAACAAATGATGGAGATGTTCGAAGTCATGGCCGAACTGGAAGGCATGTGCGGACAGCTCGCCGCGCGACGCATGAGCGGCGAAGACCGTCAAAAGCTGCAAGACTGTCACGAGCAAGCACGTAGTTTTGCCGCCACCGAAGACCATGATGGTTATTACGACGCCAACGTTTGTTTTCACGAATGCATCTATCACGGTAGCCGCAACACCTTTTTGGCCGACCAAACCCGCCAACTACGCAACCGCCTTGCCCCCTACCGCCGTTTGCAGTTGCGTCAACGCCAGCGCTTGGCGGAATCGTTTCGCGAGCACGGTGAAATTCTCGACGCCATTTTGTCCGGCGACGAAGCTCGCGCCAAACAGTTGCTCAGCGAGCACGTGACCGTGCAAAGCGGATCGTTCACCGACTTCATCGCCACTCTGCCGACCGACCTAGCCACCGATCTGGTTCGGTCCCGGGCTTAAACCCATAGAACCGAAGACCTAACGAGCATGACAAACGCCAACCTCTACGCCCTGTTTCAAAAACATTTTCCCACAGATCTCGACGCTCCGGCGCTGGTCAACCCAGACGGTGTAACCATCACCTATGGCGGCTTGGGGGCAATGTCGGCGCGTTACGCAGGAATCCTCAATAATTTGGGCGTCAACAAAGGTGATCGCGTCGCCGTGCAAGTGGACAAATCACCGCAAGCCGTGGCGCTATATCTGGCGTGTTTGCGCGCGGGTGCTGTGTATTTGCCGTTGAACACCGCTTACACCCCCGCCGAAGTCGCGTATTTTGTCGGTGACGCCGAACCGGCCTTGTTGGTGTGCCGTCCGCAATCGGAACAAGCCTTACGTGATGTTGTGGCGGGCGATAACGCGCCGCATGTGCGAACCTTGGACGGTCAAGGCGAAGGCACGTTGAACGCAGACGACGCCGAACCGGTTGTGGACATCGTTAATGTCAGCGGTGACGACTTGGCCGCGATTTTGTACACGTCGGGCACCACCGGACGGTCCAAAGGCGCGATGCTCAGCCATGACAACTTGGCGTCGAACGCGCTCGCCCTGCACGACATGTGGGGCTGGCGCGAAGGTGATGTGCTGATTCACGCCTTACCGATTTTTCACGTCCATGGTCTGTTTGTGGCGATCCACTGTGCGTTGCTGAACGGTTCGAAAATGTGGTTTTTACCTAAGTTTGACGCCGACCAAGTGATCGATCTGCTGCCCCAGTCCACCGTGCTGATGGGTGTGCCGACATTCTACACCCGTTTGGTCGATCATCCAGGCCTCACCCGTGAAGCCACCGCCAACATGCGTTTGTTCGTCGCCGGATCGGCACCGCTATTGGCCGAAACCTTCGCCGCATTCGAAGACAAGACCGGACACCGCATATTGGAACGCTATGGCATGACCGAAACCGGCATGATCACGTCGAACCCTCTGGACGGCGAACGCCTGCCCGCTACGGTCGGCTACCCCCTTCCCGGCGTCCAGGTGCGGGTTGCCGACGAAGACGGGAAAGTGCTTAACGCAGAAGAAATCGGCGTGCTGGAAGTCACCGGCCCCAATGTCTTCAAAGGCTATTGGCGCATGGCGGAAAAGACCGCGTCGGAATTTCGCGCTGATGGTTGGTTCATCACCGGCGACGTCGCAAAGGTGGCCGAAGACGGTCGCGTATCCATTGTTGGGCGCGCCAAGGACATGATCATTTCCGGCGGCTACAATGTCTATCCCAAAGAAATCGAAACCATTATCGATAATTTGAACGGCGTCAAAGAAAGCGCGATCATCGGTGCGCCACATCCAGATTTCGGTGAAGCCGTGGTCGCTGTGATCGTTACCGAAGGCAGCGCTGTGATCGACGAAGACCGGGTGCAAAACGCCATCAAGAACGACTTGGCACGTTTCAAACATCCTAAGCGGGTGTTTGTGGTCGATGAGTTGCCGCGCAACACCATGGGCAAAGTGCAAAAGAACGTACTGCGCGACACTTATAGCAATACGTTCAGCTAACAGATTCTCAACAAATTCTGGGCAGCTGTTCGCCCGCCAGCCAATCGACCATGCGGGTGCCGCCCAGCCCAGTCTTCATGCGTACGAAACAGCGCGCGTCTTGCAGCACCTCGCCCACAAGCGCGGCGTCTTTGCCTTTGGGGTGCGCCTGCATCGCGGTCAGCAGCTCATCGGCTTTATCGGACGGACAGATGGCGATCAGCTTGCCTTCGTTGGCGACATACAGCGGGTCAAGGCCCAACAATTCGCAAGCGCTTTTGACTTCCGGGCGCACCGGGATGGCGTCTTCAATCAGCTCGATCCCGACACCCGACTGATGGGCAATTTCGTTGAGCGTCGCCGCCAAGCCGCC
>JGI24724J26744_10000801_pt1 | contig 22168 bp, 23 predicted proteins | sample Cruoilmetagenom7_FD_26744 | JGI IMG/M metagenome (IMG submission 26744) | reverse complement strand
ATAGCTTTCGCGGCGTCCGTTGCCAGTGGCTTTCACGCCCATCAGCCGCGCGTTCTGGCGGTCCTGCATATAGCCGACCAGAATGCCGTCCTCGATCAGGGGGGTCTTATTGGAGGGCGTGCCTTCGTCATCAATGGTGATCGAGCCGCGCCGGTCGGGGATCGTGCCGTCATCGAGGACGGTCACACCGCGCGAGGCCACTTGTTGCCCCATCAGCCCGGCAAAGGCCGATGTTTTCTTGCGGTTGAAGTCGCCCTCGAGCCCGTGGCCGATGGCCTCATGCAGCAAGATGCCGGGCCAGCCGGGGCCAAGCACCACATCAAGGCTGCCGGCAGGGGCGGGCACGGCATCAAGGTTGACCAACGCGACGCGCAGAGCCTCGCGCGCGACGGGTTGCCAGTGGTCGGCGGCCATCAGGCCGGACAGGCCGATACGCCCGCCGCCGCCATAATGCCCGGATTCGCGGTGGCCGTCTTTCTCGACGATCACCGCAATAGAGATGCGGGCCATCGGGCGGGTGTCGGTGACGAGCCCCCCTTCGGGCCGCAGAATGGCGATTTCCTGCACCGAGGCGGCGAGGCTGGCGGTCACTTGCACAACCCGCGGATCAAGGGCGCGCATGTAGGCGTCGATCTCGCGTAGCGTGTCGATCTTGACGGCAAAGCTGGCCTCGGTGATCGGGTTGAAGGCCCCGTACAACTGACGATTGGTGCCGACCGGCGTATCGGCCAGCGTGCCGCCACCGGCACCGACCGCCAANCGGGCAGTTTGTGCGGCGCGTTTGAGGGCAGATTCGGTGATTTGCGTGGAATGCGCGTAGCCTGCGACATCATCGCGCACCGCCCGCAGGCCGAACCCTTCGCCAGCGTCATACGCCGCCGAGCGAATCCGGCCGTCATCGAGCACAAGTGATTCGGAGCGGCGGCGTTCGAGAAAAATCTCTCCGTCGTCAGCGCCTGCTACGGCATCGCGCAGTATGGTAAGGGCTTGATCGCGGTCGATTGCGGTCTCGAAGGGGTCGAAAACGTCGTCGGCGGCCTCGATTTGAGCAGCTGCGGACATGAAACTCCTTTCGCATCCTACGCCTGCGTCTTTGATTTAGGTCAAAAGGCGGCGAACTGACGCATTGGTTTGGCTTGTTCTGGCGAAGCTAATATGATTTTAGGAGAGAGGGAAACCGCCGATTTCGGTTTGCAATCGATGAACGATGATTGCACCGGGTGGATATTGGTGGACAGAAAAACGGTCGAAGAGCCGCGTAAAAACGGGAACACACGATGAAACTTTTCAAAGACCTCACGCGCTTTACCGCCGGTATCGGTGGTGCAGCGATGTCGCTGGTGGTCGCAGGTCAGGCGCTGGCACAAGACGTGCCGTTTCGCGGAGAACCCGTGAACGGCGGTCTAAACTTTCAGGACGCCGCGACATCGCTGGCGCAAGAAACGCATTGGATCGATACGGCGATCCTGTGGCTGATCACGGGCATCACGATTTTCGTGTGTGTGCTGCTGCTGTGGGTTATTGTTTTCCACAACCGTCGCGCCAACCCGACGCCTGCGCGGTTCACGCATAATTCGCCACTGGAAATCGCCTGGACCATCTTGCCCGTTTTCATTCTGATCGCCATCGGTTCGTTCACGGTTCCGGCGCTGTTCCGCTCGCAGGTTATGCCCGACGCGGATGTGACGATCAAAGTCACCGGTTACCAGTGGTATTGGGGCTATGAGTACGTCGATCACGAGGTCGAATTCTCGAGCTACATGCTGGAGCGCGACGAATTGGGCGAGTTCGGCTATGAAGATCGTCACTATCTGCTGGCAACCGATACGCAGGTTGTCGTGCCAGTCGGCCAGAACGTCGTCATGCAGGTTACAGGGTCCGATGTGATCCACTCGTGGGCGATACCGGCATTCGGCGTCAAGCAAGACGGCGTACCGGGGCGTCTGGCGCAACTGTGGTTCAACGTTGACGAGCCAGGGATCTACTTTGGCCAGTGTTCGGAGCTATGCGGTCAGGGCCACGCCTATATGCCGATCGTGGTTCGCGCTGTCCCCCAAGATGACTATATCGCATGGCTGCAAGAGCAGGGCGCCGAGAACATGGCCGCTGCACCGGGCTATGACGCAACGGTCGAACTGGCCTCGGCCTCCGAGTGATCTAAGTCCATGGCATCGCGCACCCAAGTCCGGGTGGCGCGATGCCAAGTTTTTCCGAGGGTGAGATGTCCGACATCCAAGCCGATATCAAAGCACAGAATCGCATCGGCGAGGCCGGTTTCGGCGACTATGTGCAGCTGTTAAAGCCGCGTGTCATGTCGCTGGTGGTCTTTACCGCGCTGGTTGGCATGGTGGTGGCCCCTGTCGGCTTGCACCCGATCGAGGCTTTGACGGCGATCATCTTTATCGCGCTGGGCGGCGGGGCTTCGGGCGCGCTGAACATGTGGTGGGATGCTGATATTGACCGCGTGATGAAGCGCACGGCCAAACGTCCGGTGCCCGCAGGCGCGGTCGAAGCGCGTGAGGCCTTGGCGCTGGGTCTGGCGCTGTCGGGTATCTCGGTGATGATGCTGGGGCTGGCGACGAACTGGCTGGCGGCTGGCATTCTGGCCTTCACGATCTTTTTCTATGCGGTCGTCTATACGATGTGGCTCAAACGCTCGACGCCGCAAAACATCGTCATTGGCGGCGCGGCGGGTGCCTTTCCACCGATGATCGGCTGGGTTGCGGCGACCGGCAGCATCAGCCTCGAATCGGTGTTGATGTTCACGCTGGTCTTCATGTGGACGCCGCCGCATTTCTGGGCGCTGGCGCTGTTCATGAACAGCGATTATTCCAAAGCCAAGGTGCCGATGCTGACCGTCACGCATGGCCGCAAGGTGACGCGCACGCATATTCTGGTTTACACGATCGCCCTGATTCCGGTGGCAATCGGCGCTGCGTTCACCTCGATTGGCGGGCCGATCTATCTGGGCGTGGCGCTTGTGCTGAACGCGCTGTTCCTGATCGGCGCATGGCGCATCTGGCGCCGCCCCGAGGCCGAGGCCGAGGGTGATAAATACCGCGTCGAGCGCCGCTTTTTCGCGCTGTCTCTGGCCTATCTGTTCGGACATTTCGCCGCGTTCCTGATCGAGGTCACACCACTGGCAAACCGTTTTGCGGCCTCTATCGGTTGGAGTTTTTAAGATGGCTTTGCATCAGGATCATGAGCTGCACACCCGTCGTTGGGGCCGCAATCTGGGCGTCGGACTGACACTCGGGGCGTTTATCGCGCTGGTTTTTGGGCTGACGATTGCCAAGGTACAACGCGGCGATTCGATGCAGGCGGCTGACCACACCTACCGTCCGGGCCTTGATCCGGCGACGCAGATCGTGCCGGAGCCTGCCGAATGAAGCAGTGGTGGCAATCTCTGGAAGGCACTGGACGCACGGCGACCTATATGGTCGCGGTTGTGGTGTTCATGGGGTCTTTGGGATGGGCCGCCGTCCCGATGTATGACCTGTTTTGCCGCGTGACCGGCTTTGGTGGCACAACGCAGGTTGGCGAGGTCGGGTCTGATGTGATTCTGGACCGGACCGTGCAAATCCGCTTTGACGCGTCGATTGAGCGTGACTTCCCGTGGGAATTCCACCCCGTCGAGCGCACGATGGATCTGCGCATCGGTGACACCGGCATTGCTTTCTACGAGGCGTATAATCCGACCGACCACGTGGTTGCCGGAACCGCCAGCTATAATGTCACGCCCTATGCGGCGGGCAGTCATTTTGTCAAAATCGACTGCTTTTGCTTTACATATCAGGTGCTTCAACCCGGTGAACGGGTGCAAATGCCGGTTACCTTCTACGTGGATCCGGCGCTTGTTGACGATCCGGAAGCACGCGATATTCACACAATAACGTTGTCATATACCTTCCATAATACGGATTTATCCGTAATTCAGGAAACACAGGTAGAGACAAACTAATCCGGTTCCGGCTAAACGGTAACCATACGAGAATGACCGCGTAAGCGGCACGAAACGGGAAAGTCTGAGGGAACACACCATGGCGCACGAAAAGAACCATGACTACCACATCCTGCCGCCGTCGATCTGGCCATTTATTGCGGCGGTGTCGGCGTTTTTCATGTTTGTTGGCGCGATCTTCTGGATGCACGACAGCGGGCCGTGGGTCTTTTTGATCGGCTTGGTCGGCGTGCTCTATGTGATGTATGCTTGGTGGTCGGATATCGTTGTCGAGAGCCACTCAGGCGACCATACGCCGGTCGTTTCGATCGGCCTGCGGTACGGCTTTATCCTGTTCATCATTTCCGAAGTCATGTTCTTTGTGGCATGGTTCTGGAGCTTCTTCAAACACGCGTTGTATCCGATGGGGCCGGAAAGCCCGGCCGTTGATGGCGTCTGGCCCCCGGCTGGCATCGAGACGTTCGACCCTTGGCACCTGCCATTGATCAACACGCTGATCCTGCTGCTGTCAGGCTGTGCCGCGACTTGGGCACACCATGCGCTGGTCCATGAAAACAACCGCAAGGACGTGGCGAACGGTCTGGCAATCTCCGTGATCCTGGGGATGATCTTTACCGTGTTGCAGGCCTATGAGTACAGCCACGCGGCCTTCGGGTTTGCCGGCAACATCTATGGCGCGAACTTCTTTATGGCCACGGGTTTCCATGGTTTCCACGTTGTGATCGGCACCATCTTTCTAGCGGTCTGCTTCTTTCGGGTCCGCGCGGGGCACTTCACCCCCGAGCGTCACATCGGCTTTGAGGCTGCGGCTTGGTACTGGCACTTTGTGGACGTGGTCTGGCTATTCCTCTTTGCTGCGATCTACGTCTGGGGCCAGTAAAGCCCGGTCTCCAGTAAAACTCTGCCTTCGGGCAACAGAATTTGGGAGCGGGGGGCTATGGCCCCCCCTTCGCCGTTAACGGGCACTTGAACAAAGGCAAAGCGGATGTTGAGACGCACAATCGGCCCTCTCATATTCGGGATCGGCGGTTTGGCCGTTCTGTTGTCGCTGGGCTTTTGGCAGGTCGCGCGGCTGGAGTGGAAAACNGGCATAATCGCCAACATTGAATCCCGCATCCATGCGGATCCAATCGCTGTGCCCGATGCGCCAAATCCCGAGGCCGACCGNTANCTGCCGGTTGTGATCTCGGGGAGATATGANGGNGAGGTTGCGCANGTCCTGTCCAGCCAGCGAGAACAAGGCACCGGGAGCCATGTGATCGCCGTACTGGATGCCGATGATGGCCGCCGTATTCTGGTTGATCGGGGCTTTATGTCCGACGCTGCCCGCGAGGGGGCTGACCTAGCGGCTGAAAATGTGACGGTCATCGGCAACCTTTTGTGGCCCATCGACAGCGATTCGTTCACGCCACCGCCCGACCTGAACCGCAACCTGTGGTTCTCGCGCGATATCGACCCGATTGCCGAACATCTCGGCACCGAGCGCGTGATGATTGTCGCCCGCACCGATCAACCGGGTACGCCCGGTTTGTCGCCGGTGCCGATCAACACGGCTGACATCAAAAACGACCACTTGGGCTATGCGATCACATGGTTTTCGCTCGCATTCGTCTGGGCGGTAATGACAGCGATACTTCTTTGGCGTATCAGGCGAAATACGGCCTGAGGAAAGCACTATGAACTATATTTCAACCCGTGGCGCAGCGCCTGTTTTGACCTTTGAGCAAGCCATGTTGACNGGCCTTGCCCGNGANGGTGGGCTNTATGTGCCGGAAACCGTGCCGGAACTGACGCATGAGCAGATCGCCGCGATGGCGGGCCTCAGCTATGAGGATATCGCGTTTCAGGTGATGAAACCGTTCATCGGTGAGGCGTTTACCGGCGCGGAATTCCAGAGCCTGATCGCCAGGGCCTATGCCGGGTTCGGCCATGACGCGCGTGCGCCGCTTAAACAACTGGGGCCGAACCACTTTTTGCTGGAATTGTTCCACGGTCCGACGCTGGCGTTCAAAGATTTCGCCATGCAGTTGATCGGCCAGTTGTTTCAGGCGTCCTTGATGCGTTCGGGTGAGCGGGTGACGATCGTCGGGGCGACCTCGGGCGATACGGGATCGGCGGCAATCGAGGCGTTTCGCGGGCTGGCCAATGTCGATGTGTTCATCCTGTTCCCGCATGGTCGGGTCAGCGAGGTGCAGCGCCGCCAGATGACCACGGCCCCTGACAGCAATGTTCATGCGCTGGCCGTCGACGGGGATTTCGACACCTGTCAGGGTCTGCTGAAAGACATGTTCAACGATTTCGAGTTCCGCGACCGGGTGCGGTTGGCGGGCGTCAACAGCATCAACTGGGCGCGGGTTCTGGCGCAGGTGGTCTATTATTTCAGCGCCGCTGTCAGCCTTGGCGCACCGCACCGCCGGATCAGCTTCTCGGTGCCGACCGGCAATTTTGGCGACGTATTCGCGGGCTATATCGCGCGGAAAATGGGTCTGCCGATTGAAACGCTGGTGATTGCGACGAACCAGAACGACATTTTGCACCGGTGCATGACGACGGGTGTTTACCAGACGGATACGGTGCAACCCTCGATCAGCCCGTCGATGGATATTCAGGTGTCGTCAAACTTTGAACGCGCGTTGTTTGATGCCTATGGGCGTGACGGCGCCGCCGTGGCGCAATTGATGGACGAGCTGAAAACCACTGGGAAATTCACCGTCAGTCAGGGCGCGATGGAGGCGTTGCGCGAGGTCTTCGAATCAGACCGTGTATCGGAGGACGAGACTCGCGCCAGCATCGCCCGCACTTTGGCGCAATCGGCGGAACTCTTGTGCCCGCATTCGGCAGTTGGCGCGGCGGTCGCCGAACAACATTTGGGCGCGGTGCCCGTGGTCACCCTGGCCACCGCGCATCCGGCGAAATTCCCCGATGCCGTCGAGGCTGCAACCGGGGTCAGGCCAGACCTGCCGCCGCGCATGGCCGATCTGTTTGACCGCGAGGAACGCGTGACCCGTATGACCGCCGACCGCGCGGCTTTGCAGGCGTTTATTTTGGAACGGACAGGCGCCTGATGCATCAAATCACCACGCTGGCCAACGGCTTTCGCATTGTGACCGAACCGATGCCGGGGCTGGCCTCGGCTGCGGTGGGATTTGGGTGACAGCCGGTGCGCGGCACGAACGCGCCGAGCAAAACGGGATCGCGCATTTTCTGGAACACATGGCCTTCAAGGGCACCGCCAAGCGGACCGCGTTGCAGATTGCCGAGGAAATTGAGGATGTTGGCGGCTATATAAACGCTTATACCAGCCGCGATATGACCGCCTATTATGCCCGCGTGCTTGAGGCGGACGTGCCTCTGGCGCTGGATGTGATTGCCGATATTGTCATGAACCCGGCCTTTGATACGCGTGAAATCGAGATCGAGCGTCATGTGATCTTGCAGGAAATCGGGCAATCGCTGGATACGCCGGACGATGTGATTTTCGACTGGCTGCAAGAAGCGAGTTACCCCGATCAGCCGTTGGGGCGCCCGATCCTTGGTCCGGCAGAGCGTATCGCGCAGTATGGCGCGGCGGATTTGCGCGGGTTTGTGGCGGGTCACTACGGGCCGGGACAGATGATTCTGGCGGCCTCGGGGGCCGTGCATCACGACCGTTTGGTACGCCTCGCCGAAGAGCTTTTTGGCCATTTGTCGCCGCTGGCCATGCCGGTTGCGCAACCGGCGGTGTTTGCCTGCAACGAGCGCCGTGAGGACAAGACCCTTGAACAGGCGCATTTTGCCTTGTCGCTCGAAGGGCCAAGTTTCCGCGATGCTGACCTGTTCACGGCACAGATTTATGCCGGTGTCATGGGCGGCGGTATGTCGTCCCGGTTGTTCCAGAAACTGCGTGAAGAACGCGGGCTTTGCTATACGACCTTCGCGCAGGCNGGCTCNCATGAGGACACCGGGTCGCTGACGATTTACGCNGGCACCGGTGCCAAGGATCTNCCNGAACTGGCACTGCTGGCGATTGATGAATTGCGCCGCGCCACCGATGATATGAGCGAGACCGAGGTGGCCCGTGCCCGCACACAAATGAAGGCCGGCATGTTGATGGGGCTGGAAAGCCCGTCAAGCCGCGCCGAACGACTGGCGCGGTTGTTGGCGGTATGGGGGCGGGTGCCCAGCCTTACCGAGACCATCGAGCGTATCGACGCTGTCGATCTGGCGGCATTGCGCGGTTTTGCGCAAAAGCTGGTCGTTGACGGGCGCATGAGCATGGCGCTTTATGGTCCGGTCGAGGGTGCGCCGACGCTGGAGGCGCTGCGCGAAAGGTTGGTGGCGTAATGCTGGGTTTAACGCGCGGCTCCAAACGGCGGCTTTCTCTGGAGACAGAGCGTCTGATCCTGCGGCTGCCCGAGCATTCGGATTACCGGCAATGGGCGATGCTGCGCGAGGCCAGCGCCAGTTTTCTGACCGCATGGGAGCCGACATGGTCGGTCGATCATCTGACACGGCGCAGTTTTAGCGGGCGTGTCAGCTGGGCCGCACGCATTCACACTCAGGGCACGGGCCTGCCGCTGTTTCTGGTACGGGCCAGCGATCAGCAATTGGTCGGCGCGATCACCATGGACAACATTCGCCGTGGTCCAGCGCAAGCGGGGACCATCGGCTATTGGGTCGGCCAGCCTTTTGCGCGTCACGGCTATATGCGCGAGGCGATCCAGCGTTTGGTACAGCATGCCTTTACGGATATGGACCTGAGCCGTGTCGAGGCTGCGTGCCTGCCCGAAAACGCCGCGTCGCGTGCGGTGCTGGAAAAGACCGGTTTCAAATACGAAGGCGTGGCGCAAAGCTATTTGCAGATCAACGGGCGGTGGCGCAATCATGTGTTATACGCCAATTTGCGCGGCGACCGGCGCGGGCGCACTGATGCCGGATGACACCAGCGACCGGGGGTGACGATGTTGAACGCCGTAGATGCGTTGTTTTTGTCCAACTTAGAGGCGCAATTGCCCGCCGGGACGCTGCGCCAGCCTGAACAAAGATATCTGGAGGAACCACGCGGGCGCTATGCGGGGCTTGCCGGGGCGCTGGCTTGTCCGGCGACGGTTGACGAGGTGTCGCTCATACTTGCGTCGGCCAATGCCGCGCGGGTCGGGGTGATCCCCTATGGCGGTGGCACGGGGTTGGTCGGCGGACAGGTGATGCCCGAGGGGCCTGCTCCGCTGTTGATTTCGCTGGAGCGCATGAACCGGATCAGGGCGCTGGACCCTGCGGGTAATGTGATGGTGGCCGAGGCGGGTTGCGTTCTGACCGATGTGCAAAACGCCGCCGAAAGTGTGGCGCGTTTGTTTCCGGTGTCGCTGGGGTCCGAGGGCACGGCGCAGCTTGGTGGATTGCTGGGCACCAATGCAGGCGGCACCGGCGTTTTGCGCTGGGGCAACATGCGCGATCAATGTCTGGGTCTAGAGGTTGTTCTGGCGGATGGTCGGGTGATGCATGGCCTCAAGCGGCTGCGCAAAGACAATCTGGGCTATGATCTGCGGCATTTGCTGATCGGGGCCGAGGGGACGTTGGGCGTCATCACCGCCGCCAGCCTACGCTTGGTGCAGCGTCCGGCGCGGACGGGTGCGGCGATGTTGGTGGTGCGGGATCCGGCGGCGGCACTGGCGTTGCTGGGGCTGGCACAGGCACGGCTGGGCGAGGGGATCTCGGGCTTTGAGTTGATCAGCGGCACGGGGTTGCGGTTTCTCGACGAGGTTTTGCCGCAGGTGCGCCAACCCTTTGCGACGCGGCCTGAGTGGACGGTGTTGATCGACCTCGGTTTGCCGGCCGGATTGCAGCCGGCGGCGGAGCTTGAGGCGCTGTTCGAGCGGCGATGGAGCGTGGCTTGGTGTCTGACGGGGTGATTGCGCAAAATGAGGCGCAGCGTGGCCAGTTCTGGGCCGTGCGCGAGGCCATTCCAGAGGCCAATCGTCTGATCGGCGCGGTATCGAGCCATGATGTATCCGTACCCCTAGAGGCGCTGCCGGGGTTCATTCTGGCGGCGTCGGAGGCGTTGGTGGCGCTGGGGGAGTTTCGCATCAATTGCTTTGGGCATGTTGGCGACGGCAATCTGCATTTCAATGTCTTCCCGCCCGAGGGTGTGTCGCGCGCGGGGTATGATCCGCTGCGGCGTGCGGTGATGGATTGCGTGCATGATGTGGTTGCTTCTTTGGGTGGATCGGTCAGTGCCGAGCACGGTGTCGGGCGGATGAAGGTGGCCGATCTGGAACGCTATGGCGATCCGGTGGGGGTGCAGATGATGCAGGGAATCAAGGGGTTCCTGGATCCACGCGGCATTCTGAACCCCGGCGCGGTGTTACGCCGGTAAGGCGCGCGCGTCGCTCCCACCCGCCCCCCCGCTCGCGCGCGCCTTGGCCCCCGATTGCAGGCGTGGTGTCGGGGTGTTTCGCAGCGGGTTTGAGTATTTAGGGCAAGATGAAGTCATGTGGCGGGAGCCATCGGGGGGAGATGAGCATGGGTTTGATCTTGGATTTTGTGCGTGTTAGGCCGCAAGATGCAGGGGGTTTCGGCCGGAGAGTGTGGTGCATCTGACGCAAGAACAGGCCGATGACTGGTGGGAGGTCGAGGCACTTTACGATTTGTGCTTTGCGCCGGGCCGGTCGGCGTTGTCATCCTACCGGTTGCGCGATGATGTGGCACCTGTTGCCGAGCTATGCTTGTGCATGCGCGATGAAACGGGGGCTTTGGTTGCCGCGATCCGGCAATGGCCGGTGCGTGTCGGCGATGTGGCGTGTTTGCTATTGGGGCCTGTGGCGGTCCATCCGATCCGGCAGGGAGAAGGATTGGCAGGGCATTTGATTGCGGCCAGTGTCGAGAAAGCGCAAGCATCGGGATGGTTGCGGGTGTTGCTGGTTGGCGATGCGCCCTATTACCAGCGTTTCGGATTTACGCGTTTGACGGGGGTTTTGATGCCGCCGCCGACCAATCCCGACCGGATATTGGGATTGGCGCTGGTCGCGGATGCTTGGCAGGGGGTGACCGGCGCAGTCCGGCGGGCCGTCGATTAAGTGGCGGACAGGTTGCGGATATAGCTGACAACGTCGGGGCGCACGGTGTCGTCCCCGCGTGTTCTGGCGGCGTCGATCAGGGTGGCAACTTCGGATATATCGGCCCGCAGGATCAGGTCTTTGACCGGTCCGATCGAGGCCGGGCGCATTGACAGAGAGCGCACGCCGGCGCCTGCAAGGGTCAGGGCTTCGACTGGCCGGCCGGCGTCTTCGCCGCAGAATGACACCATGGTTCCGGCATCGTTGCAGCGTTTGATGATGTTCTGGATGAAGGTCAGGAAGCTGATCGACAGTGAGTCATAGCGCCGCCGGACGAGTTCATTCTCGCGGTCGGCTGCGAAGAAGAACTGTTTGAGGTCATTGCCGCCGATCGAGATGAAATCGGCCATTTCAAAGAATGCGTCGGGGGCAAAGGCGAGGCTGGGGGTTTCCAGCATGGCGCCAACCTCGAGGGTGCTGGGCAGGGGGTGGCCCAAATGTGCCTCACGGTCGAGCTCGCGGTGCAGCATATCGCGGGCGTAGGAGAATTCCGACATCTCGGCAATCAGCGGGAACATCACCGTCAAGGGCCCGCCCGCCGCGGCACGGATCAGGGCCTGCAACTGCATGCGCATAACGCCGGGTTTATCCATGCCGACGCGGATTGCCCGCCAGCCCATCGCGGGGTTGGGCTCGTCGGGGCGGTTCATGTAGGGCATGACTTTGTCAGAGCCGATATCCAGCGTGCGAAACGCGACGCGGCGCCCATCGGCGGCGGTTAGAACACGGGTATAGAGCGCGGCCAATTCGGACCGGCGCGGCATGGAGTTGCGCAACAGGAACTGGAGTTCGGTGCGAAACAGGCCGACACCCTCGGCGCCGGACCCTTCGAGCGAGGGCAGGTCGGCCATGATGCCGGCGTTCATATGCATGCCGATCTGCGTGCCACACCGGCCAACAGCTTTGACCTCGCGCAGGGCGGCGAACCGGGCGGCGGCCTGGGTTTGCATGATGATCTTGTCGCGGAAGGCGGCGGCGACGCTGTCGTCGGGGCGCAGGTGAACCACACCTTCGTCGCCATCAACGATGATCGCGTCGCCGGTCAGGGCCTCGGCGGTGGCGCCGGTACAATGCACGACCAGCGGGATCGCCAGAGCACGGGCGACAATCGCGGCATGCGAGCCGACGGAGCCTTCTTCGAGGACAACGCCCTTGAGGCTTTTGCCATATTCCAGCAACTCGCCGGGGCCGATGTTGCGGGCCACAAGGATCGGACGGTCGGGCATCACCGCGCCGGTATCGCGGCCCTGACCGGTCAGAATGCGCAGCAGGCGGTTTGACAGGTCGTCGAGATCATTCAACCGGTCGCGCAAATACGGATCGGGCACCAGTTGCAGACGGGCGCGGGCCTGCGATTGCTCTTTTTCGACGGCGGCCTCGGCGGACAGGCCGTTTTCGATGGATTGTTCCATCCGGCGCAGCCAGCCGCGCGAATTGGCAAACATGCGGTAGGCTTCGAGGATTTCGCGGTGTTCGGTATCGGCGTCGATGGTCAGCTTGAGCATATCATCAACCGACCCGCGCAGATCAGCCACGGCGATGCGCATACGTTCGGTTTCGGCGACCGGGTCGTCGTTGACGAAATTGGTAACCACGACGCGGGGTTCATGCAGCCAGACGTGGCCCTCGGCGGTGCCTTCTTGGCCGGATCCGCCGCGCAGCATGGCGGGGTGCTGATGTGGCGAGGCGATTTCTGTATCGTCGCTGACAAACGCGCCGAGTTCGGTCATTTCGGCCAACACCATCGCGACAACGTCGAGGGCGTAGATTTCATCGTCGGAATACGCCCGCGACTGGCGCGATTGCACGACCAAAACGCCCAGTTTCTCGCCCAAGCGGTGTACCGGCACGCCGAGGAAGCTGGAATAACTTTCTTCGCCGGTTTCGGGCATGAAGCGGAAACCGCGTTCAGACGGGGCGTTGGCGGTATTCACCACAGACGCCGTTTGGGCGACGCGACCGACCAACCCCTCGCCCAAGCGCAGGCGCGTGTTGTGTACGGCTTGGGCGTTCAGGCCGGTTGTGGCGCAAAGTTCCAGCGTGTCACGGTCGCGAAACAAATAGATCGAGCACACGTCGGCGTGCATCGATTCCGCGATCAAGCCGGTAATGCGGTCAAGCCGTTCCTGACCCTGTCCCGGTTCGGCCAAAGAGTCGCGCAGACGCCCAAGCAACTTGCGGCTTTCGCTTTCGCTACGATCTGGCATGGTGTCGCGAGTCCTCGCGGTGCTGTTGCGTGGTATGCGGAACTGTAAAACAACTAGCGGCAGAAGGGAAATGGCTTTGCAGAGCAGGCAGTCGCGATTTCTGTGTCGTATCGAATAGAGCTAAGTATCCGGCGCGTGTGACCGTCCGCGCCGGATTTCGGGGATCAGACGGCTTCGCCTGCCGCGTCCAGATCAAAGGCGTCGTGCAGGGCCTGCACGGCCAATTCGACGTATTTGCGGTCGATCAGCACCGAGATCTTGATCTCGGAGGTCGAGATAACCTTGATATTCACACCCTCGGCGGAGAGGCATTTGAACATCTTGGCGGCGACGCCTGCGTGGCTGCGCATGCCGATGCCGACCACGGAAACCTTGGAGACATCGGTATCCGCGACCAGATTTTCATAGTTGATCGAGCCTTCGGATTTGGCCTGTTCCATCGCCTTGCGGGCTTTGCCGATTTGATCGACGGGGCACGAAAAGGTCATGTCCGTGACCGCGCCGGGGTGGGCCTCGTCAAAGTCTTTTTCCGAGATGTTCTGGACGATCATGTCCACGTTCACACCGGCATCGGCCAATGGCCCGAAGATGGCGGCGGCGATGCCGGGGCGATCCTCGACGGTGACGAGGGTGATTTTTGCTTCATCGCGGGAAAAGGCGATGCCAGAAACGACTTTCGATTCCATGATTTCCTCCTCGGCGCAGACCAGTGTGCCGGATGTTTCATCGGTGTCTTCAAAGGACGACAGGACGCGCAGCCGGACGCCGTAACGCATCGCCAGTTCGACCGAGCGGGTTTGCAGCACCTTTGCCCCGAGGCTGGCGAGTTCCAGCATCTCTTCGTAGCTGATCTTGTCGAGCTTGCGGGCCTTTGAGGTGATGCGCGGGTCGGTGGTATAGACGCCATCAACGTCGGTGTAGGTATCGCAACGCTCGGCATCAAAGGCGGCGGCAAAGGCGACGGCGGTGGTATCCGATCCGCCACGGCCCAGCGTGGTGATGCGGCCCTCGGGGCTGACGCCCTGAAAACCGGCGACCACGGCAACCTTGAAGCCTTCGGCGAATTTCGCGTCGATATTGTCTCGGGGGATCGACACAAACCGTGCGGCGCTATGCACTGAGGTCGTGTTGATCGGCACTTGCCAGCCCTGCCAGCTGCGCGCTGACACGCCCATTTCCTGCAAACGCAGCGCCATCAGGCCGGCCGTGACATTCTCGCCCGAGGAAACCACAGCATCATATTCGCGAGCATCGTAGAAATCCGACGTTTCGTTAACCCAGCCGACCAGTTGATTGGTCTTGCCCGACATCGCCGAGACGATCACGATGACATGATAGCCGCGCTCGACCTCGCGGCGGACCTTATCAGCGACATTCGCAATCCGATCGAGATCGGCCACGGATGTTCCGCCAAATTTCATCACCAGAATAGGCATTCCAGCCCCCACTCAATTACCGGTCTGCACTGAGTATGCAGCGCGGCTTCTCATACGCGCGGGGGGCAAGGCGTGCAAGGGCTTCGCACGTCAGCCAGAACACGGGAAACCCGTCAGTTCGTTTTGATTTTCGGCACGAAGGGCAGGGGCAGCACGGGGATGCCATCGTCGATCAGGGCCTTGGCCTCGTCGATCCGTGCTTCGCCATAGATGGCGCGTTCGGGGGTGCTGCCGTTGTGCATGGCGCGGGCCTCGGTGACGAATTTGTCGCCGACGTAATCGGACTTTTCCTCGACCTCACGGCGCAGCGCGGCGAGGGCGTCATTTTTCGGCGTGACCGTTGGCGGTGCGTCCGGTGGTGGCGCTTTGACCTGCGACACGGCCGGGGCCATCAACGCCTTTTCGATGGCGTGGCTGCCGCAGTGTACGCAGGCCACATGACCGGCTTTGCGCACAGTGTCATAGGCCGATGCCGAGGCGAACCAGCTTTCAAACGTATGGCCTTGGTCGCATTTCAAGGTGTAGCGGATCATCGCGGCATGGACCTGTCCTAGGCCGCCAGCATAGCCGTCTGGGCGGTAGCTTCAAGGGCGAGAATGCTATCGCGCCCCGCGTTGCGCCAATTCACGCTGCTTGCAATCTCGTGGTCAGCGACCGCTTTCCTTGACTGACTCCATCGCCACATGCGTCGAGGTTGATGCAACATGCGGCAGCCTCGAAATACGCTCTGCCAGNGTTTTCCGGTAGTCGTGGATATCGGCGCTGCGCACTTTGAGAAGGTAGTCAAAGGCCCCGGCGATCAGGTGACATTCCTCGATTTCCACAGTTGCATTGACGGCGGCATTGAACTGCTGCAGCGCCACCTCGCGGGTGTCGTTCAGGCGGACCTCGACAAACACGATATGACCAAGGCCCAGCCTTTGATGATCCAGCAGGGCTTGATAGCCGGTGATGAATCCGTGGCGTTCAAGGCGTTTCAGGCGGGCTTGGGTCGGGGATTTTGACAGGCTGATGCGATTGGCCAGCTCGGTGACGCTGAGGCGTCCGTCCTGCCGCAGGATTCGCATGATTGCGTCGTCAAAGCTGTCAAGGTCGTCTCGGGTCATTGTTCTGCCTGCTATCGCAAATGAGGTCGTTTCGCCTGCATTCTTAGTGTAAACGGGAAGCAGAATGGGTGCAATGCGGATAATGTCGGGAAAATAGCATGAGGTGATGAGATGCACAACGCGCCGCTGAATTTCCCGATTCCACCGTCCGAAGCCCAAGTGGTCGCTGATCTGATCGCGCAGACCGGGCTTGATGCGGCGGACCGCGCAAAAATAGCCGCGCGGGCTGCTGGTCTGGTGCGCGACATTCGTGCCAGCGCAAAACCCGGTCTGATGGAGGTGTTTCTGGCCGAATACGGCCTGTCCACCGATGAAGGCGTGGCGCTGATGTGTCTGGCCGAGGCGCTGTTGCGGGTGCCGGATGCGATCACGATGGATGCGCTGATCGAGGACAAGATTTCGCCGTCGGATTGGGGTGTGCATCTGGGGCATTCCGCGTCGCCGATGGTCAATGCCTCGACCTGGGCGCTGATGCTGACGGGCCGTGTCTTGAACGAGGGCGAGCCGGGCGTGACGGGGCATTTGCGGGCCGCGGTCAAACGTCTGGGCGAACCGGTGATCCGGTCCGCCGTGGGTCGCGCGATGAAGGAAATGGGCCGTCAATTTGTGCTGGGTGAGACCATTCAATCGGCGATGAAACGCGGCGCGGGTATGGAGGCGCGGGGCTACACTTATTCGTATGATATGCTGGGCGAAGCGGCCCGTACCGAGCAGGATGCGCTGCGGTATCAGGCGGCTTATGCCACGGCGATCGAGGCGATTGGTCTGGGCTGCAAGGGTGACGATATTCGCGCCAATCCGGGAATATCGGTCAAGCTGTCGGCGCTTTATGCCCGCTATGAGGAAAGCCAGCGCGAGCGGGTTTTGCAAGAGTTGGTGCCTCGGGTCAGCAAGCTGGCGCGACTGGCCGCGCGGCGGGGCATGGGCTTTAACATTGACGCCGAGGAACAAGACCGTCTGGCGCTATCCGCCGATGTGATCGAGGCCGTGCTGGCTGACCCCGCGTTGGAGGGGTGGGACGGATTTGGCGTGGTGGTACAGGCTTATGGCCCTCGGGCCGGGGCGATGATCGACTGGCTGAATGCGACGGCTGAACGGCTGGATCGCAAGTTGATGGTGCGGCTGGTCAAGGGCGCGTATTGGGATACGGAGATCAAGCGCACGCAGGTTCTTGGCCTTGCCGGTTTTCCGGTATTCACCGCCAAGACCGCGACCGATATCAGCTATATGGCGAATGCCCGCAAACTGCTGGGCATGAGCGACCGGATTTATCCACAGTTTGCGACGCATAACGCGCATACGGTGGCGGCGGTGCTGGAAATGGCCGAGGCGATGGGCGTCGACAGCTATGAATTCCAGCGTTTGCACGGAATGGGCGAACAGATGCACGATCTGGTGCATGCCGCCGAGGGCACGCGCTGCCGGATCTATGCGCCGGTTGGTGCTCATCGTGATTTGCTGGCCTATCTGGTGCGGCGTTTGCTGGAGAACGGCGCGAACTCATCGTTTGTGAATCAGATCGTTGATGAGGCCGTCCCCGCCGAGGTTGTCGCCACTTGCCCGATTGAAGCGCATAAACCGCGTGGCATTACGCCGGGGACGGATTTGTTTGCGCCCGAGCGGGCGAACTCGATCGGACGCGATGTGATGGCGGCACCCGATCGCGCGGCGATTGATGCTGCCCGCGGTCCGTTCAGGACGACAGTGTTCGCGGCAAGCCCGCTGATGGCGGTGGCGCATGCGGGTGGCGCGCCGGTGATCATCGCCAACCCCGCACAGCCCGATGACATCGTCGGGCAATTGGTGCCAGCAACGGGTGGCGATGTGGCCGCCGCGCTTGCCGCCGCGCAAGTTTGGGATGCCGCGCCAGCCGAGAGGGCGGCAGTGTTGAACGAGGCCGCCGACCTCTATGAGGCCAATTTGGGCCGCTTTTTTGCGTTGCTGACGCGTGAGGCGGGCAAGGGGTTGCCGGATTGCGAAGGCGAGTTGCGAGAGGCGGTCGATTTCCTGCGGTATTATGCGGCTCGGATTGATCCGGCGATGACCCCGCGCGGGCGGCTGGTCTGCATCTCGCCATGGAATTTCCCGCTGGCAATCTTTACCGGCCAGATTGCGGGGGCTTTGGCCGCAGGCAATGCGGTGCTGGCGAAACCGGCCGAGCAAACGCCTTTGGTTGCCCATCTCGCCGCCGGATTGATGTTGCAAGCCGGGGTTCCGGCGACGGCGTTGCAGGTGTTGCCGGGTGACGGCGCGACGGTGGGGGCGGCGCTGACCCGTGATCCGCGTGTTGATGGCGTGGTGTTCACCGGCTCGACCGAGACCGCGATGGTGATCCGCCGCGCCATGGCTGAAAACCTGGCCCCCGGAGCGCCGCTAATTGCCGAAACCGGCGGTTTGAACGCGATGATCGTCGACAGCACCGCGCTGCCGGAACAGGCGGTGCGCGATATTGTCGCCAGTGCGTTCCAGTCGGCTGGCCAGCGGTGTTCGGCGCTGCGCTGTCTCTATGTGCAAGAGGACATTGCCGACAATCTGCTGCAAATGCTGTGTGGCGCGATGGATGCGCTGCATCTGGGCGATCCGTGGCATCTGGCGACAGACATCGGCCCGGTGATCGACGCCGCCGCGGCGCAGGATATCCGCGCTTACGTCAGTCAGGCGCGGCGTGAACGGCGGGTCTTGCATGAATTGCGAGCGCCCGACACGGGGTTCTTTGTGGCACCGGTGATCGTCGAGGTCGGCGGGATTGCCGACATGCCGCGCGAGGTTTTCGGCCCTGTGTTGCATGTCGTGCGCTTCAAGGCGCGGGATTTGGCCAAGGTGATGGAGGCCGTCAACGCACGCGGTTACGGGCTGACCTTTGGTCTGCACACCCGCATTGATAACCGTGTGCAAGAGGTCGTCGAGGCCATGCGCGTCGGCAATCTATACGTCAATCGCAACCAGATCGGCGCCGTGGTTGGCAGTCAACCGTTCGGTGGCGAGGGGCTGTCGGGGACCGGGCCAAAAGCGGGCGGGCCGGACTATGTCGCGAGGCTTGCGGCACCGGTGCCAGCACCTGTGGTCAGCGATCAGACACAGGCGGCGGATCTTGCCGCGGTACAGGCCGAGCTGGCCAAAGGGGTCGCCGGATGGCGTCATCGCAACGCATGACATGCCGGGGCCGACCGGCGAATCGAACCGCTTGAGCCTGCATGCCCGCCCGCCGGTTTTGTGTCTTGGTCCGGGGGCGCAGGCCGAGGCGGCGCAGGCGCAGGCAATCCGCGATTTTGGCGGTGTCGCGGTTTGCGCCGGTGGCACCGTGCCGGCAAGTTGGCTGACGCAGGCGAACGGGTTGTCGGGCGTGATCTGGTGGGGCGATTCGCAGACCGCGCGGGCCTATGCGCAGGCCTTGGCCGCCCGCAAAGGCGCGATCTTGCCGTTGATCACGGCCTTGCCGGATGTGGCCCATGCATCGACCGAACGGCATCTGTGCATAGACACAACTGCGTCAGGTGGCAACGCGCAGCTTCTGGTTGAGGCGGCAAATGCTTGACGCAGGGCCAAAGATCGCGGAAGGGTCGCGACCATGTTACCCATTCGTGACCGCAACCCCTCGGGGCATACGCCCTATGTGACATGGACGCTGATTGTCCTGAACGTTTTGGTGTTTCTGGCTTATTGGCCTGCCGGCACCGAAACGTCGATCAATCAGGTGTTCCAGTCCTGGGGTGTGGTGCCGGCCAAGATCACCGCTCTGGAGGCGTTATACACGCCGCTGACCAGTATGTTCATCCACGGCGGCTGGTTTCACATCGGCCTCAACATGCTGTTCTTGCGCATTTTTGGCGACAATCTGGAATTCGAGATGGGGGCGATCCCGTTCTTGGGGTTCTATTTTCTCTGTGGCCTGATCGCGATGATGATGCAGTATATCGCGGGCCCCTATAGCGCGGTGCCGGTGGCCGGTGCCTCGGGCGCTGTGGCGGGCGTCATGGGGGGCTATTTCCTGATGTTCCCGCGTGCCCGCGTCGAATTGCTGGTCTATCTGGTGGTCGTTTTGCGGGTCGTCGCAGTGCCGGCGTGGTTGCTGCTGAGCCTGTGGTTCGCGTTGCAGGTCTTTGGCGGATTGTCGACGCCATCCACGTCATCCTCGGTGGCGTTCTGGGCGCATGTCGGCGGATTTTTGGCCGGTGTCGGCCTGACCGCGCGGCTGTGGCGGATGCGCGGCGGGACGATGTTCTGGAAACGTTTTCACGGGTTGCCACCGCACCCGACAGCCGGGTTCTCGGTTCCTGTTGTGCGCCGACGCGGGGCGACATTGCCGCCGCCGCAAGCGCGGGGTCTGTTGTTCAAGCCGCGCGACGACTGAACCCGGCCAGCCAGAGTTACCAGCGCAGCAAGCGTGGCCCCAAGGCGGTTCCGATGCCGACCATGATCAGGACATTGGTGCCATAGGCGGGCAGAAAGAACAGTATCGAATCCTCGGGGCAGTGCAGCGAGTAGATCGCGGCACCGGCGGCCCCTGCCAACAGGCCAGCCGCTGCACCAGCCAGCCAGACATTCGAGGTCGCACCCGTCCGCATCGCCCAAAACACTGCGCCAAGGGGCAGGGCCGACAGCACGGGGATCGAGAGAAAGCAGGTGATCAGGTTTGGCGAATTCAACGCCGCGCCCAAGCCCGATGGGCCACCGGCGATCATGCCGCGCCCCAGCAGGGCGACACAGCCCAGAACCAAGACCCCGACAACGGCCCATTGTGCGCGTGCTTTTGCCTCGGGTCGGGTCAGACCCTGCGCCAGCCAGAACGCGGCCCCGGCCAGAGCCGCGGGGATCAGGGTCTTGATTACCGCCGGGGATGCCAGCGCCACGGCCAGATCGGGCCGGACATGCCAAACCGTCAGCAGCGCCACCAGCGAGGCCAGCACCGCCACAGGAAACATCCGCCACAGCCGCATGGTGACGGCGGGTTGGGGCGTTGCATCGGCGGCCATGGCCGCAATCAGATCTTCGGTTTTCATTCGATCATCCTTTCGCGCAAGCTGGCGAGAGATTTCAGCGCACGGTGCAGGGCCACGCGCACCGCCCCTTCGGACATACCAAGCCGCGCGCCGGTATCGGCGGCGGTATCTCCATCAATGCCAATGGCCCGCACGATTTGCGCGGCGCGAGGGTCCAACTGGTCGATAACGCGGTCCATATCTTGGGCCTCGAACGGGTCGGGGCCAGCCGGAGCCGCCAACACCTCGAGAAAATCGTCAACCGGCACATCGATGCGTTTACCACGCGCGCGGAACGCATCGACAACCTTGTGCCGCGTGACGGCATAAAGCCACGGACGCAGCGGTGCGTCTTCGCGCCATGTGTGGCGTTTCATATGGATCGTCAGCAATACGTCTTGCACAACATCCTCGCAACCTTCCGGGCCCAATGCCCCGCCACGCGCCCGCACGATGCCGCGCACGACTGGCGTAATCGCCGTCAATATTTGCGCATAAGCCCGTTGATCGCCGCGGTTTGCGGCGCACATCAACGTCTCCCAACTCGGGTCGGCAGTTGTGGTCACGCAGTCTCCTTACGGTTCGGTCAGATCACTTGTTACATCGGTATGCCCGAAGATCACGGAAAAAGCAGCGAATGTCACGGGTGCGTGATCTGCGTAACGCCCTGTGCTTTTTCTACGTCCTGTCTGTCAGGTCCGCAACGGATGCGACCATCAACAGGAGATTACCTCATGACCAAATCGACCCCGATCCTCGCCGCTTCGATCGCCGCCGCACTCAGCATGGCTGCTGGCGCTGCCAGTGCAGAAAGCCACGGCGGCGCGCCGGAAAAATGCTATGGCGCTTCGCTGGCGGGCGAGAATGATTGCGCCGCCGGTCCGGGCACCACATGTGCCGGTTCGTCGACCCTCGACTATCAGGGCAACGCCTGGGCGATGGTTCCGGCTGGCACCTGCGCCACGATGGAAATTCCGGCTGATGCCGAGGGCCATGCCCGCATGGGCGTGACACAAGCGACGCTGGATGCGGGCGAGTACGGCCCCGGCATCAACCGCGACCTGCCTGCCAATCTCGATACCGCGGTTTCCGACACTTACATGTCGGTCATGATGTAATCTTGCGCCATTGGCCGCCCCGGCACCGGTTGGGGCGGCCATTTTTCAAGACCCATAGACGGAGCGTATCATGCCCCTGCCAGCGACCCCCGGCCTTGGTTTCAAGCCCGAGCATTTCGATCAAATCATGGCGCACACGGGCGCGGTCGGATTCTATGAGGTTCACGCCGAGAATTACATGGGCGCGGGCGGTGCCCCCCATATGATGCTGGAGCGGCTGCACGACGCCCACGCGATTTCCATTCACGGGGTTGGCCTGTCGATTGGTGG
>JGI24724J26744_10000799_pt1 | contig 22209 bp, 16 predicted proteins | sample Cruoilmetagenom7_FD_26744 | JGI IMG/M metagenome (IMG submission 26744) | reverse complement strand
AGATTTTTAATTCTTTTAATCACTTGTCTTTTTACGATATACGATATACGGAATACGAGATACTGTTTTTCACACCCGATAACGGGTTAGTCCGTCACCTTCTTCACGATAATTTTCATTCAACAGCTTTTCTACCGTATCCACAAGTTTCACATAATCAAAAGGTTTTGCCATGAAAACGTCCGCGCGGGATTTGGAACGCCAGTAGCTTTCTGTTTTCCCTGATGCTTTATCTACTCCTGTGAGCATTATTATTGGTATCTTCTCATACTGAGGAAGGTTTTTCAGCTCATATGCCAGTTCAAAACCGCTCTTCTTCGGCATCATCCCATCAAGGATAATAATATTGGGATGCTTTCTCTGTGCCTGCCGCAAACCCTCCTCACCGTCNCCCGCTTCAATAATCTCATACCCTTTCACCTCAAGAAGCGCCTGCAGAACGGAACGCAGGGTAGGGTCGTCGTCAACAATGAGCACACACATGGGTTTCTTCTTCATTGCTCCTCCTTCACTTTCGGGTTCGATGAATCAAGCCCCTACGGTTTAATTTTTTGATAGAAGTATCTTCTGCTTATACCGGATTTCCGGGCAGCTTCCGATACGTTTCCATCACACATATCAAGAACTTTATGAAGGAACTGTCTCTCAAACTTTCCCCTCGCCTCTTTGAAACTGAAAGACTCGGCAATAGCCGTCTCCGGCGCTTTGCCCGCTACAAGTCTCTCCGGCAAATCCTCCGGAGTGATATGGGGACCATTCCCAAGAACAACAGCTCTCTCCAGCACATTTTCAAGTTCACGGACATTCCCCGGCCAGGGATATGCCGTAATTACAGCCGCTGCTTCTTTTGACAGCATTCTCGAAGAGCCAAGCTTTTTAAGAAAATACCTTGCAAGGAGCGGGATATCGTCCTTTCTCTCACGTAGAGGAGGAAGTTCGATCGTAACAACATTCAACCTGTAATACAAGTCTTCTCTGAACCGTCCCTCTTTCGCAGCTTGCTCAAGATCTTTGTTGGTTGCACTGATAAGACGGACATCAACCTTTACCTGTTTCACTCCACCCACAGGCTGAAACTCTCTTTCCTGCAAAACGCGCAGAAGCTTCACCTGGGTTGCAGGGCTCAAGTCCCCGACTTCATCAAGGAGAAACGTCCCGCCGTCAGCCATCTCAAAAAGACCCGGCTTTCTTGAAACAGCTCCTGTGAACGCTCCCTTCTCATACCCGAAAAGCTCGCTTTCAAGCAGGGTTTCAGGCAATGCACCGCAGGAGAGAGCAACAAATCTCCCCCCCGCTCTCCGGCTCAAATGATGGATGGCTCTCGCGACAAGCTCTTTCCCCGTCCCGCTTTCCCCTCTGACAAGAACAGTTACATCAGTCCTTGCAACTTTGTTCATAAGGTCAAAAGTGCGAAGCATTGCCGGGTCAGTTCCTATAATATTATCGGGATGGTATTTTTCCTCTAACTCACGCTTCAGATAAATGTTCTGATTAAGCAATTCGGCGTGCTGCAAAGCCCTTCTGACCGTGAGCAAGAACTCCTGCATCTTGAAAGGCTTTTGGACATAATCATAAGCCCCGAGCCTGATTGCCTCGATAGCCGATTTGAGACTCCCGTGACCCGTAATGATAATTGCAAGAGTCTCAGGGTGCACTCTCTTAATAGTNTTGTAAAGCTCCACACCGGTAATATCAGGGAGCCTGAGGTCNGTTATAAGGAGGGGAAATCCATTGCTATTGCTTTTCTCAATGGCAGCTTTGCCGCAGGATGCCATCTCAACATCATATCCTTCTTCGCGTAGAGCTGTTCCTACCGCTTCGCGGATATTTTTGTCATCATCAACCAAGAGTAATTTGTATTTCATCTGGCAGGGCTTCGCTATCCGGACATCAACATACCAAGCTGGATTAGAGGCAGGAATAATGCTATAACTATAGTCCCGACTGCTCCTCCCATAAAGATGATAAGAATAGGTTCCATAGCTGACATCATACCAGCCACTGCAGTATCCACCTCTTCATCATACGTATCGGCAATCTTGTTTAACATCGTGTCAAGCGAACCCGTTTCCTCTCCTACGTCAATCATACTCGTAACCATCGCCGGGAATACCTGGCTTGACTCAAGAGCAGGAGCAATGTTTTCTCCTTCACGGATACTGTCGTGAACGTTACCTATTGCCCTGGCTACAACATCATTGCCGGAAGTCTCCTTGGTAATACTCAGAGCCTGAAGAATCGGCACACCGCTTGTGATCAACGTTCCAAGAGTTCTGCTGAAACGCGCTATTATTATCTTTATAACCAACGAACCGAACACCGGTATGCGCAATTTTGTCTTATCTATCACGTATCTGCTCTTTTTCTTCCTGTTCAATATTTTAAATAATATAACGACAAAAACGATTGCCCCGATTAAGACATACCATCTATGTTTCATAAGCTCACTCAAAGATATAAGCGCAAGGGTCAACTTCGGCAATTGGGCACCCAGGTCAGAAAACATCTCTGCAAAAGTAGGTATGATGAAAGTGACAAGGAAGGTGATAATTCCGGTAGCTGCAACAACAACAAACACCGGATAAATCATCGCCGCCTTTATCTTCCTCTGCAACCCCTGCTGTTTCTCGGCAAATTCCGCAAGCCTTGTAAGAACCGTCTCCATTACACCACCCGCCTCACCCGCTCTCACCATGCTTATATACAACTTATTGTATACCTTCGGGTGTTTTGCAAGAGCTTCGGAAAAACTGCTTCCTCCTTCAACATCCTCACTCAGGACTGAGATTACGTCCTTGAACGTCCCCGGTTTCTGCTGATTTCCAAGAACAGTAAGACTCCTGACAAGAGGCAAACCCGCATCAATAAGAGTGGCAAGCTGTCTGGTAAACAGTGTGAGCTGCTTCTGAGTCACGCGGGAAAGNAACGGGATGTTTATCTGCATANCGCNGGCAGACTTCTTTGCCTTCGGGCCGCTCGTTGCGGCAGTTTGCCCCGCTCTAACTTTCTGCTCAACGACACGTGTCGGGAAATAGCCAAGATCACGCACCTGAGAGACAGCAAGTGCCGATGTCTCAGCGTCAAGATTGCCGGTTACCTCCTTGCCCAATCTGTCCATTGCCGTATACGTATAGACTGCCATTTTTCCACTCCTATTTTGAAAATTTAACCACTAAATATTCACTTAAAAAGAGAGCCAGCCTATTCTCGTGACATAGTCTCTCTTGCCACTTCTTCTATAGTCGTAACCCCTTCGAATATTTTCTTAAGACCATCTTCCCTCAGAGTCTCCATCTCCGCTCGTTTTGCTGCCTCCGCCAGGTCTTTTGTAGCTGCTCTCTGGAGAACCAGGGCACGCAGTTCTTCACTCATAATCAGCAGTTCAAATATCCCCGTCCGCCCGAGATACCCAATATTTTTGCATGTATCGCACCCTCTACCGCGGTAGAACGTTTTCCCTTTTATGTCTTCAGGGCTTAACTTGATAAGATCAAACTCCTCTGCCGTAGGCTCATACTCTTCCTTGCAGCTATTACAGATTGTTCTCACAAGCCTCTGCGCAATAACCGCTTCAAGAGTCGATGTTATAAGGAACGGTTCAATATCCATATCAATAAGTCTTGTTATTGTTCCCGGAGCATCATTCGTATGAAGAGTGCTCAATACAAGATGTCCTGTGAGAGAAGCCTGAATCGCCATATCAGCGGTTTCTTTATCACGTATTTCTCCGACAAGGATTATGTCAGGGTCCTGACGAAGGATGTGGCGCAAACACAAAGCAAACGTCAAATCAATCATCTCTCTAATCTGGACCTGGACAATTCCCGGAATGTCATATTCGACAGGATCCTCCGTAGTGATAATTTTAACACCCACATCATTCAGCTGCTTAAGACATGAATAAAGAGTGGTGGTCTTACCGCATCCCGTAGGCCCCGTAGCCAGGACAATTCCATTCGGTTTGTCTATAATACTGCCAACCTTCTTAAAATCTGCTTCCAACAATCCGATATGTTCGAGATCAAGCATTACAACGCTTCTGTCAAGAACTCTCATCACTATGCTTTCACCAAACACAGTCGGGAGTGTAGAAACACGCAGGTCAACACCCTTCCCTTTCATACTGAGCTGAATTCTTCCGTCCTGAGGCAGTCTGCGCTCAGCAATATCCATGTTAGCCATCACTTTGATTCTGGAAGTTATGGCAAGACTCAAATGCCTCGGCGGAGGTATCATCTCATAGAGAATCCCATCCACACGGTATCGTATCTTGAACTGGTCTTCAAAAGGTTCAAAATGGATATCGCTGCCTCTATCTCTTATCGCCTGGATGAGAATAAGATTCAGAAGTTTTACAACAGGCGCCTGCTCAGCCAGCGTTTTCAAACTTGCAATATCAACCGTATCAACATCTTCATCAATCTCATCATCCAGAGCAACAGACCCGCCCATTTCGTTCTCAATCTGCTTGAGCAGTTCACCCACGCTCTCCATCTCGGTCCCGTAGTACCTGTCAATTGCAGCCATAATATCGTCTTCACTTGCAATTGCTCCCTTCACCTGACAGTTAAGCATGAACCTGAGGTCATCAAGAGTCTGGACATCCAGGGGATCTGCCATTGCAACGGTGAGTATATTATTCGAAAAATCCAACGGAATGATTTTATAAATTCTCGCAATCGCACCTGCTACACGGTTAAGAAGTTCAGGGTCAGCTTCATAATCGACAAGACTCACAATAGGCATTCCACTCTGTGCCTGCAGTGCGGAAAGGATGTCATCCTCAGTTATGAGGCCCATGTTCACAAGTACCTGCCCCAGCAATTCTCCTGTCGAGNGCTGTCTTTCAAGCGCATTTCCAAGTTCCCTCTCGCCTATAAGGCCGCGTTCAACCAGCATAGCTCCGAGTGGCTGCCGCTCCTTCTCCTCAGGCATAATCCCCTCCCTCCCCTCCTCCGAGTTTTTCTTCTACATCTTCCGGATTAGAGGACATTGCTATAACATCATCATATGTAATGAGCTTTTCCTGATAAAGATCAAGCAGCGATTGGTCCATCGTTTGCATCCCGAACTTCCCGCCTGTCTGAATAGAAGAAGTCAGTCTGTAAGTTTTTCTCTCCCTTATAAGATTTGCTATGGCAGGAGTGGAAACCATTATTTCAAAAGCCGCGACTCTGCCGTCTGCTCCTGCTCTCGGCATAAGCACCTGGGAAATCACAGCAACGATTGAAACAGACAACTGTGTCCTTATCTGCTCCTGCTGAGCCATTGGGAAAGCATCAATAATCCTATCGACTGTTCTTGTCGCTCCTGTTGTATGGAGCGTTGAAAAAACGAGATGTCCCGTCTCAGCAGCCGAGATAGCGGCTTCCATCGTAGAAAGATCCCTCATCTCCCCAACAAGTATAACATCGGGGTCCTGACGCAAACCTCTGACAACAGCTTCGCTGAAAGACTGCACATCCACTCCAACTTCCCGCTGTGTCACCAAGCTCTTTTTGTGGGTATGGTAATACTCTATCGGATCCTCAATCGTCACAATATGACAATTTCTTTCCTCATTAATTATGTTGAGCATTGCCGCAAGAGTAGTAGTTTTCCCGCATCCGGTAGGTCCTGTCACAAGTATAAGTCCCCTCGGACGGTAAAGCAATTCCTTGACAAGCGGAGGGAGTCCTATTTCTTCAAGAGTCATAAGTTTGAAAGGAATGAGCCGCAGTGCGAGACCATAATGCCCTCTCTCTCTGAACACGCTGACACGGAACCGGGCAAGGTCTCCAAACGAGAAACCAAAATCCGTCCCCCCCATCTCCTCGATTCTCTGCTGATGTTTATCAGAAGTAACAGCTTTCAAACTCTCCTCAGTATCCGCAGGAGTTAGTTCTTCTACATCAAGATATTTCAACGTTCCGTTAATCCGAAGCACAGGCGGCTTGCCAACTGCAAGATGCAAATCCGAAGCCCCTCTCTCCACAACAATTCTCAGAAGCTCCTTAAGCTCTACCATATCTTATTCCTTTCCGTTTCTTGTTAAAAGCCGTATCTCTTAAAAACCGTATCTCGTATTCCGTAAAAGCTGTATGCCGTATTTCGTTATGTTCACGGTTTTTTCACGATACATCCTGCTGAGTGATTCTCAACACTTCTTCCAGCGTCGTATGCCCCATCACAACTTTCCGCATTCCATCCTGCCTGAGAGTACGCATTCCTTCCTTCTGCGCCAGCTCTCTTATCTCGGATGAAGGGCGTCTGGCCATCACCATCTCCTGAATCGCGGAACTCATCGGCATTAGCTCAAATATCCCCTGTCTGCCTTTATACCCTGTATAATTACATTGCGGACAGCCTTTGCCGCGATAAAGCTTTATCTTCCCTTTCTCGGAAGGGTCAATACCAAGCTGCATTAATTCATCTATTCTCGGTTCATACGGTTCCCTGCAACTCTTACACATCATGCGAATCAACCTCTGCGCAAGAACAGCCTGAACGGAAGAAGCAACAAGAAAAGGCTTTATCCCCATGTCAATAAGGCGTGCCATGGCACCTGAAGCATCGTTGGTATGAAGAGTGCTGAAAACAAGATGCCCAGTAAGAGCCGCACGTATGGCTATTTCCGCCGTTTCCAGGTCACGAATTTCTCCCACCATAATGATATCCGGAGCCTGTCTCAACATGGAGCGCAGGATCTTTGCGAATGTCAGGCCTATGTCGGATTTTACCTGGCTCTGGTTAATCCCCGAAAGCAAATATTCCACAGGTTCTTCTACGGTAATCAGCTTTTTATCAGCCTGGTTGAGTTTGTTAAGAGAAGCATACAGTGTAGTTGTTTTCCCGCTTCCGGTAGGTCCCGTAACAAGAATTATCCCGTTAGCTACCTCCAGTATAGCATCAAATTGCGCTTCGTCGTCTTTGAGAAAACCAAGTTCATCAAGCCCGAGCAGCAGACTGCTNTTATCCAGAATCCTCATTACAATACTCTCGCCGTAAAGACCCGGGAGAGTAGAAACCCTCAAATCCACTTCTTTTCCAAGCATGTCCAGCTTTATTCTTCCATCCTGCGGCAAACGTTTATCGGCAATGTCCATCCCCGCCATAATCTTGACACGGGATGTAACTGCACCGCGCAGTTTTCTCGGGGGACCGGGGACTTCATGAAGAATTCCATCAACCCTGTACCTTATACGAAACTTTTTTTCCAACGGCTCAATGTGAATATCACTCGCCCGTGCACGGAAAGCTTCAAGTATTATAAGACTCACGAGTTTAACAACAGCTGCTTCTTCTTCCTCATCTTCATCAACTTCCGCCGTTTTTGCCAAATCGACTTCAGCCTCAGTCAATTCTTCAAGCGTCGAGTCCATAATCGTGTCAACAGTCTTTTCTTCAGTTCCATAGTANTTTTTGACCGCCGCCTCAACTTCATCCGGCGCGCCTAGAACTCCCACAACATTACATCCCAGCATTGCACGCAGGTTATCCAGAGTAAGAAAGTCAAGGGGATTTGCCATTGCAACAGTAAGTATGTCATTTTCCATCTTTATCGGGATAATTTTCTGCCGTCTCGCTATCGGAGCCGGCACTTTTTTCAATACTTCGGGAGGTATCTCTTCACCGGTCAGGCGAACAACATCCATGCCAAACTGCGTAGCGAGAGCATTACAAAGAGCTTCATTTGATATTACACCCATCTTGATAAGAGTAGTGCCTAGGCTCTCCTTAGTTACTTTCTGTTCTTCAAGAGCCGACCTTAACTGTTCCTCAGTGAGAAGACCAATATCCTGAAGTATCTCACCCAGTCTTTTCCGCTTTAACACAATTTCCCCTTTTACTGTCTATTAAATACTACATTAATAACACCCGCTTGTCAACCCTTCCATCCTCCATGATGGGGTCAGGTCTCAACATTCACACTATTTAGGGAAGAACAACATCCCAAGGATTTTTTTGATCTGCATCGGAATGGTGGTAATCACCGGCAGAGGAATCAATTCGTACGAAGGCTTGCTGATTGTCCCTCCTACATGATACTGTACAATGAAATAGTCAAGAACCTTCGAGAGAAAAGAAGTGATTTTAATTAGTCCGGAAGTCTCATCCATAAACTTTTCGGTAAAAACAGTTGTAACCATGAAATCAAGCTTGCCGTCAAAACTGAGCCTGCCTTCTGCACCAAGACCGACATCCTTATTCATCAACCTCAGGTTTTCTGTCCGGAGCACTCCGCCGGCAATTTCGAAATCCCCTTCCCCTTCACTGAACCCTGCTTCCTTGAAAGCAGACTTCAATATCAGGGTTCTCAACCCATACAGTATTGGGACCTCCCATAGATTCTGCCCTTTTACTTTCAGATAACCATTCCCGTCAAGAGAATTCCACCCTCCTGCATTTCCCGTTAGCTTTATCCGAAGGTCCACTTTTCCGCTTGCACTGTCTCCTTCAATGTTCAGACTCTTGCGCAATGCCTCAAGTTCGAGCTGTGTTAGCTCGCACTCCAGCAAATATTCTTTTCGCTCAAGATCTGCCTGAACCGAGCCTTTCAGNAAACCGTCAAGAGTGATACCGTAAATCTGTACCGCGCTTAATCCCTTGCCGTCAAATTTCACACAGGTTTCAAAGTCTTCAACCTTGAAATCCAAGAATTCGATTGTGGACGAACATATGCGAGCGCGTATTTTGTCCTGCTTCCCGACAACGGAAATCCTTCCGGCAAATTTCGATGAGGTCTTTTTATAGTGTAGGTTCAGTTCAGCAAGGATTTCGGCGCTGAAACCGGCAGGAGACAGGAATCCGTCTAATTTAAGATAATCAACATCTATTGAGAAACCGTCCTTCAGTATCAGATTCCCGTGGTTGACAACCAACAAAGGCATTTCCCCCGGGAAAGCCATTCCGGAGAAACTCTGCCTGGACTCATCCAGGAACAGGACAGGCTTACTCAGGACAATTTCTCTCACCCCGATTCTGCCTGTCGGACGGAACTCAACCTTGATCAGGACCTCTTCAGAATCAAAAAATCCGCCATCTCTACAAATCCTGACATCCTGAAACCTCAGACCGCCGTGTACATCCGCCCTGCCGATTACAACTTCACATTGAAGGAAGGCAGACAGCACAGCACTCGCAAGCTGACTAAGAAACAGGTAGGAAACTGCAAGGATAACACCAATAATAACCAGACAAATTGTTATTACTTTTCGGCTACTTTTCAAACATTTTCTTTGATTTGAGCATTTTCCGGCGTTTGCGCTGGCTGGGCTTCTCATAATGTTCGTGTCTCTTCATCTGCTTTAGTGTTCCCTCTTTATCAAGCTTTTTCTTGAATCTGCGTAACGCTCTTTCCAGAGACTCATCCTGCCCTACTTTTACTATGGGCACAAGTTCCAACCCCCTTTACTTTTTTTAGGATTCTAACAGACTTTTTCTACCATGTCAAGTTTCATTCAACATACCTTTTTTCACCCACATCCACCAACTTTTTCACCATTTTCTTCACTTCCTGAGCTCTTTCTTTTGGACAGATTAGTACAGCATCACCAGTTGCAACTATTATCATGTTTGATATGCCTATAGTTGATACGAGAGCTTTATCTGACATGATTACTGAATCATGGGTATCGATTCCGACAAACTTACCATGGGACGCATTCCCTTCCCCATCCTTATCCCAAACCCTCTCCATAGCAAGCCATGAACCCACATCGTCCCACTTGAAATCACCCATCACCATGACTCTGTTTTCTGCTTTTTCCATCACCCCGTAATCAATAGAAATGTTCTCAAGCTGGCTGTAAACTTCCTCAATAACTTCCCTTGCGGGAACATTTTTTATTTTCTGTAAATTTCTGAAGAGAACCGGCATATGTTTTTCTATCGCTTCCATGATAACAGGGTAAGTCCACATGAACATCCCGCTATTCCAATAATAGCTGCCCTCTGTCAGAAAATCTTTTGCACGCGCCTCATCGGGTTTTTCCACAAATGCTTCTACTTCATAGACTTTCCTATCGACTTCCGCACCCGCTTTTATGTATCCATAGCCGGTTTCTATGCGGTCCGGCTTTATACCAAAAACAACAAGGCTTTTTCTTTCCAGGGCAACCTGCGCCGCTGTCGAAAGACACGCCAGGAATTTGCTCTCATCAAAAACAAGATGGTCGGAGGGCAAAACAAGTATTGTGGCATTCTCATCAGACCTGCCGATCAATGCAGCCGATAATCCCACCGCAGCAGCAGTATTTTTTCCTACCGGTTCGCCAACAAGATTGTTTTCGGGAAGATCCGGCAGCTGTTTTCTCACTTCCGGCTCAAGATCCCTTCCTGTAATGACAAAAACGCGTTCAATCGGAATCAACGGACGGATTCTCCTGACAGTTGCCTGCAGCATCGTCTCTCCGCCTGCAATTACCTGCAGTTGTTTCGGTTTACGGCTCCTGCTTCTCGGCCAGAACCGTTCTCCGCGCCCCCCTGCAATTATTGCCGCATTAAGCATTTCTTTTCACGTTTTTCTATGCCGTATCCGCTAAAACCCCGTTACATTTTCGTAAACGCTCAGTAAACACTGTATCATTCCGGACCTGAGATTTTTCGCTCCGCTCAAAATGACAGGCGAACGTGCATGTATTGCCTGTTATTTTAACATGAGCAGCAAGCTGCGGTCAATCAAATTTGGGGTTGATTTGCAGTTGCCGTGTAGTATATAATACCGACAGATGAAAAGGCTTTATCCTGTAACACTCTTCGCAATTGCTTTTGCCTATGTCGAGGCTGCAGTAGTTGTATATCTGCGCAGGATTCCGATACCNTCCGGTATTGTGTCTCCCTCCATTGACATCCTGGCAGTTAACCTCCCCCCCGATATTCTTGCAACCGAACGGGTACGGGAAGCTGCAACAATAATCATACTGCTCTCATTCAGCCTTCTATCCGGAAGAAAATGGTGGGAAAAAATATCATTTTTCCTGTGGTCATTCGGGTTCTGGGACATATTTTATTATGTGTTTTTGTATACCCTTATCAAATGGCCGAAAACGATTCAGACAATTGATTGTCTTTTTCTGATCCCGGAACCGTGGATTGCGCCTGTCTACCAGCCGATTCTTGCTTCGGTCGGAATGATTCTCATATCGGCATTTATCCTTTCGGTAACAAGCAGGGAGAAACAGGAATAGGACTGCCCGAAGATGTAGTTGTTGCCTCTCCTAAGAACTGAGCCATTTCCAGTAAGCTATAAAAATTTACTTGACTTTAATATTGAAGTATACTACACTTATGCTGAAAAGCAAAAAAGGAGAGATGAATGACCGGGGGGAAATATTCATTACGTGAAAAGAAGCATGCGAAAACCAAGATTGCCCTTGCCAGAGCTTTCCTCAAACGTTTGAAATCCACACGATTTCCCGACATTTCAATCAAGGAAGTTTGTAGTGCCGTAGAGATATCGGAAAGCACATTTTACAATTATTTCCCCAATAAGATTGAGCTTGCTCGTTATATTGAAAGACTTGTTCTTCTCAAGATTGCATGGGAAGTCCAGCAAAAAGAACACCAGCTTGAGCCGTTTGAAATGATCGAATATGCATTTGATCTTATGGCAATCGAAATAGGCCAGCCCTTTTTGTTTTATGAAATAGTTTCGCTTTATACTGCCGAAAGAGTTAAATTTAAAGAAGGGCAAGCGCTTACCAAGGCGGAAAAATATTTTGCTTTTCCAGGATGTAATGACATTGAAAAAGTAGAGGTTGTAATCATAGAGAATCTATTTTCAGAACTAATTGATAAAGCACAGAAAAAAGGGATTATATCAAAAAAAGTGAAAGCGAACGACATTCTCATTAATTTAATGGCGATTTTGATAGGTGTACCTCTTACAACTAAAATGGAAGATTTTGATAAAATCGGCAGCTTGTATCGTAACCAACTGGTGTTACTTTGGAAAGCGGTAAAAATAGATAATAGGAAGTGACAAAATGATAAAGAAAATATTACGGTATGGTTATATAAGTATAATAGCTTACAGCATATTGTTAGCCGGCTCATCTATTGTTTTAGCTGAAGAAGAAGTTTTAAGAGTTAGTCTTAAAGATGCTATCACAATGGCTATAGAAGCAAGTGAAAATGTTCGGATCGAAGATAACAAGGTTACCCGCAGTAACTCTCAACTACGTGAAGCAAAATCCCAACTTTTCCCATATGTATCAGGTTCGGCTGGCTGGATCCGAAATTATGAATATCCGGATATTCCAGCCACAACTCTAATGGAAGACTATGACTTTAATGCAGGAATAGCTTTAAGCCAAAAACTCTTTACGTTTGGGCGTATATCTTCCTCCATTTCAGCAGCTCAAGAGCTGGTTGAGGTTAGTCAATGGAATAAAAAGGTAAGCGAGCAGGGAATTATCTATGTAACCAAACTCGCATATTACAATGTATATTCTGCAAAACGAACTCTGGAAATCGCAGAAGCGTCATATGAGCGGGCAAAAGAGAACAAAGATATTCTTGAACAACGCTCTGCCCAGGGCCGGGCTTCGAAATACGATAACATTAAGATATCTGCAGATATTGCTTCCAGAAACCCTTCGATTAACAATGCCCGTGCGAATCTAAATTCTGCCATGCAAACCCTTAAAAGAAATATCGGGCTTGATTCCCAAAAAGATATTGATATTGCGGATGATTTAGCAGAAGAATATCAAACATTAAATATAGAGGAATTGACCAATGAATTGAATAATAATCAGCCTGTTTTGAAAACATTAGAGAAAAGCATCGCCGCAAGTGAGTATATTATTCGGGAGAAAAAAGCCGAGTATCTTCCGGAAATTTCAGCTTTCTCGACATGGAATTATAAAGGTTCCGGCAATGAATACGATATCCGAAGTAAAAATTTGCATGATTACTGTGTGGTGGGGTTAAAGGTTAACATACCCATATGTACAGGTGGTAAACGTAAAGAAGATTTAAAACAAGCCAAAATAGATAAAGAAAACGCGGAACTTAATTTGCAAAAGATAACCAAAGACTTATTGCTTGAACTTGATATCGCCGCGGGAGAGTATAACGAATTTATTAAAACGCTTACGGCAAATGAAGAAGCAATCAGGCTGGCAGAAGAAACATTTAAGCTGAGTCAGGATTTCTTTCGTTCCGGTCAAATATCGGTAACCGACTTAAACGATGCGGAATTGTTTTTAACCGGCGAAAAACTCAATAAAGAAATGACATTGCTTAATATAAATGCAACTCTGGCAAAGATTGAAAACTTAACGGTAACGGAGATTGTCAGTGAATAAAAAGCGGATTCTGGTATATTTCATTTGCATATTACTGTTTGTTGTTTCCGTTATTGCAAGGCAAAAGCAGGTGCGTTTTCTGCGGAATGAATCTATCGTCAGCACTTTTTCTCAATGGCAACAGAACGGAAAACCGGTTTTTGTGAAGAAGGTTTTGCAGGAAGATATTCCTCTATTTACAAAGCTAACACTACGTCCCGGAGATAATACAGTTTTTGAAGGATATGTCCCCAAGGCTATTCAGGAGAAACTTGCGGCAGGTCAGGATATTTATGCAGAACCCGAAGATAACCGTATTATTGGTTATATCAGCGGAGTAAGCAGGGATATCTCTCTTAATACAGGCATGTTTTACGTGCAAGCTGCTTTTAAAAAGCCAGTTGATTCCAATGGTTGGCAAGTTGTGTATGTCAATACAGGTACATTAGATAATGTTATTTGTGTATCCGANGATATTATTGACCGGCAGGATGAAAAGATNTATGTCTGGAAAGTCGAAGAGGGACGAGCCATTAAGCAAGAAATCAAGATAGGACAATATAACGGATATGGAACTGTTGTCTTGGAAGGTTTGCATGCCGGGGACATTGTCGTATATAAAGGATTCACCATGCTTTCGGAGAATGATTCAGTCACCGTCGTACAAAATATAGATGATTCAGGAGCAGAACAATGATTGAATTTTTTGTAAAACGCCCGGTAACGACAATAATGTTTATTTGCGTATTTGTGGTCTTGGGACTGATTGCTTACACCAATCTGCTTATAGAAAAAACACCAAAAATCGACTTTCCGATTATAACTATATCAGTAACATATCCCGGCGCAACACCGCTTGACATAGAAACGCTTGTAGTGAACAAGATTGAAGATGCGGTTTCTGAAGTCTCCGAAATCAAAAAAATACGAAGCCAATCGCATGAAAGTTTCGGCTATATCTATGTCGAGTTTCTTTTGTCTGCAGACGTAAATGTAAAATCTATTGAGGTAAAAGATAAAGTAGAAGCCATCCTCAATGACCTGCCGGATGATATAAAAAAACCGGTAATCGAGAAGTATGACCCTTTGATAACACCGGTGATGGACTTAGTGCTCTCAAGCAATACCGTCGACGAACGTACGCTTTATGAGTATGCGGATAAAACACTGAAAGACAAGTTTTCTTCAATAGAGGACGTTGCCCGGGTAGATGTTTACGGAGGCAAAGAACGCCGGATTAATGTCAATCTTGACCCTATACTGATGAAGGAGCACTATATTACCATTCAGGAAGTGATAACCGCCCTGCGAATGAAAAATAGAGATATCCCCGCAGGCGATATTGAGAAAGGAGACTATGCCTTAAGCGTGCGTTTCGTAGGCGAATTTCAGAGTCCGGATGAAATCGCGGATATGAATTTAACCTCGGCTGACGGGAGCACGTTCCATCTCAAAGATATAGCTATTGTAAAAGACAGTGCTAAAAAAACAGAATCCATTGCCCGGTATAACGGCCGCAATGTGGTCGGACTGTCCCTAAAGAAAGTTTCTGACGGCAATGCCGTTTCCGTAGCCAGGCAGGTAAAAAGCAGGTTAGAAGAATTCCGGAGGACATTACCCGAAGGAATGCAGCTTTATATCGCCACCGATACCACTACATTGTTGGTCAATGAGACTAACGACACGCAAATAAGCATACTTATCGGCATTATTCTTACCGTTGCCATATTATATCTTTTTACAGGGAGATTTAACCTTACCTTTATCGCCATAATTGTTATTCCCACAGCACTGATTTCCGCTTTTTCATTGATGAATGCCTCGAGGTTCTCCATTAACCTGGCAACCCTGCTTGCTATCGCAACAAGCATGGGTACGCTTATAGCCAATGCAATTGTGATTATCGAGAATGTGCTTGAACACCTTGAACACAAAGAATCATCGGCTCATGCCGCTATAGACGGCACAAAAGAAGTTGCCGGTGCCATTTTCGCCTCTACCGGAACGAATTTGGTAGTATTTACTCCCATAGCTATGATGGGAGGGATTGGCGGACAGTTTATGAAGCCATTCGGACTCACAGTAGTGTATGCGACGCTTTTTTCTCTGCTTGCATCTTTTACGCTGACGCCTATGTTATGCGCGCTTTTATTGAAAAAAAGAGCTCCAGGGAGCCAAAAAAAGGGAGAAAGTATTTTGCTTAAGCCATTTCATTGGCTTGCTTCATCAACCGAAAAAACAGTGGAATTGTTGAAAAAAGAATATAAGTACGTTTTTGAAGCGATGTTTCGTTATCCCAAGACAACAATTCTTATTACGGTTCTTCTGTTTTTTTCCTTGAAGTTTATCCTGCCGTATCTTGANAATGAGTTTATGACAGNATCCGACGAAGATAAGATCAGAGTTCAAATTACAATGCCGCAAGGTTCGACTATCGAGCGGACGCTCGATGTTGTGAAACAGATCGAAGCACACATCGATGAAATTCCAGAGAAAACTTCTTCCATAGTCAACATAGGAAAAAACGGCGTTGAAAATGCGGATATTACCTTAGACCTGGTATCTTCCCAAAAAAGGAAAAGGAGCGATCTCGATATTATCAATGCTCTCATTCCTCTTATGTCAAAAATCCCTGACGCTGAAATTAATCTTATTCGTGCCGGTTTGGCAGGAGGTATGCAAGATGGCGATGTTTCCATTAATCTTCATGGTCTTGATTATAATAGGCTGATAGAACTATCTCAAGAACTCAAAACAGCGATGGAGCAGACCGGTTATTTTCGTTCCGTAAGCTCATCTTATAAAGTTCCAAAAACAGAAATACAGTTTATCCCCGAACAGAAAAAGCTCATCGAATACGGCCTTACCGCCAGCTATGTGGGGGCAAACATACGTTTTTCAATCTACGGCGATGATTCCAATATCTATAAAGAAAAAGGCGAAGAATATAATATTAACGTGGAGCTTGATGACAGATATGCACAGGACATTGATGACATAAAAGAAATATCCGTTATTTCCCCAAAGGGACTTATTCCCATAACGGAGTTAGGAATTATTAAAAAAACCAAAACTACCCCTACGATTTGGCACCGGGATAAAGACCGCATTATACGGCTCGAGGGATATTTGTCAAAAGGCTCTCTCGGATTCGTGAAGGAGACCTTGAACAAAGATTTCAAAAAAATCGATTTCCCCGAGGGCTATGGATACACTTATGTGGGAACTTCCGAATATCAGGAAGAATCGAACAGAGAAGTGGGGAAGGCATTTGTCCTGGCAGTGATATTGACCTATATGCTTTTGTGCGCCATATTGAACTCCTTCAAATACCCCATTCCGATTATGCTGACAGTCGTCACTTCTTTTATCGGTGTATTCTACGCCTTGTTTTTCATGGGACATTCCATAAATATGGCATCCATGTTAACCATGGTAATGCTTGTCGGTCTAGTCGTAAACAATGCTATTTTACTCCTGGATTATACCCTGTTAAAAATGAAAGAAGGAGTACCTGTCAAAGAAGCATTATGGCTGGGAGCATCGGTTAAGTTTAGAGCAATTCTTATGACTTCATTTGCGATTATTCTGGGGATTTTGCCTCAATTATGGTCAAATGCGGCTGCTAAAAAATCTATGGGTATAGTTATGATTGGAGGAATGCTGGGCTCTATTATGTTCACCTTTATTTTCGTGCCGGTCGTTTTCTGGTATATTGAACGTTTTAGAAATAAAAGGGTTATTGTCAAAGCAACAGCAAAATGAACATAAAGCGATGAAGCTATCCTTTCAGGAAAAAGCGGTTTACTCGTAAATGAGGTTATGTTAATATCGCTTTTGTGAGAAGGTTTATTAAGCTATCGAGGAAAAGAGCAGAACGGGATACTGCTTCCGGCGGACTCTTACACCCGGAAAACCCGCCCGAGGGGCAGAAGCCCTTAGGAAAGTAACCCCGACCGAAGGGATTATCTTGTTACGGAGGAAGATTATTATAAGAGTGAGTCTTCTTGAAAAAACCGGAACAGCAATTCTCAACGGCCTTTCGGGCACGGGAGGTACCATATGCCTTCTCGGGAAAAGCGTTTACTGGTGCAAATCAGCTATCAGAAACCGCCCGAAGATTATTCACCAGATGGATACGGCAGGGCTCGGCAGTCTTCCGGTAGTAAGTTTGGTAAGCATTTTCTCAGGCATGGTCCTTTCACTGCAGACAGGGCTTGAGCTGTCCCATTTTCATCTTGAAGATATGGTGGGAAGTCTCGTTACAGTATCAATGTTTCGGGAAATGGGCCCTGTCATAACAGCCATAATTGTTGCAGGCAGAGTCGGAGCCGCAATGGCAGCCGAGCTGGGGACAATGAAAGTTTCCGAAGAAATTGATGCACTGGAAACAATGTCCATAAATCCTGTGCGTTTTCTGGTTATGCCGCGTCTTGCCGCTCTGGTCTTAATGCTGCCGGTGCTTACAATATTCGGGATTCTGATAGGAATCTTCGGAGGCGCGGCAATAGCAAACAGCCTGATGGACGTGGATTATCAGGTTTTTCTTCAAAAGGGAATTGATTTCCTTCATTACAAGGATGTTCTTTCAGGAATGACCAAATCCGTTGTGTTTGCTTTTTTAATCGCAGGCATTTCATGCTATCAGGGCATGAATACAACAGGCGGAGCGGAAGGAGTCGGGAAAGCGACCATAAGAGCAGTAGTGCTTTCCTTCCTGTTTGTACTCATATTTGACTACTTTATAACGAGGTTCTTCTATTGATTAAAATTGTGGATGTCCGNAAAAGCTTTGGCAGAAAAGAGANNCTTGGCGGGGTGAGCCTCGNAATAAAGGACGGAGAAATAATGGTCATCATCGGCGGAAGCGGCGCAGGAAAAACAGTTCTTCTTAAACATATTATCGGTCTTCTTAAACCCGATAAAGGTGAAATCTTTGTCGACCGTATCCCGATTTCCGGAGCACCCGCTTCAGAGCTCGAAAAAATCCGCAACCGCTTTGGGATGGTTTTCCAATCCGGAGCACTTCTCAACTCCATGACCGTGTATGAAAATGTTGCACTCCCGCTCGTGGAACATACGAAAAAATCCACCGAAGAAATAAGCAAAATTGTCTCGGATAAACTGCATCTCGTCAATCTGGACGGGATTGAGGAAGAAATGCCCGCAAACCTGAGCGGCGGGATGAAAAAGAGAGTTGCAGTAGCACGCGCAATTGTGAGAAACCCGGAGATAATCCTTTACGATGAACCCACTTCCGGGCTTGACCCTATCACATCACACAAGATTGAAAATCTTATAGTTGACTTGAAAAAAAGTCTTGGTGTAACATCTATTGTAGTTACCCACGATATTTCAGGAGCCAATAGAATGGCTGACAGGATAGCAATGCTTTCTCATGGAAAGATTATTGAAGTCGGCACACCTTCAGAGATAGGGAAATCTGAAAACCCTGAGGTGAGAGAATTCGTTAAAGAGTTGTAACGGAAAAAATAGAGATGTCATCCTGTACTTGATAATGTCATNCCGCACTTGATGCGGAATCCAGGACTCCGACAGGACTGTGGTGGTTTATGGATTCCCGTTTGCACGGGAATGACAGAAGGAGCAGGAAACAACAGGCATAAAATCGAAAAGTCTTGAGGGGAGAATAAAATGGCAAAATCTACTGAAGTAAAAGTCGGTCTTGTTTTCTTTCTCGGGCTCGGCCTGCTTATAATCGTTACAATAATGGTCAGGCAGGGAGAACTCGGGCTCAATAAGAAAGGCTATCTCATCGACGTCCTGTTCAGTTCTGTGGGCGGTCTCCGGAAGAATGATGCCGTTGAGCTGGCAGGGATGGAAATAGGAAAAGTAGAACATCTCGAAATCCGGGAAGGTAAAATAAAAGTCCNTCTGCGTATAGATGAAGGGATAAAGATAAAAAAAGATTCCAAAATTATAATAATAGAAAAAAGTCTCCTTGGCGGCATGGTCGTCTCAATCAGTATGGGCAGCCCGGAAGCTGAAACAGTATCTCCGGGCAGCATTCTGACAGGAGAGAAACTCACCGGAATGACAGAGTTCATTGCAAAAGCAAGCATTATAGGTGAAAAGGCAGAGAATACACTGGGCGAAATAGACGAAATTACGAAGAAGATTGCAGCAGGTGAAGGGACAATAGGAAAGCTTATTAATGAAGATAATATAGCCGAGAAGGCGGAGAAAACGTTAGATGAGCTGGGAAAAGCAATACCAAAGCTGACTTCAACATTTGAAAGAGTGGACAGAATTACCGAGAAAATCGAGAAAGGCGAAGGGACTATCGGGAAACTTGTTGCCGAAGAAGAATTATACGAGAATGTATCGGAAACTCTGGAATCAGCAAAGACAGTGGCAGAGAAAGTAGGAGAATTCACGGAACGCATAGAAAAAGTCAGGACATATATAGGGGTTGATTCTGCATACAATGAGGATTCAGCTAACACACTGACAAAAATATATCTCAGGATCGAGCCGAGACCCCACAAACTTTATCTTGCCGGAGCAAGCGTCCTCACAGGTTCGGGAACTGAATGGGATGAGAAAGATGAAGCCGACCTTGAGCTGGATTTACAGCTCGGGAGAAGATTTTTTGACGACAAGAAACTCACCGGGCGGGTGGGGCTTTTCGAATCAAGAGTCGGAGCCGGAATTGACTATGCGTTCAATAACAGGTTTTCATTATCCGTCGAAGGACGCGATACATGGACAAGGGAAAAGAATGAGGATATAGACCATTTTCTTCTCAGAAGCAGGTTACAGTGCAAAATTTACAGAGGGCTCTCCTTTCATATCGGAGCCGATAACATTCTCGATGAAACTGCATTCAACTTCGGACTGAGGCTGGAATTCATAGATGAAGATATAAAGTATATACTTGGAGCTTTGAGCGCAGGGACATAACATGCAGTACAGATGAGTAACCCTTACACTACCGCCTTTGAAGAAAGTTTGTTTATAACCAGCCCGCTCAGAGGTTTCGGATAGAAATAAGTAGCTTTTCCCGGCATCCTCCTGCCCATTGATGCAATTGCCTTAACCTGCTCTATCTTTGTAGGATTCAAAAGAACCGCAAGGTCAAACTCACCCTCGTCAACCAGTTTCAGTGCCCGCCTGCCATCTTTTACGTAGGATATATTATCCTCGGACATTTCCATTCCGCCTCCAAGGATGTGATTCAGAAGAATCCGGTGCACAATTGTTACATCGAGAGACTTGTAAATCTCGGATACCTCTGCCCCCGTAACTTCATTGCATCCCAATCCGTCCTTCAAAACAAGCAGCTGCAGTCTCCCTTTTCTATACATACCGAATGCGTTATCTCTGCCGAGGTGTTTCTTCATCAACCCCGACACGTCTTCAAATGAAGAGCAGTCTTTCCTTGCAAAGAACTCGTCCAGCTTATTTTCCCACCCATTAGGACTATCCTTCGGAAGCATCCTTACCAGACGGTGCGCAGGCAAAATTGTCAACCCGCTGCTATCCATGTTAACCAGGTAAACCATTATATGATTATAGGACTCATCTCCGGTGAAATTTTTTTCCTGACTTCGTCTCTTCTCTCTGTACGCAATAGCCGTTTCGTACCTGTGATGTCCGTCAGCTATGTAGACTTTTTTGGAGCGGAGTAACGCTTGTGCTTTCTGTATAACACCGGCATCATGCACCCGCGATAATTTGTGCACAACACCATTAGCATCCCTAACATCCATTAAAGGAGGATCATCGTTTTTCAAAACTCCGCTAAGACTGAAATCCGGGTCGGAATACAACCCGAATATCGGAGAAAGATTTGCTTGACATGCCTCCATAAGGCTCAACCTGTCTTCCTTCGGTTTATTCAACGTCTCTTCGTGCGGCAGGACTCCTCCGTCTTCAGAAAATTCTTCAAGACGCAAAACACAAATGAACCCTCCCTGTTCTTTTCTTTTCCCGTCAACATTGTATTCCTGGGTATATGGATAAATACAAGGAACATTGTCTTCTACAAGCACTTCTTCATCCCGCCAGTTCCTGAGGAAACAAGCCGCGCGAGTATACTTGCTGTTTGCCGGAGTGTCATCGGGAGTTTCCATGCCAAGGATGAGCCGTATGATGTTGTACTCATGCTTTTTATAACATTCATCCCTCTCAGCTTTTGAGATTACGTCATACGGAGGAGCAGTTACAAGCGAGATGTCCTGCACTTCCTCCCTGTTATAGAGAATCCCCTTAAACGGAAAAATTTTCGCCATAAGCCGTTCCTTTCAACTCTTCCACATAATTCCTCGCGCTGAACGCCGCCGCTGCTCCTTCCCCGCAGGCAGTTACCACCTGTCTCAACTTTTTCTTCCTCGCGTCTCCGCACGCGTAGATACCCTCTGCAGAGGTCTTCATGTCTTCATCAGTCAGGATGTATGCATATTCATCCAATTCAACCGTCCCTTTCAGAAACCCCGTATTCGGCTCATACCCGACAGCTATGAATATTCCGCCAAGAGACAACTCAGATGCAAGTCCTGTCTTGACATTCTTAACAAAAACAGTTTCAACCTTGCCCTCGCCGCCTATTCTTGTGACTATTGAGTCTTTCACAAACTTGATTTTCTCATCATGGAAAAGCCTTTCCTGGAGTATTTTTGCAGCGCGCAGCCGTGAACGTCTATGGATAAGATGGACACGGGCAGCAAATTTTGAAAGGAAAAGTGCTTCCTGAACAGCAGTATTACCCCCGCCGACTACTGCAATTTCCTTATCTCTGAAAAACGGACCGTCACAAGTTGCGCAGTAAGAAACCCCTTTACCACGCAGTTCTTCCTCTCCCGGTATCCCCAGCTTCATCGGGTTGGACCCAACTGCTATCACCACAGAAAGAGTCCTGTACTCCTGCTTCCGGGTCTCAACGACTTTTTTCCCTTTCTCCTCCGTAATCTTCCTG
>JGI24724J26744_10000798_pt1 | contig 22216 bp, 18 predicted proteins | sample Cruoilmetagenom7_FD_26744 | JGI IMG/M metagenome (IMG submission 26744) | reverse complement strand
GATCACATTGTGGGCCTCGCTTTCGGTGCGAAAGGTGCAGGTCGACACCACCACCGAATGCAGCGGGTTGACGTTGCGCGCAACAATCGACTGTAATGCCANGACAATATGGGCCGCGACCAGGGTTGTGTCGATCGTCTCATGCGGCTTGGCGGCGTGCCCGCCCTTGCCTTCGACNTGGATTNCGAACTGATCTGCGGCNGCGAAAAACGCGCCGGGGCGGATGGCGAATTCCCCCAGCGGCAGGTCCGGCATATTGTGCATGCCATAGACCTCGTCGATGGAAAACTGCTCCATCATGCCGTCATCGACCATCTCCTTGCCACCGCCACCGCCCTCTTCGGCGGGCTGAAAGATCACCACGCAGGTGCCGTCAAAGTTGCGCGTTTCCGCCAGGTATTTCGCGGCCCCCAGCAACATGGCCGTGCGCCCCAGACCGGTGACGATGTCATCCACCCCGAACGCCTATAGCTTGTCAGCAACCAACGCCGAGGTCCGGTGCATGTCAAACAACAGTTCTGGATTGGCGTCTCTACTCTCCAGTTGCCATCAAAGGTTGGGGCCCAATTCCAGTTTTGAGCCGTCCGAAAATCGGCCCAACCGAAAACGGGTCAGGTCATGTCCGGGGTCGCGCCCCATGGTCAGGGCGGCAGTGATGCGGCCAAAGGCGGGGCCAATGCCAAAGCCGTGGCCGCACATGCCGGTACACAGAGTCAGGCCCGGCAGGTCGGCAACATGGTCAACCACAGGTACAACATCGGGCATGACGTCGATCATGCCAGCCCAGGCGCGGGTAATTCCAACTGGACCACCCTCCTGAAATATCGCGGAAAAATCGCGGGCCAGCTGGGCCACTTTGGTCGAATTTGGCGCCGGGTTCAGCACGCGCACCGCCTCGAACGGAGATATGTCATCGCCCGCCCAACGTCGCGCCGTGCCCCATGCATCCGGAAAGCCCTTGGGCGCCTTGGGCAGGTATTTCGTGCCCAGCGGGTCGGCCAAAAGCTGTGGCATGAACCGGGCAAAAGCGCGAAAGGCGTCGGGCCCGATGAACAGCTCGTGAAACCCGCTTGGCGCCAGTGTAAAGCCACCATCGGCGCGGCGGCGAAACGCCAGGTGTCCGTCCACCGCGCCGCCCTGAAACACGTCAGGCAAAGGCGCCGTCTGGGCAACGGTTGCGCGCACGGACAATTGCGGGATCGACACGCCGTGGCGGCGCAGGAACAGCGCAGACCACGCCCCGCCCGCCAGCACCACGCGGTCGGTGCGGATACGCCCTGTTTCCGTCACGACGCCGGTGACGCGCCCGGCTTCGATGTCCAACAGGCGTACGGCGCAGCCCTCGCGAAGGATCGCACCCTCTTGCGCGGCCAGACGGGCCAATGCGGGCACGGCCAAAAACGGTTCGGCCCGCATGTCCGATGGCGTCCATAACGCGCCTGCCCAACTGCGGGCAGCGGTGGGGATCAGATCGCCGACCTCGGCCCCGTTCAGGATGCGTGTGTCCAGATCATGGGCACGCGCGTGCTGCATCCAGTCTTCATACGCGGCGATTTCATCGGATTTTTCGGCCAAAAAGGCCACGCCGACCTGTTTCAGACCGATATCGGTATCGACCTGCCGGGCCAGCGCGCGCCACAGGTCATGGGCCTCGCGCATGATCGGGATCTCGGCCGGGTCACGCCCCTGAGTGCGGATCCAGCCCCAGTTGCGCGACGACTGTTCGCCCGCAATGCGCCCCTTTTCCAGCAACACGACGTTTTGCCCGGCGCGGGCCAGATACAGCGCGGTGGTTACCCCGATCACGCCACCGCCGATGACCACCACATCACAGGCGTCAGGTAGATCGCCGGCATGCTCTCCCCCCTGTTGATCAGAGATCGGAAAGGGCTTCATTGCGCCAACATGTCCACCATGTTCTCCATAAATTTCCACCCCGCGTTGAATTCTGAAATCTCAATGAATTCATTTGGTTGGTGGGCCTGTTCGATGTTGCCGGGGCCGCAGACCACGGCGGAATATCCTTCGTCCTGGAACTGCCCGGCTTCGGTTGCATAGCTGACCACGTGGGTCGCGTTGTCGCCGGTCAGACGGCGGGCGACCGCTTCGGCCTCGCCGTCCGTTTCGGGGCGCAGACCAGGTACGGCAAAACGGTCGGTCACATCAATGCGCGTGTCGGGTTGGATCGCTTGCATCGCGGCTTCGATGCGTTCGACTTCGGCCATATACAGCGCGCGCCAGTGGTCTGGATTGTCCGTCGGCACACAGCGGAACGCCATGGTGAACAGGCAATCCTTGGCGGTGATATTGTTCGCCGTGCCGCCCTGCACCGTGCCCACATGAGACGTGGTCCAGGGCGGGTTNAACATGGCTGCGATCGGGTCCTTGTCGGCCAAGGCGACCGCGTCGTTCATGCGCGTGGCCCAGTCGATCAGGCGCGCGGCCTCGTGAACCGCAGACACGCCGGTGTGCATCAGCGACGAATGCACCTCGAACCCACGCACATGAGTTTCCAGCCCCAGCCCNCCCTTGTGGCCGGTGACGACTTTCATCTCGCTGGGCTCACCAATGATGGCGGCGGCGGCGCGGGGCAAACGCCCGGCCATTTCNCGGATCATGCGCGGGGCGCCGACACAGCCGACCTCTTCGTCATAACTCAGCGCGATTTGCAGCGGGCGTTTCACGCCGCGTTCCAGCGCCAGCGGTACGGCAGCCAGGGCCAGCGCATCGAACCCTTTCATGTCGCAAGTGCCACGGCCGTACAACCGCCCGCCCTTTTCAACCACTTCGAACGGGTCAGTGTCCCAGGCCTGGCCTTCGACCGGTACCACATCGGTGTGGCCCGACAGCACGACGCCGCCTTCNACCTCGGGGCCGACATTGGCGTACAGGTTCGCCTTGGTGCCATCGTCGGAATAGACCCGATGGGCGCGTACGCCATAGCTGGCCAGATAGTCTTCGACCCAGTTCACCAATTCCAGATTGCTGACGCTGGACACCGTTGGGAATGCAACAAGACGGTCAAGAATGTCGCGTGCGCTTAGCCGTTCACCGGTCATGATCAATATCCGCTGTCTGAGGTCAGGACGAAGTGGCTTGGCGCCACCTCGGCGTATTGCGAGGGGCCGGGTTCGTGGCCAATTGGATGAATTGGCGACGGGATCGGCTTGAAATTCAAATCTTTTTCCGACTTGCGTCGGGCGGGGTCTGCTATGGGAACCGCGCTCATCAAAGCCTGAGTATAGGGGTGCTGCGGGTTCTCGAACACCGCCGCGCGGGGGCCCATTTCAACGATGCGGCCCAGGTACATGACGCCGACGTCATGGCTGACGCGTTCGACCACAGCCATGTCATGGCTGATGAACAGATAGGACAGGTCCAGTTCGGCCTGAAGCTCCATCATCAGGTTCAGAACCTGCGCCTGAACCGATACATCCAGGGCGGACACGGCTTCGTCCGCGACGATCAGTTTCGGGTTCAACGCCAGGGCGCGGGCGATGGCGACGCGTTGGCGTTGACCGCCCGAAAGTTCGTGCGGGAACCGGCGCAGAAAGCTGCGCGGCAGTTCAACCCGGTCAAACAGATGCGCGACGCGATCCTGCAACTCCATCCCCGAGGCGATGTTGTAGTTGCGCAGCGGTTCGGCCACCTGATCAACCAGGGTCATCTGCGGATTAAGCGAGGCAAACGGGTCCTGAAACACCATCTGCATGTCCAGCCGGGCCTTTTGCAGCTCGCTCTGGCTGAGCGCCAACAGATCAACACCGGCCAGTTCCACATGCCCGGCCTGGGGTTCGACCAGCCGCAAAAGCGACCGCCCGGCGGTGGATTTGCCACAGCCGCTTTCGCCGACCAGCGACAGAGTGCGGCCCTTGTTGATGGTGAAAGACACGTCCTCGACCGCATGCACATTGGCGACCGTGCGGCGAAAGAACCCGCCTTTGACCGGGAACCGCGTGGTCAGGTTCTTGACGGTCAACAGAACCTCGTCCGAGCCGGGGATCGGGGCGGTTGAATGCCCCTCTTGGCCCNGCAGCGTCATCGGNTCGGGCGCGGATTTGCCACGCATGTCGCCCAGTTTGGGNACGGCCGCCAACAGGGCTTTGGTANAATCGTGCTGAGGATTGTTGAAAATCTCGTCGACAGGCCCNTCTTCGACCTTGGTGCCGCGGAACATCACAACCACGCGGTCGGCCATCTGGGCGACGACGGCCATGTCATGGGTGATGAACATCACCGCCGTGCCGGTTTCNCGTTTCAGCCGGTCCATNAGCGCCAGGATTTCCGCCTGGATCGTCACATCCANCGCCGTGGTCGGTTCATCCGCGATCAGCAGGCGCGGTTTACAGGCCATGGCCATGGCGATGACCACCCGTTGGCGCATACCACCCGACAGCTCATGCGGGTATTGCGACAGGCGGCGTTCGGGTTCGGGGATGCGCACCTGGCGCAACAATTCGATCGCGCGCGTCTCGGCCTGGGATTTGTTCAATCCCATGTGCAGACGCAATCCTTCGGTCAATTGCCAACCGACGGTGAACACCGGGTTGAGCGCGGTCATCGGTTCCTGAAAGATCATTCCGATCTCATTGCCGCGAATCGTACGCATCAGATTTTGGTCGGTCTTGCGCAAATCCAGCACGCCGCCCTGCTTGCGATCGAACAACAATTCGCCGCCCGCAATCTCTCCTCCGCCATATTCAACCAGCCGCATCAGCGACAGCGACGANACCGACTTGCCCGACCCGGATTCCCCAACAATACAGACCGTTTCGCCCGGCATGACCTCGAACGAGACATCCTCGACCCCGATGACGGGACCATCTTTGGTTTGAAATTCAACCCGCAGGTTGCGGATCTCGGCAATCGGTTGATTGGCGGACTGATCCAGCATGAACAGCACTCCCTGTGCTTTATGTTTTGCGCTGGACGCTACAGACAGGTCCGCATCAATGTCAAATCCGCTGTTACCGCCACCAGATTGTCGCCGCGTCAATTTTGACCAAAGGGTTGNATTTTTGTGAAAACGTGTTTGAGTTGGCGCAGGTCCGCAGGGGACGGACCGNTTGAAAACAGGGGAAACACCCTGCGCCGGACAATCACCCCATCGGACAAGACACTGAAAACCCGTATAAAACNGGGATTGGGACCTGACACAACTGTGTCCAACATGGAGTGACGCATGACTTTGAAAACAGTCCTTTTGGGGGCCGCTGCGGCATTCGTATTAACCCCGCTGGCCGCTCAGGCCTAACGCGGCGGCGACGGCCACCTGAACATCATCTATTGGCAGGCGGCGTCGATCATGAACCCGTTCCTGTCCGGCGGCACCAAGGATACCGAGGCCGCCTCGATGGTAATCGAGCCCCTCGCCCGCTATGATGAAAACGGCAATATGCTGCCCTGGCTGGTCGAAGAAATCCCGACCGTTGCAAACGGGGGCGTGGCCGAGGATCTGACTTCGATCACCTGGAAACTGCTGCCCGGCGTCAAAGGGTCCGATGGCACGGATTTCACCGCCGCCGACGTGGTCTTTACCGCCGAATACTGCATGCACCCCGAAGGCGGCTGCCAGCAGGAAACCAAATTCGCAGATGTTGAATCGGTTGAAGCAATCGACGATCTGACCGTGAAAATCACCTATTCCAAGCCCAAGCCGTTCCCCTATTCGGCTTTTGTCGGCGTTGAGAGCCCGATCATTCAGGCGGCCCAGTTTGCCGACTGTCTGGGCGCGAAAGCCCCCGAATGCACCGCGGCGAACTTTGGCCCGCACGGCACCGGACCGTTCCGCGTGACCGAATTCAAGGCCAATGACGTGATCTCGTTCGAGGCGAACCCGCACTATCGCGACTCGGCCAAACCGGCCTTTGCCACCGCGACTTTCAAAGGGGGCGGCGACGCTGCTGCGGCGGCGCGTTCGGTTCTGGAAACCGGCGAATTTGACTATGCTTGGAACTTGCAGATCGATCCCGGCATTCTGGCCCAGATGGCCGGGGCTGGCAAAGGTCAGGTCGTGTCGTCCTTTGGCACCTCGGTTGAGCGCATCATGGTCAACCTGTCCAACCCGGACGCCGCGCTTGGTGACAAGCGGTCGACCTTGGAAGGCGGGCCGCACCCGTTCCTGACCGACGCCACTGTGCGCCGCGCCCTGTCGCTGGCAATCGACCGCGTAACCGTGTCCGAAGTGGGTTATGGCGAGGCGGGCAAGCCGACCTGTAACGTGCTTCCGGCGCCGGCAATCTATGCGTCGACGGCCAATGACGAATGCCTGGTGCAGAATGTCGACGAAGCCAACCGCCTTCTGGACGACGCGGGCTGGGCCAAAGGCTCGGACGGCATTCGCGCCAAAGATGGCGTGCGCCTGTCGATCCTGTTTCAGACCTCGACCAACGCGGTTCGTCAGGACACCCAGGCGCTGCTGAAAAGCTATTGGGAAGCCATCGGTGTTGAAACCGAGCTGAAGAACGTCGATGCTGGCGTCTTTTTTGGTGGCGACCAGTCTTCGCCTGACACCTATCAAAAGCTGTTTGCCGACATCGAGATGTATACCAACAACTTCGCCGGTACTGACCCCGAGGCCTATATGGGCAACTGGGTCTGCGACGAAATCCCGATGCCGTCCAACAACTGGCTGGGCTCGAACATGCCGCGTTACTGCGACTCGGCCTATGATGCGCTGGCCGACAAGATGGGCCGGACATCTGGCCTGGAAGAACGCGCCGAGATGGCCAAGCAGATGAACGACATGCTGATGCAAGCGGGTGCCATGATCCCGCTGGTGCACCGTGGTGACGTGTCTGCCCATTCCAATTCGCTGGAAGGTGTTCGCATGAACTCCTGGGACAGCGAATTGTGGAATGTCGCCGACTGGACCCGCGCCGACTAATCGGCCTGTACCATTTGACCCGTCCCCAGTTCCGGGGGCGGGTCAATTACATGACGGACACCCGACATGCTGACTTATACCATCCGACGGCTGATCTTCACCGTCCCGGTGTTGCTGTTCATCAGCTTCATCATCTTTCTTCTGCTGGACATGGCGCCGAATGATCCCACCGGGAACCTGCCCATGACCATTCCGCCCGAGGTGCGCGAAAAGATCCACGAGAGCCTGGGTCTGGGGCAGCCAATTCACATCCGATATTTCAAATGGTGTGTGCAATTCTTTATCAACGAACCGATCAACATCATTGAACAGATGTTCGATATCACCATTGGCACCGGCGAACGCCTTCGCGTGCAAAGCTGGGCCACGCGCAGCCCGGTTGTTGATCTGATCGTTGAACGTATGCCGCAAACCCTGTGGGTGGTGGGCATGTCCTATGTGGTCGGCATAATGATCGCCATTCCCATCGGCGTGACTTCAGCCTATCGGCAATACAGCTGGTTTGATCAGCTTGGCACCTTTGTCAGCATGGTCGGCTTTTCGGTGCCAACCTTTTTCACCGGCGTCTTGATGATCGTGATCTTTGCGGTAAAGCTGGAATGGTTCCCGTCGATCTATGACACCACGCACAAGGTGGTGGACTGGGCCAGTTACTGATCATCGGCATTCAGGGCGCTGACATCCCGCTGGTTCAAACCCTGACCTTTATCTTTGCGGTGCTGATTGTGCTGTTCAACCTGGTGGCCGACGTCTTGTACGGCATTCTTGACCCGAGGATCCGCTATGACTGAGGCATTCACGATCGAAACCGAGCCGACCCAACCGCTGACCAGTCAGTGGAAAGACATCTGGAGCCAGTTTCGCACCCACAAGGGCGCGATGATCGGCATGGCGTTCTTTCTGTTGGTGTCATTGGCCGTGATCCTGGGGCCGTGGCTGTGGCTGTGGCATCTTGAACCCAACACGCTGGACATCCGCAACAAGAACCAAGGCCCGTCCCTGGCTCATCCCATGGGCACGGATCAGCTGGGGCGCGACACCTTTGCCTCTGTGCTGCAAGGCGGGCGGGTGTCGCTGCTGGTGGGGGTAACTGCGATGCTGTTGTCGCTGGTGTTGGGCACGCTGGTTGGCGCGCTGGCCGGGTATTTCAAAAAGATTGACGGGTTCCTGATGCGGTTTACCGATCTGTTCCTGGCCCTGCCCCTGTTGCCGCTGTTTTTGGTCATCATCATGCTGTGGCGCGACACGCTGCCGCCTGGTTCGGGCCGGAAACCGGGATTTTCCTGTTGATCGTCTTTGTCATCGGCATCACCAGCTGGATGCAGACCGCGCGGATCGTGCGCGGTGATGTGCTGGCGATCAAGGAACAGGAATTCGTGCTGGCCGCGCGGTCAATCGGCACCACGCCGCGCCGCATGATCAGCCGCCACATCCTGCCCAATGTGATGTCGCCCATCATGGTGTCCGCCACGCTGGGCATCGCCAATGCGATCATCACCGAAAGCGCGCTGTCGTTTCTGGGGCTGGGGTTTCCGTCCGNTTTCCCGACCTGGGGACGCCTGNTGTATGATTCCACCAACTATATGACACTGAACCCGGANCGGGTGATCTGGCCCGGTCTGGCGATCTCGCTGACCGTGNTGTCGGTGAACTATATCGGTGACGGGCTGCGCGATGCGCTGGATCCACGCATTCGGGGTCGTTAGGGCGAAAAAGAACATTGCGAAACATGGAACGGCGTCCCTCGGGGTGCTGTTCTGNTTTNCAGCGCCCANACAGAACAGCGATCCGACACATCAGACCAAGACGAAACANAGTTCCACCTTGCGCGCCTTAATCACATATTCACATGCTTGAAAACGGAGCATACGCGCGGCACATGGGAAATAATTCCAATTCGCGGAGATCCCCCATGTTTGACGCNCTCGNTTTCGAAACCCTCACCCCCGGCCAGGCCGCCATTGGCCTGGGTCTGATCCTGGGCCTGGCCTTTGGCGCCTTGGCCGAGATCACACGGTTTTGCCTGCGCCGCGGGTTGGTCGCCGGACCAGACCGCAAACAGGCACTGGCAACATGGCTGGTCGCGCTGGTCGCCGCCCTGATCGGCACGCAGATCGCTGTGGCTTACGGCGTGTTGGACTTTGCCGACCACCGGTTTCACGCCCCCGCCCTGCCCGTTCTGGCGATCACATTGGGCGGGCTGGCCTTTGGCGCAGGCATGGTGCTGACGCGCGGCTGCGTGTCGCGGCTGACCGTTCTCAGCGCCTCGGGCAACCTGCGGGCTGTGACGGTTCTGGCCATGTTCGCCCTGACCGCACACGCGACGTTGAAAGGCATTCTGTCACCGATCCGCACGACCCTGGGCGCCGTCACCATCGACGCGCCCACCCTGCCCGGCGCACCCTGGCTGTGGACCGGGCTAATCGTGCTGGCGGTTGCCGTAGTGGTGGCGCGCGCAGGGGTCAAACCCTTGACGCTGGGGCTGGCCGTCGCGCTTGGCCTGCTGGTCCCTGCGGGCTGGCTGGGCACCGGTTTCGTGCTGTTTGACGATTTTGACCCGATCGCGTTTGAGAGCCTCAGCTTCACCGCCCCCTGGTCGGAAACCCTGTTCTGGACCGTCGCGTCCACCGCCGTGCCAGCAGGCTTTGGCACCGGGTTGATCGGCGGCGTGCTGCTGGGCGCCTTTACGCTGGCGATCCTGTCGGGGCGGTTCCAGTGGCAGAGCTTTGAAACCCCGCGTCAGACGGGCCGTTACATTGCAGGTGGTGCGCTGATGGGCGTCGGAGGCGTCTTGGCCGGGGGCTGCACCGTCGGGGCTGGCCTGTCCGGGGTNGCCACCTTGTCGNCCGCCGCCATGCTGGCATTGGTCGCCATCGCTGCGGGCGCGCGCCTGATGGATCGCGCCCTCAGCCGTGCCCTCAGTGCCCCATCTTCTTTCGAATCCGGCGCACCATCAGCCACACCACAAGCACAACCGGCAGCGTAAGCGCGCCGGTCATCAGGTCNTTGCTGACGCCAATCGCTTTGCTGAGCGGATATAGGAAATAGCTGGCCANGTTCAGCGCATAGTAACTGATCGCCACGACCGACAGGCCTTCGACCGTCTGTTGCAAACGCAGCGCCAGGTCGGCGCGCCGGTCCATGCTTTCCAACAGGGCCTGGTTCTGCGCGCTGCGTTCGACGTCCACACGGGTTCGCAACAGGTCGCCCGCCCGCATGGCGCGTTCAGCCATGGTTGCCAACCGACCTTCCGCGCTTTTGACGGTGCGCATGGCCGGGTCAAACCGGCGCATCATGAATTCGGTGAATGTCTGACGCCCACCAAACCGTTCCTCGCGCATAACCTCAATGCGTTGGTGCACGATGGCCTCATAGGCCCCNGTNGCNCCAAAACGAAAACTGGTTTTCGCCATCAGGTCTTCCAGCTCGGCGCTGATCTGCAACAGCTCGCTCAGCGTGCCCTCGGCAGGATCAGCCGCCCCCATCGCGCCCACCAGGTGGCTGAGGTTACCGTCAATGTCCCCCAGCCGCTGCGACAGGGTCCGCGCGCGCGCAAGCCCCAGCATCGACATGGTCTTGTAGGTCTCGACCTCGCACACCCGTTGAACAATGCGCCCGACCCGGCGTTCGCCGATTTCTGGGTCGGTGAAAATCGCAAACCGCATATGTCCGGCGGCATCAATGCGGAAATCGCCAGCCACCATTGCGTTGCGGTCCAAAACCCAGGTCGCGGCCAGGCTTTCGGGCACGAACCACTCGCCGATACGGGTCCGCATTGCGTCCTCATCCGACATCGGTTCGACCCGGATCAGCGCCGAGGTCACACGCACGCCCGGGGCCTGGGCCAACCAGTCTTCGGGAAAGACATCAAAGGCGGCCGGGTCAAACGGGCGCGCCATCACGCCTTCGGAAAACACCGTATAGGTCACGAATTCCGTGTGCTGTTCCCATTTCAACTGGTGCCGCCCGATCTGGCCGAAATAATGCGTCGCATCAGGTTGCGGATGCGCCGCCCCGAACCGGTCCAGCAGCATCAACAGATGCGCCCGGTCNGCGTCACGGTCCCGTCCGGCCGCGTTCTCGGGCCGTTTCACGGCCAGATAGGCCGCATAGCACGGTGCCTTGAGCGACGGGAACGGCCGCGCGTGCAATTCATTGGCCAGCGCATAACGCAGGGGGTGGTCTTCAATCGGGGTCATCGCGCGCTCCTTGTTATGAGCAGGGTAGCTGCAATTGCGCCCGCTTCAACCCCATGAAACGCGACAAACGGGCACGGGAAAGCGGCTTAGGACAGGTGTTGTTGCACAAGTCGGGTGAAATCCTCGCCGCGTTTCTCGAAATCCGGGTATTGGTCGAAACTGGCGGCGGCGGGGGCCAACAGCACGGTGTCACCAGATTGCGCATCGCGGGCGGCGGCAGCCACGGCGTGCTGCATCGTGNCGCAGATCTCGTGGGGCAGATCACCCAGTTGCAACGCNAAATCGCGGGCCGAATGGCCGATCAAATAGGCCTTGGTGACGCGCCCCAGATGGGGCAGCAACGCATCAAGGCCACCGTCTTTGCCCAAGCCCCCCGCAATCCAGCGGATGTTGCTGAACGCTTGCAGCGCGGCGGCGGCTGAATCCACATTGGTCGCCTTGCTGTCATTGACCCAGGCGATGCCATCGGCGTCTCCGACCAATTGCGAGCGGTGCGGCAGACCCTTGAAGNTGGAAAACGCCTGTTCGATCACGCGCGGGGCCAGCCCCAGCGTGCGACAGACCGCATAGGCGCAACAGGCGTTTTGGTGGTTGTGACTGCCCGGCAAGCCCTTGACGCCACGCAGATCAATCGAAGCAACCTGCCGCCCCTTGCGGTATTCCGACAGGTGCCCCTTGCGGGCAAACACCTGCCAGCCGGGGCCGGTCAGTTTGCGATCGACCGAGACACGGATCACCCGGTCGTCTGTCGCGCCTTCGCTCAGTTGGCCTGCCAAATAGACGCCCTCGGCCTCGTCCACCCCAATGATGGCGCGGTCCGGGCCGCCTTCGGCAAACAGNCGGCGTTTGGCGGCAAAATAGCCCCCCATNCCACCGTGGCGGTCCAGGTGATCGGGGCTGAGGTTGGTGAATACGGCCACATCCGGGGTCAGGCTGCGGGCCAGGTCGGTTTGGTAACTGGACAGCTCCAACACCACGACTTCGCCGTTGTGAGCTTGGTCGATGTCCAACACGCCACGCCCAATGTTGCCCGCCAATTGCACCGGCCGCCCGGTGGTTTCCAGAATATGGTGGATCAGCGCCGAGGTGGTGGATTTGCCGTTCGACCCCGTCACGGCAACCACCTGTGGCGTGGTTTCCAGATGGTCCCATTCAGACGTGGCAAACGAGCGGAAGAACAAGCCGATGTCATTGTCGACCGGCACGCCTTCGTTCATCGCACGCGCAATCAGCTTGTTGGGTTCTGGGTACAGATGCGGAATACCGGGACTGACGATCAGAGCGGCGACACCGTCCCAGGCGTTGCCCTTGTTCAGGTCATGCAGGGTCAGGCCCTCGGCTTCGGCCTTGTCGCGTGCCTCGACACTATCGTCCCAACACAGGGCAACCGCGCCGCCNGCTTCCAGCGCCTTGGCGGTGGCCAGACCGGATCGCCCCAACCCCAACACGGCCACCTTGTGACCATCAAAACCTTGTACTGGGATCATCTGCGCCTCCTGACCTGTTCCCTTGTGCTAGACGAATTCGGCCCGCCTGAAAAGACGGGCCGTTCGCATAGCTGTTGCCTGTGCGGGTGCGATTACCGGACCTTCAGCGTCGCCAGACCGATCAAAGCCAGGATCAGCGAAATGATCCAGAAGCGGATGACGATCTGCGGTTCTTTCCAGCCCAGGTGTTCGAAATGGTGATGGATCGGCGCCATCAGGAACACGCGTTTGCCGGTTGTCTTGTAATACAGCACCTGGATGATGACGCTCAGGGCTTCGACCACGAACAGACCGCCGACGATGGCCAGAACGATCTCGTGTTTGGTGGCGACCGCAATGGCGCCCAATGCGCCGCCAAGCGCCAGTGACCCGGTGTCGCCCATGAACACAGCCGCAGGGGGCGCATTATACCACAGGAACCCCAGCCCGCCGCCAATCAGCGCCGATGTGAAGATGAAGATCTCACCCGTGCCCGGCACGTAATGCACGTCCAGATATTCGGTGAAATCGACCCGGCCAACCGCATAGGCAATCACCCCCAACGTGCCTGCCGCGATCATCACCGGCATGATCGCAAGCCCGTCCAGACCGTCGGTCAAGTTCACCGCATTGGCCGCGCCGACGATGACGATCATCGCGAAGGGCACAAAGAAAAAGCCCAGGTTCAACAGCGCATCCTTGAAAAAGGGCAGCGCCAACTGGAACTGCAACCCGTCAGGATGCACAGATGACGCCCAGTATCCGGCAACCCCGGCCACGACCAGCCCGATCGACATGCGAATGCGCCCCGACACGCCCGCCGTGTTGTTCTTGGACACTTTCGCATAGTCGTCCGCAAAGCCGATCAGTCCGAAGGCATAGGTCACGAACAGGGTGATCCAGATGTAATGATTGTCCAGCCGCGCCCACAACAACGTGGACACCAGCAGCGCCGACAGGATCAAAAGCCCGCCCATGGTCGGCGTGCCTTTCTTGGTCTCCTTATGGCTTTCGGGGCCATCCTCGCGGATCGGTTGACCGTTCGACTGACGCTTGCGCAGCATGTTGATCAGCGGTTTGCCGAAGATGAANCCAAAGATCAGCGCCGTNAAAAACGCCGCCCCCGGCCCGGAAGGTGATATAGCGGAAGAGGTTGAACACATCCCCACCGTCCGAAAATTCGGTCAGCCAAAATAACATTTACAAAGATCCCTCACTTGCCTGGCCTCGCGGATGGCCCAATTTGCGGATCGCGTCAACCGCAAGGCTGACGTTCGACCCCTTCGAGCCCTTGACCAGAACCACGTCGCCTGCATCGACCAGAGCATGGACCTTGGCGGCCATGTCCGGCGCGGTTTCGACCCAGGTGCCCCGCTTGTCGGCGGGCAATCGGTCCCACAGCGCCCTCATGCGCGCACCGACGCAATGCACGTCGTCAATCGCGGCCATGAAGGGCAGATCGGCAAGGGCGCCGTGCAGCGCGGCCTCGTCCGGGCCCAGTTCCAGCATGTCGCCCAGAATGGCAATGCGCCGCCCCTTGGTGATCCGGCCCACGCCGTCCAGGGGCGTGACCGCCGCCAGCACCTCCAGCGCCGCCGCCATAGAGGTCGGATTGGCGTTGAACGCGTCGTCAATCAGGGTCAGGGACAGGTCTTCGACCATGTCCAGCACCACGGTCTCTTGTGTGCCGCGCCCGGTCGGCGGCTGCCACAGCGTCATGCTGCGCGCCGCCAGGGTGACGTCGGCACCAAGCGCTTCGACCACGGCCAGAACGCCCAGAGCGTTGGTTGCGAAATGACGCCCCGGAGAGCTGATGCGAAACATCTGTTCCGCTTTACCCACCTGCGCCTTGCAGATCGTTGCGTCCCCGGTCAGGGACACATGGGTCAGGCGGTGCGTATTGTCATCACCTTCGCCAAAACGCATCAGCGTCGCGGTCCCCGCAGCGGCAACCAAGATTGGCGTTGTGTCCAGGTCCCCGTTCACAACGGCCACGCCGCCAGGCTCCAGCCCCTGAAAGATCGCGGCTTTTTCCCGGGCAATTCCGTCGATGTCGTCAAAGGCTTCCAGATGCGCCGCCGCGACGGTCGTGACCATGCCCACATGCGGGCGCGCCATCTGTGCCAATGGGCCGATTTCGCCGGGGTGGTTCATGCCGATTTCGATCACCGCATATTCGGTGTCGGCGGGCATCCGCNCCAGCGTCANCGGCACNCCCCAATGGTTGTTGTAACTGGCTTCGGCGGCATGGGTGCGCCCCTGTGGCGTCAAAACCGCGCGCAGCATTTCTTTGGTCGAGGTTTTCCCGACCGACCCCGTGACCGCGACCACGCGGGCCTTTGTGCGGGCGCGGGCCGCTTCGCCCAGACGTTCCAGCGCGCCCAAAACGTCGTCGACAATCAACAGCGGCGCGTCAGCCGCAACACCCTCAGGAACGCGCGACACCAAAGCCGCGCCCGCGCCCTTCTCCAGCGCTTGCACCACAAAATCATGGCCATCGCGGATGTCTTNCAAGGCAACGAACAGATCGCCCGGCTGGATCGTGCGGGTGTCAATCGACACGCCATTCACCGCCCAGTTGCCCTGCGCAGTGCCGCCCGTCGCGGCGGCAGCTTCGGATGCCGTCCACAAGCTCATGCCAGCCGTCCCTCCAGCGCGGCGACCGCCACACTTGCCTGTTCCACGTCATCAAAGGGCAACACATCATTGCCCACGACCTGGCCCGTTTCGTGGCCTTTCCCGGCGATCAGCAACGCGTCGCCCGGCCCCAGTGCATCAACGCCGCGCAGGATCGCCTCGGCCCGGTCGCCGACATTGTGGGCGTCAGGGCAGCCTTGCATCACCATGGCGCGGATGGCTGCGGGGTCTTCCGAGCGCGGGTTGTCATCGGTGACAAACACCACATCGGCATTTTCGACCGCCGCCTTGCCCATCAGCGCGCGTTTGGTCGTGTCGCGGTCGCCGCCCGCGCCCAGAACCACCACAAGGCGGCCCAGAACATGCGGGCGCATGGCCTTCAATGCGGTTTCCACCGCGTCCGGCGTGTGGGCATAGTCGACAAAGACCGCAGCGCCATTGTCACGCGTCGCGGCCAACTCCATCCGGCCCCGTACGGTGTTTAGGTCTTCGAAACACTCAAACACCCGATCAGGTTCCGCCCCGCAGGCGATGCACAGCCCGGCGGCCAACAGCACGTTTTCCGCCTGAAAGCCGCCGATCAGGTTCAGCCGCGCCACATGCGGCCGACCCAGCCAGGAAAATCGGACCTCTTGCCCCGTGGCCCCATAGCGGCGCGCCAGCAGGCGCAAATCTGCATCCTCACCCTGCCCGACGCGGATCAGGTTTTGACCACGCATTTCCGCAATCTCGGCCACCTGGGGGCCGCGCGGATCGTCAATGTTGATCACTGCCATGGCGTCATCGGACAGGACCCTGTCAAACAACCCGGCCTTGGCGGCAAAGTAATCTTCGAATGTTGCGTGATAATCCAGGTGGTCCTGGGTGAAATTGGTGAACCCGGCGGCCGACAGGCGCACCCCGTCCAGNCGGCGTTGCGCCANNCCGTGGGATGACGCCTCCATCGCCGCATGGGTCACGCCAGCGCCAGCCATCTGCGCCAGGACGCGGTGCAGAGTGATAGGTTCGGGCGTTGTATGCGTCATCGGTGCGGTGAACGCGCCTTCGACGCCGGTCGTGCCGATGTTGGCGCCTGACAGGCCCAGCAGCACCCAGATCTGGCGCGTGAAATTTGCCACGGACGTCTTGCCGTTCGTGCCAGTGACAGCGACCACGATCTCAGGCTGCGCGCCAAACCACAGCGCCGCGGCAAACGCCAACGCCATGCGGGGATCTTCGGTAATGACCACGGCGACATCGGCATTGGCCAGTTCGTCACGCGCAATCTCNGCCCCATCCAGGTCGGTCAGGATCGCGCCTGCCCCCATGCGCAAGGCGTATGTAATGAATTCGGCCCCATGCACCGTGGCACCAGGCAGCGCAGCAAACAGGTGGCCGGGCTTTACCTCGCGACTGTCCACGGANAGGCCGGTGATCTGCGCCTCGCGACCGGCGCGCGCACTCAGCCCCAGATCTGCCAATGTCTTTGGGTCACATCCTGCCATCTCTCGCCCCTGCAATCAGTTTGAGGTGAGTGTTACCCCGGTTGGGGAGAGAGGTGCAATCTCGGGTTTCAACCCCATCAGGGGGGCGACGCGGCGGATGATCTCGGCGGCGACCGGAACAGCGGTCCATCCCGCCGTGCGGCGCGGTTTCGGGCCCGAGGTTTCTTCGGGTTCATCCAGTGTCACAACCAACACGTATTTCGGATCATTGGCCGGGAAAACGCTGGCAAATGTCGCGATCACCTTTTCGTCGTAATAGCCACCCTGCGGCTTGGGCTTNTCCGCCGTGCCGGTCTTGCCGCCCACCGCATATCCGGGCACTTCGCCGAACGACGCGGTGCCGCGCACAACGACCTGACGCAGCATATGACGTGCCGCCGCCGAGGTCTGTTCGGACACGATACGTTCGCCCACAGACACATGGGTTGGGCGGATCAGGGTCGGCATAACACGCGTGCCACCGTTCAACAGCGACGCATAAGCCGAAGCCAGATGCAGTGGAGACGATGAGAGGCCGTGACCGTAAGATATTGTCATCGTTGACAATTCCGACCAGTTTGGCGGCAACAAGGGTTTCGCGCCGGAGGCTTCGGTCAGCTCGACCGGGGTTGCTTCCAACAGGCCAAGGCTGCCCAGGAACTCGCGCTGCCGCTCGGCCCCGATCTCCATCGCGATGCGGGCCGTGCCGATGTTTGAGCTTTTGACGATCACGTCGGTGACGCTCAAGCGCGGGCCATAATCGTGGAAATCGCGGATGGCAAATTTGCCCCAGCGCAACGGACCCTTGGTGTTTACCTCGGTGTTGGCGTTCATCAGGCGCAGCTCCAACGCCTGGGCTGCCGTGAAAATCTTGAAGGTCGAGCCCAGCTCATAGACCCCCTGCACCGCGCGGTTGAACAGTGGACTGTCGGACTGGTCACCTTCGGTCAAAGCGCGCGGACGTTCGTTCGGATCAAAATCGGGCAGTGAGGCCAGCGAAATGATTTCACCCGTGTGCACATCCATCAGCACCGCTGCCGCGCCCTTGGCGTTCAGCATGCGCATGCCACCGTACAGCACGCGTTCGACTGCGTCCTGCACTGTCAAGTCGACAGACAACATCAACGGCGCGGCACCATTGGCCGGATTGCGCAGATAATCGTCGTATTGCCGTTCGATGCCCGCGACGCCGATCACCTCGGCGGCATTCACGCCTTCTTTGCCGAAACTGGCGCCGCCCAGCACATGGGCCGCCAACGCGCCGTTCGGATACAGACGCATTTCGCGCGGGCCAAACAACAGACCGGGTTCGCCAATGTCATGCACGGCCTGTTTCTGTTCCGGCGACAATTTCTTCTTGATCCACAAGAACTTGCGCGTGCCGGTAAAGTCTTCCAGCAGCTCGTCGGCCTTCAGGTCGGGGAAGATCGCGGCCAGTTCATGCGCGGCGCGTTCCGGGTCCACCATCTGAGGCGGTTGGGCATACAAAGCATGGGTCGCCAGGTTGGTGGCCAGCACCCGCCCGTTGCGATCCAGAATGTCGGCGCGTGCCATGGCGATGCGCGCACCAGGGGCCTGGGCGCGGGGCTCGGATGGCTCGGTGGCCGACAGCATGGCCATGCGACCACCGACGACCAGAAAGGCGCACAGGAACATGCCAGCCAGCACCAACAGACGACCTTCGGCCCGCAGCCGCGCCTTGTCACGCATGTCTTCGTGGCGCTGACGCAGGTTCTCGCGTTCGATCACATCGGGGTTTTCACCCTTTTCACGCGCATCCAGAATGCGGGCCAGCGGGCGCAGCGGGATACGGGTCATGGCCGGATCTCCCCGACAACATCGACGCCACCGGTGATTTCCAATTCATCGCGCCCCGGATAGGCGATCTGATCAACACGCCCGAATTGTTCCGGCAACAGCGGCAACAGACCCAAACGGTCAAAATTCAGCTCAACCAGATCGCGCAGGCGATCGGGGCGGTTCAGGTAGGCCCATTCGGCCCGCAGAACCGCCAGTTCTTCCTGCATCTGCCCGATTTCACGTTGCAGATCCTCAACCTCGCCCAACGCGGCCTGGGTTTTGTAATTCTCGTTATAGGCCCAATAGGCCAGCCCCATGACAATCAATGCCGAGGTGATGTACAGCAGCGTCCGCATCAACCCATACCCTTTAATGCAAGGCCCGGAAGGCCCAGTTTCTTGCGATCCGAGGCCACTGCGGGCGCTTCGGTCCGTGTCGCAACCCGCAGCCGGGCAGAACGCGAGCGCGGGTTTTCTTCCAATTCCTGATCGTCCGGGCCAATGGCCTTTTTCGGCGTCAGGTTGAATTCAGGGATCTCCAATGCGGCCTCGGGCAAGTGGCGGCTGCCCCCGCCCCCGGCACTGGAGCGCGCTTGCAGGAAGCGTTTGACGACGCGATCTTCCATCGAATGGAACGTGACCACGGCCAGCTTGCCGCCGGGTTTCAGCGCGCGTTCGGCGGCCTCGAGCCCGGCAATCAACTGGCCAAATTCGTCGTTCACTGCGATGCGAATGGCCTGAAAACTGCGCGTCGCCGGGTGGCTGTGACCGGGCTTGGATCGCGGCAGGCATTTGACGATAACGTCGACCAATTGGTGCGTGGTTTCAAAGGGTTGATCCGCACGCGCTGCGACAATCGCCTTGGCAATCCGGCGCGAAGCGCGCTCTTCGCCGTATTGAAACAGGATGTCAGCCAGCTCGGCCTCGGACGCCTGATTGACGATGTCGGCAGCAGAAGGCCCGGTCTGGCTCATCCGCATATCCAGCGGGCCGTCTTTCATGAAGGAAAAGCCGCGCTCGGCCAGGTCCAGCTGCATCGAACTGACACCAAGGTCCAGCACAACGCCGTCCAGCAATTCGCCCGCCAGGCTGTCCATGTCGGAAAACGTGCCCTGCACCAGGCGCAGCCGGTCGCCATATTCCCCGGCCCAATCAGCGGCCATTTCGAACACCATGGGATCACGATCAATGCCAATGACCACATCCGCGCCAGCCGCCAACAGCCCGCGCGTATANCCGCCCGCGCCAAAGGTGCCATCAGCCCAGATGCCCNTGACCGGGGCCACCGCCGCGAGCAACGGGCGCAACAAAACAGGGATGTGGGGACGGTCGCCAGGATTGGCCGCCTCAGCCATCTCAGCCCACCTGACCGTTCGCCGGCCCATTCAGCAGGGTCAGCGGGTCGAAATCATCGGGCAGCTCATCCAGCCACTCTTCGGTCTTCTTCAGCTCGACCTCGTCATAGGTTTCGGGCTTCCAGATCTGGAACGTGTCGCCGGTGGCGATAAAGAACGCCTCTTTGTCCAGGCCGATCTTCTGACGCAGCTTGGCTGGCAGCACCAGGCGACCGGTTTCATCCACGGCCGTCGGAAAGGACTGGCCGTTAAACAGGCGCTCCAGCATCCGGCGCTCCATCGACCCACGCGGGAGAGCAGCAATCTGCCCATCAACCTCGTCAATAGCTTCCTGAGTATAACATTCGAGATAGCTGCGGCGATGGTCGCCATAGACAATGACAAGGTTCGGGGCGTCGCCCTCGCGCCAGTCCGGATCACCAGATTCAAGCACACGGCGGAACAGGGCCGGGATAGACACCCTGCCCTTCGTATCCACCTTGTGGTGGCTTTCGCCTCTGAACCTACGTGCCACGATTGCGGCCCCTTGTTACTGTCCCATTCGNCTTTTCGATCCCGATTTCGGGCCCCGGAACGGGAAACGGCGAACTGAGCTGCTGCCACATGCCCAATTCGCCGCCCTCGTCCCGTTTCCGGGTGTCCAGCTGCGCGCGCCACCTGGGGGGATGTCTGCTCGCGTACGCGCCGGATCTCTTGTTTTGATGAAAGCGGGTGCCTGTATGAAACCTGACTTGGGAGTGTCTGATGGGGTCTTGATGCCCCTCTGTGTTCCCGTCTTCATCTTGAATACAGGGATAGCTCGGGATTTCATGGGACGCAACAGGTTTTTATGGGAAACTTGCCCAACATGTTGCTTTCCACAAGGTCAAAACACAAGAACTTGTGGCCCAACTGGCTAAATCGAAACCAAACCTAGCGAAAACCCGCCCAACAGCACACCAAATATAGTGCACACTGCGCGATGCAGAAATTTCCCACATTTTCCCAAAAAAATTGAGATTGACTGGGATACCCGCCAAATCAGGTCAATTCACCCCCATCGACTCGCCTGAAAATTGGGAAGACCCAGCCCAAAAAGGAAAAGGGAACCCGTGTATCCCACGAATTCCCAGCACATATCCAATGATGTCCCACGGCCCGGACGCCCGGACCGTGGCAGAGGTCAGGCGATGCCGCCCTCGACCAACTCGGCGGCCAGCTTCATGTAAGCGTCGGCGACGGGCCCCTCGCCGGCTGCAATCGGTGTACCGCTGTCCCCCGCCACGCGCACATCCAGCGCCAGAGGGATTTCCCCCAGAAAGGGCAGGCCCAGCTTCTCGGCTTCGTCACGCACGCCACCATGGCCAAAGATGTGATCTTCGTTGCCGCATTTCGGACAGACATACATGGACATGTTTTCGACCAACCCCAGAACCGGCACGCGCACCTTCTGGAACATGTCGATCGCCTTGCGCGCGTCCAGCAGCGCCACGTCCTGTGGCGTGGACACGATCAACGCGCCGGTGACTTTCGTCTTTTGGCTCAGCGTCAGCTGCACGTCGCCGGTGCCGGGCGGNAGATCGACGATCAGAACATCCAGCGGCGCCCAGTCGACCTTGAACATGAANTGCTGCAATGCGCCCATCAACATGGGNCCCCGCCANACCACGGCCTGATCGGGATCCATCATCAGACCGATGGAAATCATCTTTACCCCATGCGCCTCGACCGGCAGCATGGTTTTGCCGTCCGCGCTGGCGGGGCCTTTGGTGGCGCCCATCATGCGCGGCTGGCTTGGGCCCAGGATATCGGCGTCCAACAGCCCGACCTTGCGCCCCTGACGCGCCAAGGCGACGGCCAGGTTTGAACTGAGCGTGGATTTCCCCACCCCGCCCTTGCCGGAGGCCACCGCCAGAATGCGGGCCACACCGGGAATGTCTTCGGGGCCAGCCTGGGGCGTCGGGTGCCCGCCGACTTTCAGTTGCGGCGGCTCGGGCGCTTTGGCGGCGGGGCCATGCGCGGTCAGAATGGCAGACACTTTCTGCACCCCGTCCAGCGCGGCCACGGCGGCCTCGGCGGCGCGGCGCTGGGGCTCCATTGCCGCGGCCTGTTCCGGCGTCGGGGCCTCGATCACAAAACTGACGACGCCACTTTCGATCGTCAGGGCACGAATCAAATCGCGCGAGGCCAGGTCGCCGCCATCTGGCAGGGCAATCGCCGAAAGCGCCCCCATGATCGTGTCGCGCGTCTGTGTCATATTTTTCTCCGTGCCTAAAGGTTGTTCATTACTTGCCCCCTTTTGCGGCGAGGACAAGGCTGGTTGACCATTTGCTCAAAAAATAGCCCAAAATGCCTGACTTTAGGTCAACATTACGTATGCATTTGCTGCATGGCAGCATTGCGGAATTCTGGTATTGTGCAACTGCAGCATT
>JGI24724J26744_10000788_pt1 | contig 22451 bp, 21 predicted proteins | sample Cruoilmetagenom7_FD_26744 | JGI IMG/M metagenome (IMG submission 26744) | reverse complement strand
GGATTGCGCTTTTGCGGCATAATCGATGAGCCTGTCGACCATTCATCTGACAGCCGGGCAAACGCAAACTGCGCTGACGACCATAGAACAATCTCTTCGGCCAGGCGCGACAGGTGCGTCGCCGCGATTGAAAGTGCCGCCAACGCCTCCAGCGCGAAATCCCGCGCCGAAACCGCATCAAGCGAGTTGGCCATTGGGCGGTCAAAGCCAAGTGCTTCCGCGGTTGCGTCGCGGTCAATCGGAAACCCCGTCCCGGCGAGCGCCGCCGCGCCAAGCGGGCTTTCATTCAGGCGTCGAGCACAATCATCCAGACGCGACCCGTCGCGTGCCAGCATCTCAACATAGGCCAGCATGTGATGGCCGAGCGTCACCGGCTGCGCCGTTTGAAGATGGGTAAAACCGGGCATAACCGCGTCGGCATGTTCGCCTGCAATCTTAACCAACGCACCCTGTAACCCAGCAATGGCGCGTCTCGCCTCGGTTAACGCGCCGCGTGTCCAAAGGCGAAAATCGGTCACAACTTGATCATTGCGTGACCGCGCAGTGTGCATCCGCCCGGCCGGTTCGCCGATCAATTCTTTCAGCCGCGCTTCGACATTCATATGAATGTCCTCAAGCTCTACCCGATACGGAAATGTCCCGGCGCGAACCTCTTCAACNACTTGATCAAGCCCGGNCTGAATGGCTTCATTATCGGCTTCAGTGATAATGCCCTGTTCTGCCANCATATCGGCATGGGCGCGGCTNCCNGCAATATCTTCGCGGACCATGCGGCGGTCGACATCGATCGAGGCGTTGATTGATTGCATAATGTCGCTGGGTTGCGCGGCGAAACGCCCGCCCCACATCTGCTGGCCTTTTGTCTCGTCTTTCGCCATATCGTCTAATCCCTATTCACTGTGATGGAGGCCAGGCCGCCAATGGATCGTTTTCTCCGCATCGCCATCCCGACCCTGCTTGCCGGAATGATTCTAGCGATGCTTTACGCCGTCTTTAGCGCCACGTCCAAGGGCAACAACCGCGATCCAGTTGCAAAATTCGCGACCGGAGAGTTGGCAGCCCTTGATACGGTTGAAAAAGGCGATCCTGCGCCGTCATCGCCGTTTACCACGCTGGATGGTTCAGACATCACGTTACAGGCCTTTCAGGGCAAACTGATCCTGGTCAATTTTTGGGCAACGTGGTGCGGCCCCTGCGAGCGGGAAATGCCGTCTCTCGCGGCCTTGCAGACGGCGCGCGGCGGCGACCGGTTTCAAGTCGTTGCGATCAGTGTAGATGCCGCCGAAGACCGCGACTATGCAATCCGCCGTCTGGATGAACTGTCAGGCGGTGTCCTTGATTTCTATACGATCCGCGATGACCCAAGCGGCTGGGAAGTGGTGTATGATACCGGCGCAGGCGGCGGCTTTCCGACCAGTATTCTATACACCGCAGATGGNACCAAAATTGCCAAACTGGCCGGCGATGCCGACTGGACGAGCTATGAGGCGGTGGCCCTGATCGATGCCCTCTTNGAGGAATAGATCGCCGGGAANATCACTCGAGATCGAAGGCGAGCAGCAATGTGCGCTGGGACGGATTGAAATTATCATCAGAAATTAGCCAGATGCGCCGGGCGCCCGACGGATTTTTGCCGAATGCGACGCCTTCAAAATTATCCACCGGAAGCGGTTTTTTGATCGCCGCTTGAATGGTAACACCATCGGGGTCTTGCACCTCGAGAATGACCCGTGAGCCGCGCAGTGGATCATAGGCGCGGTAACTCACCACCCGCATACCATCTTCGATATCCGCCCCGGTTTGCAGATACAGGCCCGGCTGCCCGGCATAGTCGAGCGCATCCAACGACCCATCCGTCATCACCCGCCCGGTCGGGGAACCATCAACCTGCCGGAATTCGAACCCCGCCCACAGGCCATCTCCCAGAGCCAGCGCCTCAGCACCGCGATTATCCGGGACTTTCTTGCCATCAATCACGGGGGGCAAGTCAACCACACGAGCGGCGCGCGCCGCCACGCCGCAGGTTTCCAAATCAAACGCTTCAACCCGGTGATTTTGTTCAAAACTGACCAACGCAACCCCATCCTTCAGCGCCAGGCCCTCGGAATCGCCGCTTTGTTTGTTCGGAAACGTCTTACCGTTTGCGCCGCGCATATAGCCGATCGAGCCAATGCCATCCGGCGCGCCGGTTTCCGGATCAATCCCGATCCAGACAAATGCACCCGCATCCGTCACCGCCAGCAGAGAGCCAGACCGCATCACCGCCAAACCGGAGAGGCCGCCGAAATTGGAATCATCCGCCGTCAATTGCCACGCCCCGGCAAGGGTCAACCCTTGTAGATATTCGGCCCGAACATCTTCCGGTCCACGCTCAACCGGGGTGGCCGTAATCTCCAATGACTGGGCGCGTTCAAACTCGCTACCGGATGGGCAAGAGGCGACCCGCAACGCGGCGGCGTGATCGTCAAACCGCCAGATCAGATCCTCGGTGGCAGGCCCGGTAAAACCAGCATCAGCGTCGACGCTTTGCGGCACAACCTCTGGCGCAGCGCAAGCGACCAGTCCGAACCCCAATAATCCAAGTAATGTCCGCCGCATTTGCATCTCCCATAATGTTACACGCCCATAACCCGACTGATAAGGCGATAAGATGACAGCTCTATGAGCGTTTCGGCTTCACGTCCTGCTTGGCCCCGACCTTCAGGCCACCATAGCGTGGGCCGCCAGACGCCGCCCCGGTGATCGCATCGCCCGGACGCACGGTTTGGCGAGTCAAAGGCGGAACCGTCATCGCAACCGGATTGGGCGCAACCCCATGTTCATCAAACAGGTCNGCCAATTGCTCTGTCATCGCACCGCCCAATTGTTCCGCGTCAACAATCGTGACCGCGCGTTTGTAATAACGCGTCACATCATGGCCAATGCCGATCGCGATCAGTTCAACCGGGCTGCGTGTTTCAATCTCATCAATCACTTGGCGCAAGTGGCGCTCAAGATAGTTGCCGACATTCACTGAAAGCGTCGAATCATCGACCGGGGCACCGTCTGAGATGACCATAAGGATTTTACGCTGCTCAGTCCGGCCAAGCAGCCTATCGTGCGCCCAGAGCAGCGCCTCGCCATCAATATTNTCTTTCAGCAAGCCCTCGCGCATCATCANGCCAAGATTCTTGCGCGCCCGGCGCAGCGGCATATCCGCTGACTTATAGATGATGTGGCGCAAATCGTTGAGCCGCCCAGGCCCAGCCGGTTTGTCCGCCTTGACCCAGTCCTCACGCGACAGACCGCCTTTCCAGGCCTTGGTCGTGAAGCCGAGAATTTCGACCTTCACATTGCAGCGTTCCAGCGTGCGCGCCAAAATATCTGCGCACAACGCCGCGACCATGATCGGGCGGCCGCGCATTGACCCGGAATTGTCCAGCAATAGCGTCACAACCGTATCGCGGAACTGGCTATCATCTTCCTGTTTNAAGCTNAGCGGCGCGGTCGGGTCCGTGATCACACGGGTCAGGCGCGCCGTATCCAGAACCCCCTCCTCCAGATCGAAGGACCAGGAGCGGTTTTGCTGCGCCATCAACAAACGCTGTAACTTGTTGGCCAGCTTTGACACCGCGCCCTGCAAGCTTTCCAATTGATGATCGAGATAGGCTCTCAGACGGGTCANTTCTTCNGGATCACACAGATCAGCGGCCTGCGCGACCTCATCATTGGCCGTGGTGAACGCCGTGTACGCGAACGCATTGGCCTCGTCGCCATCGCGATAGTTCGGACGCAATGGCTTTGAGCCATCATCGGTTTCGTCGACATCATCGTCGCTATCCATGTCCGCGTCGGCATCGACGGCGACATTGGTCTCTTCGCCGTCCATATCCTCGCCGTCACCGGCTTCCATCTCTTCGGTGGTCGATCCTTCGGTTTCCTCGCCGGAATCGTCTTCGCCCTGCGCCGATTGTGGATTGGATTCTTCGTCGCTATCGGACTCGCTGTCCTGATCGCCTTCGTCCTCGCCCGCTTCATCACCCTTGGTATATTCGCGGACAATTTGCTGAACCGTTTCAGCAAACGCCGCCTGATCGGAGATCTGGCTAATCAGCTGTTCCTGCAACTGCTCAATCACACCATCAAGCGGGCGTTTACCGTCTGCACCAAGCTCGTCACGCCAGAGATTTGCGAAACCAGCAATCTCAGCCGGCGAATCGCGCCCGGTCAGGCGTTCGCGCAGCAGCAATTCAATCGCCGGGGCCAGCGGGGCTTGCTCGCGATCGGTAATTTGCGTGTATCCAGCCTTCTCGCAGCGCGCCACGAGGGCGGCATCCAGGTTATCCGCGGTGCCATCCATGGCCCGCGCGCCAATCGACTCGACCCGCGCCCGCTCGGCCGCTTCATAGACTTGCCGGCCGATTTCGCCCTTAGGTGGGACGCAGCATGCGCCGCCCTATCATGGTGGGCCACACGCAGCGCTGCGGCATCGGCCTCTCCACGCGCCCGCGCCGTCAGGGCCGGTGACAGGTCTCGTGGCGGCGGGGGCAAGACGATGCGGTTGGCTTCGGCCCGCGGTCCATCCCCGGCAAAGACAACCTCCATCTCACGTTCAGCCGACATCGCCTTAGCGGTCGCCGCTAGCGCCTGCTTGAACATTTCGAAAGGAGCATCGTCAATTTTGGACATGTGAGTCCTTTAACCCACCTTCACCATCAGGGCCGATTCAGGCAGTTCTTCGGCGAAGCAGCGCTGGTACATCTCGGCGACCAATGGGCGCTCAAGCTCGTCACATTTGTTCAGGAAGGTCATGCGGAAAGCGTGNCCCAGATCCCCGAATATCGCGAAATTCTCGGCCCATGTGATCACGGTACGCGGGCTCATCACCGTNGATAGATCGCCGTTCATAAAGGCATTCCGCGTCAGGTCGGCGAGGCTGACCATCTTGGANAGTGTCTCTTTGTCGACATCGCCCGCTTTCGTCGCAACGATTTCAACCTCGGCATCATGCTCAAGATAGTTCAGCGTCGTGACAATGCTCCAACGGTCCATTTGCCCTTGGTTGAGCTGTTGTGTGCCATGATACAGCCCAGTCGTATCGCCGAGGCCAACCGTATTGGTCGTCGAAAACAGGCGGAAGAAGGGGTTCGGTTCAATCACCCGGTTTTGATCAAGCAAGGTAAGCTTGCCGGATGCTTCAAGAATACGCTGGATCACGAACATCACGTCCGGGCGACCTGCATCATATTCGTCAAACACAATGGCCACGGGGCGTTGCAGCGACCAAGGCAGGATGCCCTCACGGAATTCAGTGACCTGTGCGCCGTCTTTCAGCACGATAGCATCCTTACCGACCAGATCGATCCGGCTGACATGGCTATCGAGGTTTACCCGCACCATCGGCCAGTTCAGGCGCGCAGCGATTTGTTCAATATGGGTCGACTTACCTGTGCCGTGATAGCCCTGCACCATAACCCGGCGATTGTTCTCAAACCCGGCAAGGATCGCGATGGTCGTCTGCGGATCGAATCGATAGCTCTCATCCAGCTCCGGCACCAAGTCCGTGCGGTCTTTAAACCCGTGCACGATCATGTCCGTGTCGAGGCCAAAAACCTTCCGAACATTAATCTTTACAGTTGGTTCCATGCCCGCCAAGGCATCATTCTCGCTCATCACACTCATCGGTCGATCTCGTCTGTCAATTGTTCGCCAGAGCAACTACCACACTCACACGCTCAGCCAAGTGTGACATTGGGGAAGTAGGCCCTGCGGCGATGAAACTATCCCGGTTTGGGTGGGGCGCACCCCACCATCGCACCTGCTCAGCGGATAATCTCACCCTGCACCACGGTCATCACGACTTCGGCATTCAGGATATCGGCTTCAGGAATGGTCATCAGATCGCGGTCGAATATGGTAAAATCGGCAATCTTACCGGCCTCAATCGTCCCCAGATCATCTTCCATGAAGGCGGCATAAGCCGGGGCGGACGTGAACAAAGCCAGGGCCTGCTGCCGAGACAGCGCCTCTTCGGGATGCCAATCCTCGGTGCTGAACCCGCTCAGGTCTTTGCGCGCAACGGCAGCATAGAACTCAATCTGCGGCGAGCCGACTTCGACCGGGGCGTCAGAACCGCCAACAACCGTCGCGCCAGCTTCCAGCAGGCTTTGCCACGCATACGCGCCCTGCAACCGATCTGTGCCGAGCCGATCGGGCGCGAATTTCAGGTCACCGATCGCATGGCTCGGCTGCATCGATGCGATCAGGCCAAGCGCGCCAACCCGGGCAATATCATCCGGATGCAGGATTTGGGTATGCTCAATCCGCCAGCGTTTGTCAGCGCCATAGCTGCCGGCCTCAAACGCATCAAGGATCTGGCGATTACCAAGATCACCAATCGCGTGCATCGCCAATTGATAGCCATATTCACCCGCGTCGGCCATGATCCCGGCCAGCTCACCCGGTGCCATCATTGAAAGACCGTTTGTATCCGGGCGATCGGAATAGGGCTCTATCAACAGCGCACCGCGCGATCCCAGCGCCCCATCGACATAGACTTTCACCGCCCGATTGGTGATCGTATCGGTCTCATACCAGCGCTCGACGGCGATGTTCGCGCCATCCCAGTCAAATGCGTTGTGGATGCGGAGCGGCATCAGGCCCTGCGCATCCAGCATGGCCAAAAGCGGCGCATGGATCGGCGCAACACTCATATTGTGTACGCCGGTCCAACCACGCGCAGAATAGGTTTCGCCAGCGATCTGCAGAGTCTCGCTAATCTCGTCCTCGCTTGGGTCGCTTGTCAGGGCAAAGAAAGGCCCCATCGCATTGTCGACAATGATGCCGGTGGNGACGCCATCGGGGCCGCGTTCAATCTTGCCGCCCTCAACATCCGGCGTATCCGCATCAATCCCGGCCAGCGCCAGTGCGGTACTATTGGCGACCAGGGCGTGCCCATCGGCGCGCAACAGGATGACCGGGTGATCGGGCGAGACGGCATCAAGATCGGCCGCCACGGGCATCCGTCCTTCTGGCCAGCCCGTTTCGATCCAGCCGCGACCAAGGATCAGCGTCCCCGGCTCCTTTCCGGCAATCTCGCCTTCAATCCGCGTGACCAGTTCGGCAACCGAGGCGGTGCCTTCAAGGTTGAGGGTCAGCTCTCGCTCACCAATGCCGTGGAGGTGGACATGACCATCGACAAAACCGGGAAACATCACCGCGCCGTCAAGGTCAATCACCGTCACTTCGCTTTCGTCCCAATCCTGCGACATTGGCGGCGACACCGCCACAATACGGCCGTCCGCGCCGACAATAACCGCGCTGACCGTCTGATCGGCAAGGCCGGTATAGATCGTACCNCCCGTATAGATCGTAAGNCCGGTCTCCAGGCTTTCCGCGACGGGTTCCANCTCGGTGGCGGGCTGATCAGTAACCGTGCAGGCCGAGAGAAAAACCCCCGCCGCGAACAAATATCCAAACCGCATAACCCATCCTCCCGATCGTTCGCAAAAGCGTAGATCGGTCTTGTCGGTGNATCAATCTTGCGGACAAAGAAAAACGCGCCCCGGAAGCCCAAAGCGCGTTCTTGGAAATGGTTTNTGGTGAGGTTTACTCAGCAGCAGCTTCAGCTGTTTTCTTCTCAATGTTGCGCTTAATTTTGCGCGCATTGTCAGACAGGTTGTCGTCTTTAGCTTTGGCGAGGAAAGCATCCAGGCCACCCAGCTTGTCAACGGTGCGCAGGGCTTTCGCCGCGATCCGAAGCGGGAATCTCTGATCCAGTGCCTCAGAGTGCAATGTTACTTTCACAAGGTTTGGCAGAAACCGGCGCTTTGTGTGAACGCGGGAGTGGCTGACATTGTTGCCAGTGATGGGGCGGGTGCCAGTGAGTTCGCAGACGCGGGACATGGGTCGCTCGCTTTACTTATGAGTGTTAAAACCGAAGCGCGGCTATTACGACCCACTCGCGGCGGCGTCAACTACTGATATGACTCTGAATCCACGCGGCAGAAGCGAGGTATAATTGCGACCATACAAAGGCGGGGCTGTTCAGCTTGCCTTTTGCGTTGCAGGTGTACACAACGCACCTGTTATCGCCTGTTAGGAGAATTGTCTCGATGAAAAAACTACTCGCCTTTGCGGCCCTCGCCCCACTTGCATTCGTTGGTATATCTGGCGCCGATACGTCAGACGTGCGCATCGCAGACACAGCTTTCCTGGCCAATATTGAGGCGGGCCAGCCCATGCGGATGGAATATCAGATCAAGGCCAGCGCCTGGCTCTTGTTTCTTCCGATCACCGGCAAAGCGAATTTCAATGTTGAGATGAATGCTGAAAACTACTCGATACGCAGCAAAGTCAAAACGACNGGCCTGGCCGANATTTTNGTAAATTATGACATGGATCTGGCGGCCTCTGGTTACACCACGCCGGACGGCCTGAAGACCTATGCCTATGCCTCNCAAAACCATGACGGCAAAAAGAACCGCCGCGTTGATCTCAAATATCTCGGCGATGATTTTGAAATGACGGCNCTGCCAACTTTCGGAAATCTTGGCGAACCACCNGCCACCGCGGATCAGGTTCTTGAGGCCAATGATCCNATTACCGCGCTGATCACGTTCGCACTTGAACCCCGCGCGGCGGGCGAAGACCCTTGCGGCACCTCAATGAAGATCTTTGANGGGCGTCAATTGACCCATCTTCATTTNGAAAATCATGGTCTGGTCGATGTGAAGGCCACCGCCTGGAGCGGTCAGGCCTATGAATGCCATGTCACGATGGACAAAGTCGCTGGCTANAAGAAGGGCGATGCCAATAAGGACAATCTGTCCGGTATTGATGGTCCGCTGCGGATGTGGCTCGCACCGCTGCCAAATGGCGCAACGGTTCCGGTCCGGATTGAGGCGGATACAGAGGACATTGGCAAGATCACCTTGCAGGCTTCAAAGCTGAAGTTCACACCGCTGGATCAGTAAAATATTTGTCATCCACATGTGACTTGCTGATTGGAAGCCATGCCCCATATTTATTGGGCGTTGGCTGTTTCCTCCCCCCAAGACGATAGCCGACGATCTGGATAGATTTCCAGATTGCGCAAAGCGCTGACGCGTCCGGCTTTTTCCCCTCCACCGGGCGCGTTGACGCGCTTGCTGCGCGTGCTTAAGCGGGATGCATGACCCAATCACCTGTTAGAATTGTCAGCTGGAACATCAACTCGGTTCGGCTGAGAATGCCCAATATAGCAGCCTTCATTGCCGCCGAAACGCCCGATGTGATTTGCCTGCAAGAAATCAAATGCCAGAACGCAGAATTCCCGGAAAAAGACTTTCGCCAAGCCGGATTTGAGCACTTTGCCATTAACGGCCAACGCGGCGGCCATCACGGCGTCGCCATCGCCTCGCGGCTGCCTCTGGAAACGCTTGATACGCCGGATCTGTGCCGTGAAGGGCATGCGCGGGTGAATGCCGTCCGGGTTGCCGGAATGGAACTGCATAATATCTACCTGCCCGCTGGTGGTGATGTCCCAGACGCCGAGAAGAACGACAAGTTTGCCCACAAGCTCGATTTCATCAATCGGCTCGGCAAGCATTACGGTAAAACTGCGCGGGACGGTACACCGCGCGTGCTTGTTGGTGACCTGAATGTCGCCCCGCATGAACAGGATGTCTGGTCTCACAAACAGCTATTNAAAATTGTCTCACACACCCCGATCGAGACCGAGTCGCTGGAAAAGGCGCGCAAGAAAGGTGGGTTCACCGATCTCGCCCGACATATCCATGACGATGACCAACGCCTCTACTCCTGGTGGAGCTATCGCGCGAAAGATTGGGCGGCCAGCAATAAGGGCCGCCGCCTTGACCATATCTGGACCACGGACGCGGCGACCACGCTAACCGATATGGACAGTTACCGCGTTCACCTCGGCTGGCGCGGCGGCTGGAAACCAAGCGATCACGCCCCGATCAGTATTGCGATTAATCAGCCCTGATCTAAACGCCCCACGCTCTTTCACCGCGCGTTCTTTCGCCCCGCATTCGACGCAATCACCCGATCATAGTAGACTGCGCCAGTCAGATCAGGGGATTGAACATGGACAAGATTTACCAGGTTACCGCCGCCAACGGGCTTCGCCTGCGCGAGTCCGCCCCCGACGGGGCGATCATCACCGTCATGCCGTACAATAGCGAAGTCGTTTTCTTGAAAAAGGCGGACGTGAAGAACTGGTTCAAAGTCGAAGCCAAGGTTGGCCCCAGCCTCGAAACCGGGTTCACATCTGCCCACTTCCTGATGGAAATGGCCCCGAAGGTGAAGTTCCGCGTGCCGTTCTTCTCCAATCTTGAAGCCTCATATGAGCGCGTTCAGCGCTTTGTTGGCAGCGTCGCCGACCAGTATGGTCAAGAGATGCTGCCGATGCTGAACAAGGTTTTGACGGATTATAAAATCAACAAGAACCCGAAACGGTTTTCCCATTTCATGGCGCAATTGGCGCATGAATCCGCCCATTTCAGCCGCCTAGAAGAAAACTTGAACTATAGCGCCAAAGGCCTGTGGAACGTGTTCCGCAAGTATTTTGACGATGAGGCCCATGCCGAAACCTATGCCCGTGACCCAGAACGGATCGCCAATCGCGTCTATGCCAACCGGATGCTCAACGGCCCCGAAGAATCAGGCGACGGATACCGCTATCGTGGACGCGGCTTTATTCAACTTACGGGGCGGGAAAATTACCGCAATATCGGCAATCGCATCGGCCTTGATCTTGAGGGCAATCCAGACCAAGTCGCCACCAATGTTGAAACCGCGCTTCGGGTCGCCGCCGACTTCTGGGACAGCAAGAAGCTCAACCGCTATGCCGACAAGAACGATGTTCGTTCGATCACAAAACGGATCAATGGCGGCTATCACGGGCTTGAACAGCGCCAGAAACTACTCGCCAGAGCGCGAGCGATCTGGGGCTAGGAGACCCGCTCAACCATCATATGTTTGACATTGGCGATGGCCTTGGCCGGGTTTAGCCCTTTCGGACAAACCTGCGCACAGTTCATGATCGTATGGCAACGGTACAGTTTGAATGGATCTTCCAGATCATCCAAACGCTCACCGGCGCTTTCATCACGGCTATCAATCAACCAGCGATAGGCCTGCAGCAGAGCGGCCGGGCCGAGATATTTGTCGCCGTTCCACCAATAAGACGGGCACGAGGTTGAGCAGCAAGCGCAGAGAATACACTCATACAGACCATCCAGCTTCTCGCGGTCTTCCGGGCTCTGCTTCCACTCTTTTTCCGGCGCTGGCGTATCGGTTTTCAGATAGGGCTGCACATAGGCGTGCTGGGCGTAGAAATTGGTCAGGTCCGGGATCAGGTCTTTCACAACCGGCAGGCTTGGCAGCGGCGCAATCGTGATCGTCCGGCCCGCCACTTCATCCCAGCCTTTGGTACAGGCGATGGAATTATGCCCGCCAATGTTCATCGCGCAGGAGCCACAAACCCCCTCGCGGCAAGACCGGCGGAACGCCAGGGTCGGGTCAATCTTGTTTTTGATATAGAGCAGAATATCCAGAACCATCGGGCCGCATTTGGTCGTATCGACATGATACGTATCCCAGCGCGGATTGCCGCCCTCTTCCGGGCTATAGCGATAGATGCGGAACGCTTTGGTAAGCGGTGCCCCGGCTGGCTTTGGCCATTCCTTGCCTTTGCCAACGACGGAATTCTTTGGAAGTGTGAGCTGAACCATGATCGTTTCCTAGTAAACCCGCTTCTTAGGGATGATATAATCAATCTCGTCGGACATCGTGTAGTCATGTACCGGACGATAATCGATTGTGACTTTGCCGGCCTCGTCAACCCAGGCCAGCGTGTGCTTCATCCATTCTTTGTCATCGCGATCAGAGAAGTCTTCGCGGGCATGCGCGCCCCGGCTCTCTTTACGGTTTTCAGCGCCTGTNACGGTNACNNCCGCCTGCGCGATCAGATTGTCAAACTCCAAAGCCTCCATCAGGTCTGTGTTCCAGACCAATGTACGGTCTTCAACATTCATCCCTGGCAGCTTGGCATAGACCGCTGCAATTTTTTCCATGCCTTCCGACATGACTTCCCCGGTGCGGAAGACGGCGCAATTGTCCTGCATCGCTTTTTGCATTTCGAGGCGAAGGTCAGCGATCGAATGCTCGCCCTTGGCGTTGCGGATTGCATCAAAGCGCTTGATGTGGCTGCCGGTTTGCGCGTCGGTCACCACTGGCTGTGACGCGCCCGCTTCCAGCGTATCGCCGCAGCGCAGGCCCGCCGCGCGGCCAAACACGACCAGATCGATAAGAGAGTTAGAGCCAAGACGGTTGGCCCCGTGAACCGACACACAGGCCGCTTCACCCACCGCCATCAGGCCTTCAACCACAGTATCAGGATCATCACCCTTCTTGGTCAANACTTCCCCGTGGAAGTTCGTGGGGATGCCGCCCATATTATAATGCACCGTCGGCAGAACCGGGATCGGCTCTTTGTTGACATCAACGCCGGCAAAAATTCGCGCCGTTTCTGAAATGCCCGGCAAGCGGGAGGCCAGCGTCTCCGGCGGCAAATGCTCCAGGTGTAGATAGATATGGTCTTTTTCCGGCCCGACGCCGCGGCCTTCACGGATTTCAACCGTCATCGCTCGGCTAACCACATCGCGAGACGCCAGATCCTTGGCCGACGGCGCATAGCGTTCCATGAAGCGCTCGCCTTCGGAATTGGTCAGATAACCGCCCTCGCCGCGCGAACCTTCAGTGATCAGGCAGCCAGAACCGTAAATCCCGGTCGGGTGGAATTGCACGAATTCTGTGTCCTGCAGCGGCAGTCCGGCCCGCAGCACCATCGCATTGCCGTCACCCGTGCAGGTGTGCGCAGAGGTACAGCTAAAGAAGGCGCGGCCATAACCGCCGGTCGCTAGAATGGTTTTCTGCGCGCGGAAGCGGTGCAATGTTCCATCGTCCAACTTCCAGGCGGTGACGCCCCGGCAGACGCCATCATCATCCATGATCAGGTCCATGGCGAAATATTCGATAAAGAACTCAGTATCGTTTTTGACGCACTGCCCGTACAGCGTGTGCAGCATGGCGTGGCCTGTCCGGTCGGCGGCGGCACAGGTGCGCTGCGCTTCCGGGCCTTCGCCCATATTCTGCATCATGCCGCCAAATGGGCGCTGATAGATTTCGCCCTCTTCGGTGCGTGAAAAGGGCATGCCCCAATGTTCAAGCTCGTAAACAGCTTCAGGCGCATTGCGGCACAGATACTCGATTGAATCCTGGTCGCCGAGCCAGTCAGATCCTTTGACCGTATCGTACATATGCCAGCGCCAATTGTCCGGGCTCATATTGCCCAGTGAGGCGGCAATCCCGCCTTGCGCCGCAACTGTGTGCGAACGGGTTGGGAACACCTTTGAAATACAGGCTGTCTTAAGGCCAGCTTGTGCCGCCCCAAGGGCCGCCCGTAGACCGGCACCGCCGGCCCCGACCACAACAACATCATAGGTATGGTCGACAAATTTATAATCGCTCATCTTAAGTCCTCTTCGGGCGCAGCGCCTAAGCGCCCGCAGTCATCCAAATTTTCAGCACTGACAAAATCGCCGCAGCAAACAGCGCCATGACAGCGAACGTATTGAGTATCAGCAGCGCCTGACGGGTGCTGGATTTGGCAATGTAATCCTCGATCACCACCTGCATGCCGAGGCGCATATGGGTCAGCGCCGCAGCAAGTGTCAGGACCAACAAGATGGCGTTGACCGGCTGGCCGACCCAGGCCACCGATCCGGCATATCCGGTCTGGCTGACGGTCACGATAGAATACAGGAACCACGGCACCAGAAAGAGCAGCGCAATCGCGGTCACGCGCTGGCGGATATAGTGGCTGGTGCCAGACTTGGCAGCGCCAAGGCCGCGAACATTACGAGTATCAGTCGACATCTTCGAATCGCCTCCTACAGGAATTCAGCCGCCGACCAGATGGTCGCAGCGCCAAGAATAGCTAAAGCCATGATAATCAGTGACCAGGTCGACGCCACTTTCGGCGAGAACCCCGCCCCCGGCCCGTCCCAGATCAGGTGCCGCAAGCCATTCAGCATGTGGAACAAAACCGCCAGCGTCCAGGCAAACAAGATGGCCTTCCCGGCGATTGAACTGATCACCATCTCAACCACCGCATAGGCTTCCGGCCCGGTCGCCAGTGAAATCAACCATGCGCCAATCAGGAAAGCCCCGCCATAAAGGCCGATCCCTGTAAACCGGTTAAAAATCGACGCGTACATCGTCGCGTGCCAATCCCAGATTTGGATATGCGGCGATAAGGGGCGAGGGTCGCTAGAACTCGGGCCTGCCATGATAAACTCCGAACATGTTTGCTTTCGCTTGTGCGCGTTTCTAAGCAGGTCATAATGCGTGTCAACGCGGTAAGGAGACCAACATACGATGTTCAGATCATTTATTGTTGCATTCGCAATACTTGCAGCACCGCTTGCCGTGGCGGAAGATCAGCCAGACGCATTCGCCTCGATCATAGAGCAATATGAAGCCTTTGCACGGGCCGATGATCCCGATGGTGCCGCCCGGGCCGAGGGTGAAAAGCCCCGCCATTGGGGGCAGGTAACACCGCAGCACGTATCGGCCCACGCGGATCGCGCCCGCGCATTGATGCAAGCCATTGAGGCGCTACCAGACGAATCTCACGGCCCTGAAACGGCAATTCTGCGCCAGCTTCTGCAAGCGGCGATTGATGCCGACACGCACGACACGGCGCGATTGCCTTTTACCGGTGACTGGGGTTTCTTTTCGGCGCCGCACTTTACCGCCCGCCAAACACGGTTGCAGAACACACAAGATGCGGAGGCATGGATCGCCCGGCTGAACGATGTTCCGCGCTATTTCGCCGACAATACCGACAATATGCGCCGCGGCATTGCCAGCGAATGGACGTCCTATCGTGATCCTTTTGCCACCAGCACCGACCAGATTCGCGAGCAGGTTTTTGACGACGCGACACAAAGCGGTCTGTACGCCCCGTTCACCGCNCTACCAGAAGATATGGATCCGGTTGAACGCGCCCGGCTACAATCGCTCGGCAAGCTCGCATCGGCCCGCGCGATTGACGCCTATCGCGACCTACTTGTGTTCATGGAGACAGAATACCAGCCACATTTGCGCGCGGCCCCCGGCATTGGCTCTCTACAGGGCGGTGACACGTTCTATGCTGCCGAGATCGCCCACCACACCGCCGGNTCGGGCTATTCTGCNGANGATATTCACGCGCTAGGCCAATCTGAAGTCGCCCGCATTCGCGCCNGTATGGAAGCGATTATCGCTGAGGTTGAGTTTGANGGCAGCTTCGAAGATTTCACCACATTCCTGCGCACCGATCCGCAATTTTATGCCCAAACCCCGGAAGACCTTCTGGAAAAGGCTTCTGAAATGGCCAAACGGCTTGATTCCATCCTACCACGCTATTTCAGCGTCCTGCCGCGCCTGCCTTACGGCGTTGAGGCGGTCCCGGCCTCGATTGCGCCGGGTTACACAACCGGGCGCTATTCCAGCGGTGATCTGAGAGATGGCATAGCGGGCACCTATTGGGTCAACACATATGCCCTGGATCAACGACCTCTCTATGAATTGCCTGCGCTGTCGGCGCATGAAGCGGTGCCCGGCCACCATATTCAGATTGCGCTGGCACAAGAGCTGGAAAACGTCCCGGAATTTCGGAAAACCTATTATGCGACGGCGTTTGGCGAAGGTTGGGGGCTTTATTCTGAAAAGCTCGCCGGGGAGGCCGGATTCTACCGCACGCCCTATGAGCGGTTCGGGCAACTATCCTATGAGATGTGGCGCGCCTGCCGCCTGGTTGCCGACACCGGGCTGCACGCCTTCGGGTGGAGCCGCCAAGAGGCCGAAACCTGTTTCATCGACAATACNGCGCTCGCCCCGCTCAACATCGAAACCGAAGTCACCCGCTATATNGGCTGGCCCGGACAGGCCTTGGGGTACAAGGTCGGCGAGCTAAAAATCCTCGAACTCCGCGCCGCCGCCAAGGACGCACTGGGCGACGATTTTGATATTCGCGCCTTCCACGATCATCTGCTCGGCGCCGGATCAATGCCAATGGACGCACTGGAAGCCCGCATGATGGCGTGGATCGGNGCCCACGAGCAGGCGCAATAATGGCTAACCCATATGGGTGACCGGGATTTTCAAGTAAGTTTTGCCATCCGCTTCTTCTGGCGGTAGCTCCCCGGCGCGGATATTGACCTGTAGACTCGGCAGGATCAGGCGCGGTGATGACAGGGTCGCATCGCGTTTTTCCCGCACCGCGACAAATTCCGCTTCGCTGACACCTTTGTGCACATGGATATTGTGATCGCATTCGTCCCGCACCGTTGTTTCCCAGGCGTATTCGGTTCGGCCTTCCGGCAAATAGTCATGCCCGACAAATATCCGTGTTTCCGGCGGCAGCTTNAGAATCTTCTGGATCGATCGATAAAGCGTCGCCGCATCGCCACCGGGAAAGTCAGCCCGCGCCGTGCCATAATCTGGCATGAACATCGTATCGCCGACGAAAGCCGCATCCTCAATGATCACGGTTACACAAGCAGGTGTATGCCCCGGCGTGTGCAGGATACGGGCGTTCAGCTCGCCAACGTGAAATGTTTCACCGTCTTCGAACAGATGATCGAAGACATTGCCGTCCGGGATAAGGTCCACCGCGTTGAAGATCGGCTTAAAAACCTTTTGAACGGCGGTAATTTTCGCCCCGATACCGTACTTCGCGCCGGTTTGTTTTCGAACATAATCGCCCGCCGAAAGGTGATCCGCATGCGCATGTGTGTCCACAACCCATTCAATCGTCATGTTCGCCGCCTCCGCCAACACGCCATCGATTGAAGCCGTCGAAAGTTTGCCCGCCGCCTGATCAAAATCGAGCACGGGGTCAATGATCGCAGCGCGCATCGTCTCCTCATCCACCACCAGATAGGTGACGGTAAACGTCGCGGGATCAAAAAAGCCTCTAATGTTCATGGTTTTGGCCTCTCATCTCTGGGGTGTGAGAAATATATATATTAGTACTTGCTAAATTAACAATACATAATATGTATATTCCATGAAAACACAAACCCTCGACCCCGCCCTGCTCGAACAGCATGCCACCCAAGCGGCAGCATTGCTGAAAGGCATCGCCAATGAACATCGCCTGATGGTGCTTTGCCAACTGGTTGATGGCGAACACAGCGTCGGTGACTTATTGGCTGGCAGTACGCTGTCCCAATCGGCCTTGTCGCAGCATCTTTCCAAGCTGCGAGAGCAACGCCTCGTCTCCACACGCCGCGTCGGCCAGTCGATTTATTACCGAATCTCAAATCCGGCGATTGCCAAAATTATGCAGACACTGGCTGAAATTTTCTGCGCAGAGGAATAAATATGACCCAACTTCCAAACATTGATCCAAAATCCGTCGCGGCGCGCCTAGAGTCCGGCGACATCACGCTGGTTGATATCCGTGAACCAGACGAATATGCCCGCGAGAACATTGCCGGGGCGGTTTCCCTGCCACTCTCGCGCCTTCAGGAGGCACACCTGCACGTCAAAGGTGACACTGAGGTGGTGTTTCACTGCAAGTCCGGTATGCGCACCGCCAGCAATTGNGCGGCCNTGTCACAACATGTCTCTGGTGCGGCCTATCTGCTTGAAGGCGGTATCGACGGGTGGAAAAAAGCCGGNCTGCCGGTCAACCGTGACGACAAAGCGCCGATCGAAATCAATCGCCAAGTTCAAATCACGGCCGGTAGCCTGATCCTTGGCGGTGTTATCCTTGCGCAATTGCTTGATCCGGCCTTCCTATGGCTCAGCGGCTTTGTTGGCGCGGGCTTGCTGTTTGCGGGGCTCAGCGGTTGGTGCGGCATGGCGCATTTACTCGCCAGCATGCCCTGGAACCGGCGTTCTGCTTAAACGATGGCGCTGGAACTCACCCCACAAATTATCGCCCTGACACTTCTGAGCGGCGGCCTTGTCGGCTTCATGCTTAGCGCTTTTGGCGGTGGTGGATCGGTTCTGGCGGCACCTTTGCTGCTCTATGTGGTTGGGGTCAGTGAGCCGCATATCGCGATTGGCACGTCGGCGGCAGCCGTCGCGATCACTGCCCTGTTCAATTTGCTTGGACACTGGCGCGGTGGGCGGGTGAAATGGCCCTGTGCAATTGTCTTCGCGCTGGCGGGCCTTGTCGGCTCGATTGGTGGCTCCAGTGTTGCCAAAGCGACGAATGGTGACTGGCTGCTACTCGCCTTCTCGGTCGCGATGGCCGCCATCGGCGCATCGATGCTGCGCCCACAGCTTGTGGAAGGCGATCCCGATATCGCGCTCACGCCGAAGATCATGCCACAACTCATCATGCTTGGACTGGTGGTTGGCTTTGCGGCTGGCTTTTTCGGCATTGGCGGCGGTTTCCTGATCGTGCCGGGCCTGATTGCTGCGACCGGCATGACAATGAGCGCGGCAACGGCGTCCTCACTTGTTTCAGTGGCCATCTTTGGCGGCGCAACATCGGCCAATTATGCACTTGCCGGTTGGGTCGACTGGCGACTCGGCGGGCTTCTCGTGCTTGGCGGATTTGTCGGTGGCCGGTTTGGTTTGCGGCTTGCNCGCGCGCTGGAAAGCCGCGCNCAAACAGCCCGGCGCGCATTTGCCATCTTCGTCATACTTGTTGCGGTTTANGTGGCGATCAATGCNGTGGCGGCCCTACAGGTCGCTTAAGCCTTGCAGAATCGCCCACCAAAGACGACGTAGAACCACATGAAACTGACAATCATTGAAACCGGGCAAGCGCCAGCGGCGATCCGCGCGGATTGGCCCGACTATCCAGCCATGTTTGAAACGCTGCTGGGCCCGCACATGCCGGCGCTTAGCTTTGAAACAATTGCCCTTTCACAGGGCGAAGACCTGCCCGATCCGGCTGATCTCGACGCCATCTTGATCACTGGGTCGGCCGCCGGGGTGTACGATGATACGCCGTGGATGCAGCCGCTTTTTCAATTCATTCGCGCTGCTGCGGCGGCGGGCACACCGCAAATCGGTATCTGTTTCGGCCATCAGGCCGTCGCCAAGGCGCTGGGCGCTGACGTTCGCAAATCTGAAAAGGGCTGGGGCATTGGCCGCCACACCTATGACATTCTGCGACGCCCCGATTGGATGGATGGCTTTACGGGTGCGCAGTTCAGTCTTGGCGTCAGCCATCAGGATCAAGTTCTGTCGCTCGCCCCGGGCGCNGAAGCGATTGCCAGTAGTGATTTCACCCGATTTGCCGCGATCGCTTACCCAGATGCCCCGGCAATCAGCTTTCAGGGGCATCCAGAATTCAGTGCTGGNTTNTCCTGCGCGCTGTACCGTGCGCGCCGGGGCAGCGCCCTGCCCGCGGCAATGGTCTATCAGGCCTGCGCTGAGTTGAAACANCCCATCGATAATGATCTGGTTGGCNGCTGGATGGCGCTGTTTCTGAAACAAAGCCAACACAAACCGGGATAGGTCCACGGCCACAAATGTGAACAAGCAGCGATATTAACCTTCAATTGGCTTGTTACTTGCTACCGCTTGGCTCAGAAACCTGTTTCAGGACACTTAGGCTTAGGACGCAGACTTATGATCCCGACACCCCGCGCTGATATCGCTCCAAATACACTTGATTTTGAAATCCTCCCGCTGGTTAAACCCACCGGTTTTCGCGAATATGATGCGCGCTGGTGGTTCAACGGCATCGGTCACGAAAAAGCGCCAGAGCTGAACTATACCGGGGTGCAGGCGCTTGGCCTCGGCATGGCCACGCTGTTTCACGAACTTGGCGTTGAACCAAAAGTCGTCACCGGCCATGATTTCCGCTCGATCAGCCAACCGATCAAAAACGCGCTTATCCTCGGTCTGGTTCAGGGCGGCTGTGAAGTACTCGANGTCGGACTCGCCCTCTCACCAATGGTGTATTGGAGCCAGTTTGAACTGGATGCGGCCTGCTGCGCCATGGTGACCGCCAGCCATAATGAAAATGGCTGGACCGGCGTAAAAATGGGCGCAGACAAGCCGCTCACCTTTGGCCCGGTCGAAATGGGCCGCCTGAAAGAGATTGTTTTGAACGCTGAGTTCCAACCGCGTTCTGGCGGCGGACATTTCCGCGTTGATGGCCTGCGCGAGAAATATATCGCCTCATGTGCCGAAGGTGTTGCGATCAAACGCCCGCTTAAAGTCATCGCNGCATGCGGCAACGGCACCGCCGGTGCGTTTGCGCCGGACGCGCTGCGCGCCATGGGCGTCGACGTNATCGAGATGGATTGCAATCTCGACAACACATTCCCGAAATACAATCCCAATCCCGAAGATGCCGANATGCTGCACGAAATGGCCAAGGCCGTTAGGGAGCATGGCGCCGATATCGCGCTCGGGTTTGACGGCGACGGCGACCGCTGCGGNGTGGTCGATAATACCGGTGAAGAGATTTATGCCGACAAGATCGGCCTGATGCTGGCGCGCGATCTGTCGAAAGAATATCCAGCGGCCAAATTCGTCGTCGATGTGAAATCGACCGGGCTCTACAAAACCGACCCTGTGCTCAAGGAAAATGGCGCGACGGTCGACTATTACAAAACCGGCCACTCCTATATCAAACGCCGGACGACCGACCTTGATGCGCTTGCCGGGTTTGAAAAATCTGGCCACTTCTTCTTCCGCCCGCCGATTGGGCTTGGATATGATTGTGGCCTGACCGCCGCCAAAGCCATTCTGGAAATGCTCGACCGCAACCCGGATCGAACCATGTCGGACCTGAAAGGCGATCTCGGCATCGCCTATACCAGCCTGACCATGTCACCGCACTGCGATGATGAGATCAAATACAAGGTCATCGACCGCATGGTTGAGGAATATCAGGGCCTAAATGGCACCACGATCCTTGGCCGCAAGGTTGTTGATGTGAACACCGTCAATGGCGCACGTGTGACGCTGGAAGATGGCTCATGGGTGCTGGTTCGCGCCAGCTCCAACAAGCCGGAACTGGTCGTCGTTGTCGAAAGCATGACCAGCGATGACGATATGCGTGACCTGTTCCACAAAGAGGTTAAACCACGCCTCGGCAAACACCCGGAAGTCGGCGCCTATAATCAGGAGATTTAGGCCCGCCCTGCCCCTGTGCGCGGACTAAAAATCGAACTGGGCCCGAAGCATGGCCCCGGTCGCATCCTCATTGGTCACGTTTCCGGTCACCAGCCCGGCGAAACGACTGTCCAGTCCGGATGTCGATGTGCCTAGATCCGCCTCGACGCGGAACAGGTTCAGCCCGAGCCTTGTATATTTCGTCGCCCACCAATCGGCCCCGATGACGTAAGCATCATAACTGCCGCCATCAACACCGGAATCGTCGAGATCAATCGTGTCTACCCGCGCCACTAGCGCCAGCGCGCCCAAGCCATTTTTAGTCACCGGGTGATCGACAATCGGTCGATTGAACTTGCCGCCTTTATAGGTCTTGCGGCCACCAAACATCATCCCCGCCTCGACATAGGCGCCGCTAAGGGATGGCTCGCTGGCGCACGCCGCGCAGTCCGCATCGGTGACGCCATATTCCCCGGCGAGCCAGACATTCTGGTACAGCGCCGCCGCCTCGAACCCGTAAAACATGTCCGATTGGGCAATCCGGCCGGTGCTAATAATCCGGCCCGGAATGTGTGAGACCGGGCGCTGGCGATAACGCAGATCGCTCTGGGTATCACCAATCTCGCGGTAACGAACTGAGCCGCCAATATGAACCAACAAGTCGGCTGTATCGGTCGGCATAATTGGCGTATAGGTCAGGCGCGCGGCGACGGCATGGCCTTCCTGCGCATCATCGGCCTCAACATTGTCGCCAAACACACCTGCCGTGAACGTGTACGTCTCGCCCTCAGTCGCGACACTGACCCCGACGCGGCGATTGAACTCAAACGCATCGGTAAAGGCGGCGCGTTCCAGCGTTGAAATGAACCGCGATGATGTCTGTTCATCCAGCGAGTTCGGCGTCTTGAACTGGCCGACCTTGACCTTCCAGTCCGTGCCGGGCGCGAATTCCAGATACCCGTCTTCCAGGTTCACCTCCTCACTGGAATTGGTGTTCAACTCGACCTTGTATTTCAGATTGTCGCCAAACTTGCCCGACACGCTCAGGCGCAGACGGCGTAGTTCGCTGGCTGACCATTCGCCGCCCGATTGATCGGTATCGACGGAGGCATAATCGAGCTGCAGACGGCCACCAAGCTTGAGCTCCCAACCATCGCCCGTGGCTGGTTCGGCATGCGCGGTGCCGATAAAGGCGGCGGCGAAAAGTCCAACAATCGAGAGTGGTTTGGGCATGGTAAGCTCCAGATAGGTTGCTCGCGGGTCCAGTCTCGGCTGCGCGGATGATTCGGTTTGGTGACAGAAATATTTCATTCGTGTGACAGATA
>JGI24724J26744_10000786_pt1 | contig 22470 bp, 18 predicted proteins | sample Cruoilmetagenom7_FD_26744 | JGI IMG/M metagenome (IMG submission 26744) | reverse complement strand
TGCAAAGCCATGAGCATATTTAGTGTAATATTATTGAAAATATTTGCTCGTTTGTGGGTCTGGTTTAAGCTCATTGCTGCCTGTCATATTATGCAATGGTCAATAAACTTGGACACTTTGTTAGGCAATTTTCATTAATTTTATCTCATATGCGACTAGTGAGATGTGTCCATGTTTATGGTGACGTTGCTTTGGACTATTCCATTATTCTTATATACGAAATATCGCCAGACCAATGAGTTTAATTGCGCAGGGTTAATCTGCCGTTCTAGATGATTAAGCTCATTCATCATTCTTTGACTGCCATATGTTCCATCTATTTCGCTATAAATGACTCTATATAAAAAGTTTAGAGTCACTCAATTAGAGTAAATCTAACTCCTTGAATATCTTTGGTCGAAATTCGTATCTCATTGGTGTTTATCGCATCGACTACAAGATAACCATCTTCTGTGAAACACAGGTTATCGCTTGTGCACATTAATGGAATTTCACCAAAACTCTCAATAAAATTAATATTAGGTTGGCTGCCTAGCTTCAACTTAGTGCTTCCGATAATTGGATTCTTATAGTTTAGTATTACTGGTTTGTTCACATCGCTTTGTGGCTTTTCAATAGAAACCTTAGTAAATTTGAATGTATTTTGAAAATCATTTACTACGAATTGGTTTGGGCCAGAATGGCTTAGCAGGACTGTTTTTGATGACAAAACCATTTTCCAGTTACGTGTTCCATTGGGTGCTAAAGGTTTAGGGCTGCCGACAAAAGGCCCGTAATAGTAGCGTTCGCCTTCTTCCTCAAACAACAGTGCTGCTTTTTCTGACTGACTATCATAGTAGAGGCCACCTTCGAGAGTTGACGGTTCATCTTGAGCTGCACTTACTTTTTGAGCTGTGGGGATGCTGCCTAATTTCGTCAACAGTTTCCGACTAAGAGCGGCTGGCCTAAAATCAGCTCGATTACACATGGATACAACATATTCATTTGATTCAGGTAAGTAGAGAGTGCTTTGAGTATTGTTTTCGTAATAGCCATCATGAAACATTAAAGTTGGAGTGTTTTTTTGCTCATCTCTTGGTTGAACGTATAGGCCCGCAAAGTAATGATGCTTTGAATGATTAATTCCATCTCTATACATTTCATTGGTATTTATCTGCTCTATAAGAAATTTTGCCCATTTAGCTAATCCTTGTATTGAGATTACTACGTTGCCGGGCCCTGCGATGGTAGATTGGGTCTCCATGAGTTTGAAGCCACTTTTTCGCTTTAAATAACCAATCGCTATGCCGCTTTCATTCAAGACGAAATAATTTGCATCGAGTTCCAAAGGTTTGGAAATATATTGACCGAAACTTTTGGTTAAGGAATTTTTACTAAGTGTTTCGATTAAATCTGCTAGTACCACATATCCACCATTTGAATAACTGTGCCTGCTGCCGGGGCTAAATTCTAGATAGTCATTTTTATAGGCTAAGTCTAGAGCATCTTGCTGAGTGTAAGGCTCTTTTAAGGAGCGCCCTTGCATTTCAAATAATGTCCAATGGTCGGCTATACCGCTGGTATGGTTCATTAGCTGACGCATGGTAATCTTCCGTGGCTTTTTAAGATTCGGTAGAAGAGGATGGATATCATCATCAATACCAAGCTCCTGTTCTTTAGCAATAAGTAATGCCAAAAATGATGTCATTTGTTTAGATATGGATGCTGTAAGAAATCGAGTTTCAACACCAATAGGTAGTTTGCTATCTAGATTAGATAATCCACGATGGGCATAGTATACCTTGTCGTTTTTACCATAGCCGATTGAACAGCCTGGCTCATTAGCGTGAACAAACTCAGCTAAAGTTGAATCCATAATGGATGAGATTGTTTGCTCAGCAGCAAATAGCTGAGAACACCATAAAGAAACTATGATTATTAGTTTTAGGTACATTCCTGACTCCAGCACTTAAATATAAGGGGGTTATGATTTCGCGAGTAGTTGCTCACATTTATGTTTGAGAGGTCTAAAAAAAACCTCAGCAAAAAACGCCCCCCAAAAAAGCGGTAGCATACTAATCGCAATTGCCTTCCAAAATGATTCGCTATTAATACTCAGATACGTAAAAATTGAGATTAAGCCGATCATAAAGCCCAACAATCCAGCTGCGTAGCTATAGATAATGATTTTTCTGAATGCAGAGGGGAGTAACTGAAGATCCTTTTCTCGGGTTGGGTTAAACACAAACCACTTGAGACCTTGATACACCCTGACCGTGACCATGAAGTCCGAAGTACTTGTGGATAAACCAAACGGAAGACCGATGACTAACACTGTACTATATAAATCGATGAAGTTGCTCAACCCTGCCGAGAGAGTTAACAGCAACATAATTAAGGTCACAGTTGTTACTAAGCCAATAATTCCGCTCCAATTTATACCCCCCTCACCGATGACAACATCATTCACTTGATCCAGTTCATGTGGTGTAATTTGAAAAGCAGAAGCAATTGCCATTTTAGACTCTAATGAGCATTTGCCTTCTTTTTCGATACGCTGAATGGTTCTAACACCTAACCCGCTAATTTCTGCGAGCTGTTCTTGAGACCAGCCATTATTTACGCGAAGCTGTTTCAGTTTTTCAGTTGAAATCACTAGTTACTACTTTGTTGGAAAAAAGCTGATTGAAGAATAAATCATTGAGTCATAAAAGAACACGCCAGTGACCTGCTATTATTACGCCAATACCCGCCAGTCTTCTTTTTTCTATTTTAAAGAAGGTCTAAGAAGTGTCTAGTGTCTTAGTTATGCTTCAATTTTCTATACTTCAACTGTTTAGGATAAATGGTGTAATGAATGTTTATTAGTGACTTAAAATTAATTTAGAATAAAATGAAACTGCATTATCTCGTTCTAGCCGACACAGAGGTATTCATACCTAACTCACTCTGAGGCAGAAACGAGTTGTACATTAATGTTCAATAAGACAACTCAACGGCCTGACAGTGCTTGCAATGGGCGCATTAATTAACGTCTAGATAAAAAAATAAACCTGTAACCACCAATCGTCCGCATTATGATCATAGACCAGTCGTTACCTAGATCTCTGTTTTAATCAACTAAGCGCACAAAATGATCGTTGATAATTCAAAGTGGCTGGCAGCTTTGGTGGCTTTGCTGACCTTATTGGATTGTTGACGAGTTACAAAATTTTTCTCAGGTGTAACTTAAATGTTAAATTTTCTCATCGTGTGACGCATTTCTCATTATGTTTGACGATCCACACATAGTGATTATTATCTGTTTGGCTAAATGTGCCTATTCAATGTAAGACATGTCTTACATTGCTGTAAGATATAATGGTTTTTTTGTGGAGTAAAATCCACTCGATATATTTAACTCATTGTTTATATATATTTTATTTTAGTTTGTAGTTTGTTAAAATAATGTTGCTGTTATTTTTTTTAACCACTAGCTTTTAAAAAATAGAGATTAGGCTAATATTATCAGGGTCAGGAAGACAAACGGATTATCAATCACGGTAAAGGCATACCAGAGGAAGCTTAGTATAGCGAAGAGATAGGATATCTCATCAGGATAGAGGGAGTAATTGTTACGGAATAATCGTCAGGATGATGGATACAGACAATTGATGTAGTGAGGATAACTACTGTTAAGGACAATTAGGACAGCAAATGATTTGCTAAAAAACTAAGGAAAGTTCTTTATGGATGAAGCGAGAACATTATATATTGATGCAGGATGCAGATAAGCTAGTTATAGAAATGCGGTTCATTGAACCGCATTTTTTTATCTAAAATTTAGCTGATTGTATTTTTATAACTGATACCAATGCTACTAAGTTTATTCCCACTCAATGAAATTTAAAAGCTTTAGCGGCACAGGTTCACCGTTCCAGACTGAACCTCAGTACCTACATCCATGAAGGCATAAGGCCAGATTGAAGATAATGGCTATTCTCGACAACTGCTCCTGCGTTGTTCTAATGACTCACATCCCTGTGAGAACCTTATCGAAATCAATAACGCGGCCTGTAAGCTTTTTAAAATCCTCTTTCGGGAGCTCACCAGCGGTTCGATAACCGCCGTTAATTTCCTTTATATAGACTAACTAGACTTGGTATGAGCTAAGATTGATGGTTTAATTAAATATTTTTAGTCATTAATATTCAATTAAGTTTGCATAGAAGTTAGATTTACCTAATGTTGCTTGACTCCCTTTTAGTGAAAAATTATAGCCGCAGAGTGAGAACTTATTTTTAAAAGCTATATTTTGCAGTAATGTTTTTGTGTCTAATGGTGAAAAATATGCATAATAATCACTATCTATTACGCTGACACTGAAAGGTCTGATTGCCTCTCCTTTATCAAAGGCTATATTTTCACAGTTTTTATCACCCGTTGCAGTGGCTAATGTCCAACCTTCTTGATTACTATTGACGTCAGCTTGCCAGTTAATAACAATGCCATTGCTTGAAGACATCATTATCGAAAAATTATCGGGTAAAGTGATTGAGTGCTGAAAACTATTCGTGCTCTTGGGGGCTTCACTTATCTTTTCAGGATAAATCTCTGCTGTTGGAGAGCGATTAGTCATCATTGATATGATTAATGCTAGCAGTAATACAAAACTAATAGCAGCAAAAATAAGCCTTGAATTGTTATGGCTTAATAGCGTTAATCGAATGGTCTCACCAAGATCAAAACGACTCTGTTTACTGTTTTCAGCTTGGTTAATATTACTTGTGGTCGAGGGATTATACTTGCTATTTTCAGCAGGTGCCGAGTATTGACTTTCATTGTTTGATGGTTGATTAATGTTAATACTGTGCATTGTTGGTTCGACACGCCTACTGGTGTGCGAGTTAACTTTTGTTGTTTGCTGCAAGTCACTTAAATCAACGGGACCATGATAGCCAAAGATATATGGCTTTTGCCCCTGACTTGGGTAGGTTAAAATAAATAATGCCGGTAGCAAGGGCAGTAATAATAGCCAGTAACTGACAAGATCATAAAAGAAAATAGTTATTAGGCCGGTAATAATAAAGCTAGTAGTAGATATAATGCTCAATTGGTTCTTTAATTTAGCATCATTGAGCCGACGCTGAGTGGTGAACAGATAAATAGCTGAACAGAATAATAGTAGCAGCATCGAGCTTAATTTATGATTAATTAAGCTGACAGTTAAAAAAATAAAAGTAACAAAGCAAATAATACTAATAATGATAAAACGTTGACGATTATCAACACCATGCCAGCAAAATAATGACTTAATAAGTTGCACAAAACCTCCGGAAAGTAGATTAGCTTTAATCAATATTGGCTAACCTGAAATAACTAAAATAAGAACCCAGTGTGAGTTATGCAAGGGTAACCAATTTTATCTACAAAGTCAGTCTATATGGCAATTTGTTTATGCCGTTAAAATGGCTATAGATGAGAGACTAATTGCCAGTGAGATGTTAACTATGTAAGACATATCTGTATAACTTGTCAGTTTAGACGATAGGTATTTTACTTTGTTATTGTTAGCGCTTTATATCATCATGATTCTAATAGGTTATAATTTCTCTTAACTTTATTTAATAAAAAACTAATAATAAAATAGTAAAGTTAAATTTCATCAGCCTGTATTTAATTGCCCATTCGATTAAACTGAATTTTGTCAGGGAGACAACAAGTTAAGGAAAGCAAATATTTACATTGCAAGCAGCGTATTGTACTTATAGCTGAAATGGATTTTGCAAAATAAAAGGGAAGAGATTATTTAAACTGAGGTAAGTAAGGATATCGTGCAGGAAGCACAGCTTGTTAATGATAATTAATAAGCAAGTAATGGAGTACTTGCTAAGGAATAGTAAGCCAAGGATAGTGTTGAATAGTTAAAAATAAAAGCGACATTATGTCGCTTTTATTTGTCTAATTTACGCTAAGAAGTATTAGTTAACGCGATATGCAGGTGTATCGATATTATCTAATTTATAGCCTCTTAAGGTCATCGTGCCGTGATAGGTTGATTCACCGTCACCACTAAATTCAAACTCAAAATTACTCAGCCAATGTGGTCCAAACTGCTTAGAAAACCTCAATCTACTAGATAGTCTTGCGATAGCTAAAAACTGCAAGTTCTCATGTTTACAATACTTATCAGCATGTGATCGGGCATATTCTGCTACTTTTCGTAAATACACGAAATACCAAAATAACAAGCCGATAAAAAGTAAGTAATAAATGTTTTCCATAACTAAGCCTCTTATTTAAACAACATACCAATGGCTTGAGCCAAGTCAGGGCTACGCTGTGGTGAACGAATGGCTTGCAATAGTACGGGGCGTATTGTCGGTATTGCAACTAAGTCTTTAAATATTGCCGAAAATAATTCGTTATCATGGTTTTGTATCAAATGCTCTAAATAGATAAAGAGCATCTTTTCAGTACTTAGTATTGGCCATAAGCGACCGGCGATGATAATGAGTATTTCTTCATCTAATGTTTTATTCGTCATTAAATTAGTGAGCAATTTTTGACAGAATGGATGATCAGTACTTGAGGCTAAAGCACGTAATAGCGCAATAGTAATATTAAGATCGCTTGTAATGTCTGTTTTTATAAAGCGTGCAGTTATCTGTTCAATGATCTTTGCGGGCAAAACAATATTTTCTAATGCCGAGCATAATGGCAGCAATACTTGCGCTGGTAAGAAAGCAATAGCATTAGCGAGTATGTTGATATTGTTATTTTCACTTAATCTAAATGCAAAGTCGGATAAGCCTTGTACACCAATATCTTGCCAATTTCCCCAGCCGTTTTTGCCTGACAAGTATTGTTGAACCGGAAGATAAAACTTACTAGCAGGGTACTTTAATGATGTCGATACTGTGCTATTTATTGCCGCTAATTTATATTGAGCCGGTGTGAAGTGATAGGGATTTTTTTTCAATAATGCATCTTGTTGTTCGCTAGGATTGACCGATAGATCTTTGCCTAAGGCTTCAATTATTATGGCAATAAAGTGATTTCGAGCGCCTTGGTTTAATAAGCCACGTTCATCAAGCGGTAATTTTACAAACCATAAATATGGACTGCTCGCCTGTTTCTGCCAAAATGCAATAGCGAGTAAAGCATGACCTTGAGATGGGTATGGATAAGGTAATTGAGCCGCTTCAATTTTTTCAAATTGTTCTGTTGATATTTTATCGACTCGACGGCCAATATCGTAAATACGGTATTGGGAGTCAGATAAGCTCAGTAGTGCTGAAATCGAAGAGATAGGGTCGGAAGTTGTGCTCATAGAATAATTCTATCACTATTAAAGTTGAGATAAGTTGTTATAACGCGCCATTATAGAGATAATGAGACTTTAACTCCACTATGTATTTTTGCTAATTCATAGCTCATCTAGCTAATAAATGAGTAAGGTTAGTGAATATTTTTTCACTATATTTTAAAATTTTTTGAAATGAGTTATTTTAATCATGGTTTTATAAGTTTAATGCCTTCGCATAATAGAGAATATAACTACGCATGACCATTAAAAGTGCCGGTACGGTTATTGTTGATAAGCCGATATTAAAAATTTTATTTCAAGATGAGTTTCTTGTTGCCGTTGATAAGCCGGCAGGACTATTTGTTCATCGTAGCTTTATGGATAAAGATGAAATCTATTTTGCCTTGCAGTTAGTACGTGATCAAATTGGCCAGTACGTCTATCCTCTACATCGTTTAGATAGACCGACCTCAGGCGTGTTGCTCTTTGCTTTAACACAAGATGTTGCTCGCTTAATGGGACAGGCGTTTAGTGATAGAAAAATTCAAAAGACTTACTATGCCTTAACACGTGGGCATCTTTTGAGTGATGGTGTGATTGAGCACCCATTAAAAGAGAAACTTGATGATTTAGGTGATAAAAATGTTAGCCGGGATAAGGAAGCACAAAGTGCAAAAACTCACTATCAGTCAATAACAATCGCTTCATTACCTGTGCCTTTAGGTAAATATTCAAGTGTGCGGTATTCGTTGATTAAATGTCTGCCTCATACGGGTCGTCGCCATCAAATACGTCGACATCTTGCGCATTTGCGTCACCCGATTATTGGCGATATAAACTATGGTGATAATAAGCAAAATCCATTTTTTGGTGAGTATTTTGGCTTCAAACGATTGATGCTAATCGCTAAGCGTGTAGACTTTATTCATCCTGTTACGGAGTTGCCGATCACTATAGAAGCTGAGTTCGATGAGCAATGGCAGCAAATTTTTTCTAAATTGACATGGGAGCAAGACAGCTTGTAAATAGCTTGTCCTATGATATTAATTTAAGGCATGTTTAAGATAATTTAGTTTGGGCCAAAAATTTGCACTGAGTTAAAGTCTTGCGTAATTAAGCTACTGTAATTATGTTGTGCTCTTGTTGTTTGTTCTTCATTCTTGGCGCCTTTTATTGCTATGGCATTGACAAAATAAAGACTTTGATTATTTTCACGTTGTTCCGTGAAGGCCAATATCATTTGTTGGTCTTGTGTCATCGGACGATTTAGCAAACTCAGCATTAAATAATGGTCCGAAACAAGCGGCTTTTTCTCAACAATAGTTTTGGATGTTGAACTACAAGCCGATAGTAGCGTGATAATTAAAATAGTGTATAGGGTTAATAAATTTTTCATAATTTTTGTGATAATTAAGATAACTTGTTATCTCTATNGCAAAGGTTATGCCAATTATAATTTTAATTATGTAGTATGAAATTTTCTAGCAAGAAAAAGAGGTTAATTGTTTGAATTTAAGGTATAAAAAATAAAACCTCTAATATTATTAAATCATTACAATGGTACTGAGGAATGTTATTTTAGTGAGTTTTGATGATTTTAAACTGTGGTGAATAAAGCGTCAAAAAAACCACACTATAAGCTTTTTTGTGTATTTGCTAACAATAAATAATGTTATGGGTTAATGGCACATCATCATTTATTGTTAACACTATTGCTGATTTTATTCTTCTGATACCGAACGCAGTAGGGCATTAATACCTACTTTAGCACGTGTTTTAGCATCAACTTTTTTCACGATTATCGCAGCATATAAACTATAAGTTCCGCATTTTGAAGGCAAGTTTCCGGGTACAACGACAGAGCCCGCAGGTACTCGTCCATAAAGGGTTTCACCCGTTTCACGATCAAAAATACGTGTGCTTTGACCAATATAAACGCCCATTGAAATTACCGCACCTTCTTCAACGACTACCCCTTCTACAATCTCTGAACGAGCGCCAATAAAACAATTATCTTCAATGATCGTCGGGCCTGCTTGTAGAGGCTCTAGAACCCCACCAATGCCAACGCCACCTGAGAGGTGTACATTTTTCCCTATCTGCGCACAAGAGCCGACAGTAGCCCAACCATCAACCATACAGCCTTCATCGACATAAGCGCCTATGTTAACGAAACTTGGCATAACAACAACATTTTTACCAATGTAACTACCGGTACGAACTGATGCACCGGGTACAATTCTAACGGCATCAGCTACAAAGTCAGCATGGCTGTAGTTACTGTATTTCATTGGCACTTTATCAAAAAACTTGCTTTCAGCACCATCGATAACCTCGTTATCCCAAATCCTAAAAGAAAGTAATACCGCTTTTTTAAGCCATTGGTGAACAACCCATTCTCCGGCAATTTTCTCTGCAACCCGCGCAGAGCCATCATTTAATGCCGCTAGTGCATCTAATACCGCTTGTTTAACTTCTGAAGATACACTTGCGGGGGTAATATTCATGCGTTCTTCGAATGCTTGCTCAATAATTGTTTGTAATTCTGACATCAGGGAATTCCTAGTATTCATTGGGTAAATTTATCGATGACTATCAGCGCAAAGCATAGCTTCTAATGCGGCTTCCTGCTCTTTATTTAACGCTTGATTGTCATTATTCGAAACAGTAAAAACATCTTCAGCTTTTTCGCCAAAAGTTGTGATTTTAGCTGAATGTATTTGGATATTACATTTTTGAAAGATAGCGGCAATATTAGCTAATAACCCTGGATGATCTAAAGCGACAATTTCTAACATGGTACGATTTTTAGTTGTTCCTTCAATAAAGCTGACATGCGTTGGAACTTTGAACTGACGAAATCGCTTCGCAATAGGTTTTGGCTTTATCTTAATTTGTTTTGACGCTAATCTGACACTCAATGAGCGCGCTATACTTAATGCTCTAGCGCTGTCATTTATGGCTTTATTCCGGTTATCAAGCACAACAAAAGTATTTGCTGTGTAGCCAGATTTATTAGTAGTAATTTTTGCATCATGGATAGAAAGCTTTTTCGCGCCCAATAAAGAGACAATATTGAAAAATATATTGGGTTTGTCTTGGGTATAAACAAAAACTTCTGTTCCGCCACGATAAGGTTTAGGACTGATGATAACCAATGGTTTGGCTTTATTGTGTGACAATATATGTTGAAAGTGCCAAGCGATTTGTTCAGGTGAATAACGTAAAAAATAGTCAGCTTTAAACTCTTTCCATAATTGTGGCAACCGTTCTTGGTCAACCATATTTGTCTTTAAAATCGCAATGGCTTGTTGCTGGTTCTCTCTGATTTTGGCTCGTAAATCGACTGGTTTTTCTAGGCCACGTCTAAAAGCGCGCTTAGTACCATAGTATAAATCTTCAAGTAAGTTGGCTTTCCAGCTATTCCATAAGCTTTCGTTGGTAGCACGCATATCGGCAACAGTTAAGCAATATAAGTAGTCAAGATGAGCTTCATCGCGAACAATTTCTGCGAAAGCTTTGATAACCTCTGGATCGGAAATGTCTCTGCGTTGTGCAGTAACCGACATTAATAAATGCTGCTCTACTAACCAAGAGATCATTCGTCCATCATGATCTCCTAATTTATGAATCTTTGCGAAGTCTAGAGCATCAATAGCGCCTAACTTAGCATGATCACCACCGCGACCTTTGGCAATATCATGAAATATACCGGCAAAGTATAAAAGCTCTGGTTTACGAACGCGTTGCACTATTTTACTACATAATGGGTATTCATGACTGTGTTCTGGTTGACTAAAGCGATATAAATTCTTCAATAAACGGTAGCTATGTTCATCGACAGAATAAGCATGAAACAAATCAAATTGCATTTGACCGACAATATTACGCCATTGTGGTAAATATGCACCGATAATTGAATGGCGGTGCATCAATGTAAATGCTAAGCCTAAGCCTCTTGGGTGTTTAATAAGCTTGATGAAAATTTCGCGACAACGGGCGTAGTCAATCATACCAGAGACTAAACGTCGGCGCGCATTACGCATTAAGCGTAATGTTTCAGGGTGTAAATCGGTAATTTCTTTGTGCTGAGCGATCAATAAAAACATTTCCATGATCTTGGTAGAGCGGGTAAATACGCGCCTATTACATACCTTGATCTGACCATCAATAATGACAAAATCATCATTGAGCACAATTTCTTTACTGTGTTTTTTTTCGTTTAAAATAGCGTACTCAAAATGTTGTAATAACATTCTATTGAGTTCAGAAACGCGAGATATTATACGAAAAAATCGTTTCATCATTCGTTCTATAGCAAGCTTACCACCATCACCAAAGCCCATAAGTTCTGCAACATCGGCTTGATAATCAAACAGTAATCTATTTTCATTGCGACCTGCGATAAAGTGTAAGGCACAGCGCATACGCCAAAGGTAATCTTGACACTCAATGAGCTCAAAAAACTCATTGCTGGTTAAGTAGTGATGATCAATAAGTTGCTCAAGGGTATCAGCCATAAAATGTCGCTTGGCGACCCAACCTATGGTTTGAATATCCCTTAAACCACCAGGGTTAGCTTTGAGGTTTGGCTCTAGCGTGTAAGATGCGCCATGGTATTGCTGGTGACGTTGATATTGTTCATCACGTTTAGCGAGGAAAAATTTTTCTGAGGTCCAAAATATGTCTTCAACTAATAGGGGTTGTAACTGAGTTACTAATGCTTGGTTGCCACAAATTTGGCGCATTTCCATTAAATTTGTCGCAATAGTGACGTCATCTATCGCTTGATTTAAACATTCTTTGATACTACGAACACTGTGACCAATATCGAGTTTTACGTCCCATAATTGGGTAATAAATGATGATATTTTTTCGGCTAAATCGTCTTCGATTACATCTTGAGTCAGTAATAAAATATCTACATCAGAATAAGGGTGAAGCTCTTTACGCCCGTAGCCACCAACAGCAGCTAAACTAATTTGATATTCATCTAAATGGTGTTGGCACCAAAGTTTGGTTAAAATGAGATCAACGTAATAGGCACGAGCAGCAACAAGCGAAGTGACTTCGCTAATCGGAAATTCTGATTTTTGCCATTGCAGAAATTCACTACTCAGTGTACAAATTTCTGAACTCGTTAACGAAGGGGCGCTAACAGCGAGAGCTTCACAGTAATTTTCTGGAATGGGTGGGGTAATATTCAACAGTAAGCTCTCACATTTTTATCAATAGTACAATTGACTTATAAGTTTAAATAACCTTTTAGCTTGTCACTTAATCGATGACTTAGTTATGCAGCATTCTGGGTATCGTATCATCTTTGCGTAATGTTAATATTTCACAACCGGTTTTGGTGACCACAACAGTATGTTCCCACTGTGCTGACTTTTTACCATCTAAGGTGTATACCGTCCAGTTATCTTCTTTGTCGAGTAAAGTGTTAGCACGGCCTAAGTTAATCATAGGCTCAACGGTAAAACACATACCTTCGAGCATTTTATCTTTGTCATTATTTTTATAATGGACAATTTGTGGTTCTTCATGAAACTCTTTACCAATACCATGGCCACAATACTCTTTTACAATTGAATAGCGACCTGATTTTTTGATGAATTTTTGAATTGCGGTGCCGATTTCACCGAAAGTATTACCAGGTTTTACTTTTTTAAGGCCAACATACAATGCTTCTTGAGTAATACGACAAAGGCGATTATCTTCAGCAGAAGTTTCACCAATACAAAACATTTTACTGGTGTCACCATGGTAACCATCTTTAATAACAGTGATGTCAATATTAATAATATCGCCATCAACTAATGGCACATCATTTGGAATGCCATGACATACGACGTGATTCACCGAAGTACAAATCGACTTTGGAAAGCCGTGATAATTTAACGGTGCAGAAATAGCACTTTGCACTTTGTCAGTATATTCTGCACATAATGTATTCAACTCATCCGTTGTTACACCTGCTTTAACGTGAGGCTCGATCATTTCCAATACATCTGCAGCAAGCTTTCCTGCAACTCTCATTTTTTCAATTTCTTGCTGATCTTTAATCGTAATTGTCATAAAACCTCAGTGTGACTGTATTTTTTAGTGTCGCTAGCAAACATAACTTTTGCTGCTTTTCATAAAATAGGCAGCAGGGCTAGCTGGTAAATATTTATTGTTGATGATTTTACATGGTTTTCTGATTTTTCCCAATCGGAAAACCTAAGATAAATAAATTAATTACTGAAACAATTTAACAGAGTAAGCGAAGGGAGGAGGAAATCAATGAACCAGCAGACATTAGCAAATTGTAAAGTCTGCTGTTTTGTTCATTTATATAACAGTAAAAGTGTTATGTAATATTTTCAAGTTCAAGCTTTACGGCATCAACAATCGCATTTGGATTCTCTAAATATAGGTTGTGGTTTAACAATACTAAGCGCTCGTTATAAGCCAGTAGCATGGCTGGAATTGCTTGTGTACCAATAAGTTCTTGAATTTCAGTAATATCATGGATAGCAAATTCAGCATCTTTCGTCAGTTTATTAGACTGTAAGCATTTTGCTGGCGGTGACAGCTTTAATTCATCGATAATGTCACTGACACTGTCTTTATCGGTTAGTTCATTACCTAAAATAAAATGAGCATGTTGTAGCTTAGTCAATAATTCGAAAGCAGATTTTGCCGATTTATTTTGCACCCACGCCATAAGGTTGGCGACTAGTGTTGAATCTTTAGCGTAATTTAGCGTGTCAATATAGTTAGCACCAAATGGCACTTTACTGAACTCACCCACAGCGGTAATTGTCGTTGGTGATACTTTATTGTCGCCATCATAATAGCTGATATGCATGGCTCTAAATGTTATTGATGGGAAGGCACTTAGTACTTTTTCAACAAGTACAGTTGAGGCGTAGCTCCATGGACAGTGACTATCGTAGATATAAAAAAGTTCTGCATTGGGTGTATTTAATGACATGATTCAATTAGCTTGATGAAAAATTGCTTTAATTTTAACGCGCTAGAATTAAAGATCCTAGCCTTTAGTAAAATAAAATATTATTAAGGATGCTTTTTAGCTAAAAACTAGCCAGTTGCTTGCATTTATGGTATAAAGTGCGCCGTTAAATTGTTTGCCTAAATCGTCCAGCGATTTTACAAATATTTTTAACCTTAAACGGTATTGATAAAATTCAATACATTAAAACTAAACTCACATACATCTAGCAAAGGTATACCGGGGTGCCCAGCGAATTTACGCTAAGTAAAACGCAATAAGGGTCGTGTATATTGGATGTATGAACGCTTAACCCCACAAAGGATAAAATAATGCCAAACGTTTCTATGCGCGATATGCTTAAAGCCGGTGTCCATTTCGGTCACAAAACCCGTTACTGGAACCCAAAAATGAAATCATACATTTTTGGTGCTCGTGATAAAGTTCATATCATCAACCTTGAACAAACTGTACCTATGTTCAACGAAGCTCTTGCTGTCTTAAGCAATGTTTCTTCGAAGAAAGGTAAAGTTTTATTTGTTGGTACTAAACGCGCAGCAAGCGATGCTATAAAAGAAGCAGCAATTAAATGTGATCAATTCTACGTAAATCACCGTTGGTTAGGTGGTATGTTGACTAACTGGAAAACAGTTCGTCAATCAATCAAACGTTTAAAAGATCTTGAAGCTCAAAGCTCAGACGGTACTTTTGAAGCGCTTACTAAGAAAGAAGCGTTAATGCGTACACGTGAAATGGAAAAACTTGAGAAAAGCCTTGGTGGTATCAAAAACATGGGTGGTTTACCTGATGTTTTATTCATCATTGATGCGGATCACGAGCACATTTCTATTAAAGAAGCTAACAACTTAGGCATTCCAGTAATTTCTGTTGTTGATACTAACTCAAACCCAGATGGCGTTGACTACATCGTTCCTGGCAACGATGATGCGATTCGCGCTGTGACCTTATACTTAGACTCAGCTGCTAACGCTGTTCTTTCTGGTCGTGAGCAAAACATCGCAGTACAAGCTGAAAAAGACGGTTTTGTTGAAACTGAATAAATTCAGTTTTAGATAACGTTTTAAACTGCTATTGCCACAACAACTTCCGTTGTTGTGGCAAATACTGAAGACACTTTTATTGAGGAAAATTTCATGGCAATTACTGCTGCACAAGTTAAAGAATTACGTGAACGCACAGCTGCGGGCATGATGGATTGTAAAAAAGCTTTACAAGAAGCTGATGGCGATATGGAACTTGCGATTGAAAACATGCGTAAGTCTGGCCAAGCAAAAGCGGCCAAAAAAGCAGGCAACATTGCTGCTGAAGGTGCTATTTTAATTAAAACTAACAACGGCGCTGCTGTTTTAGTTGAAATTAACTGTCAAACTGATTTTGTTGCAAAAGACAATAACTTCTTAGGTTTTGCTAACGAAGTTGCTGACGCTGCTCTTGCTGCTAAAGTAACTATCGAAGAGCTACAAGCTCAATTCGAAGAAAAGCGTATTACCCTAGTGACTAAAATTGGTGAAAACATCAATGTTCGTCGCGTAGAATACATCGAAGGTGCTGCTTTAGCTTCTTATAGCCATGGCGCTACTATCGGTGTTGTTGTTGCTGGTGAAGGTGATGCAGAAGCACTTAAGCACATCGCTATGCACGTTGCTGCAAGCAAGCCAGAATACATCAACCCTGCAGATGTTCCTGCTAGCGTAGTTGAAAACGAACAACGTATTCAATTAGATATCTTAAAAGCTGAAAACGATGCGCTTGCAGATAACAAGAAAAAGCCAGATGATTTGCTTGAAAAAATCATCATTGGCCGTATGAAGAAATTTACGGGTGAAATTTCTTTAACCGGTCAAGCTTTCATCATGGAGCCTAAGAAAACTGTTGGCGCCATTTTAAAAGAAAAAGGCTTAACAATTTCTTCATTCGTTCGCTTAGAAGTTGGTGAAGGTATTGAGAAAAAAGAAGAAGATTTTGCTGCTGAAGTAGAAGCACAAATCGCTGCAGCTAAGGCTTAATTTACCTTGGTAAATTAGCATAAGCTAAAGAATCTTTCATAAAAAAGCGCCGATTGGCGCTTTTTTTATGGTTGTTTTTAATGGTATAACCGGCTTTCCTATTGATAAATATTTTCTCTTACATGACTTGCGGTTATTGATGATAGTTCGGCGATTTAAGTCATTTTTTCGCTAAAGGTAAAACAAGGTGAATTTAATAGAAAAGTTATAAAAGAGTATACTTAAGATATAAACGAGGTGTTTATGTCATGAAAAACAACTATTCAATCTCATACTTTGATTTTTTTAGAAGAAAACAATAAATCTCGTGCAAATATTGCACTATTTATCTCGGTAAAAGTGATAAATAGCTTCTACACTAGACTTTTTTCATATTAGACTTTCGAACCGTGGCTAAACGTATTAAAATAGCCGAGGTCGATCAGGCCTAGACTATTTTAATTTAATAATTCTTAAGGAATGTTTATTACATGAGCGTCAACCCCAAACCAATGTATCGTCGAATCCTTTTAAAACTTAGTGGTGAAGCCCTGATGGGTGAAGAAGGTTTTGGCATAGATCCAAAAGTATTGGATCGTATGGCACAAGAAATTAAAGAATTAATCGAAATGGGCATTCAGGTCGGCTTAGTTATTGGCGGTGGCAATCTGTTTCGTGGTAAGGGTCTTGCTGAAGCTGGCATGAATCGTGTTGTTGGCGACCAAATGGGTATGTTAGCAACCGTGATGAATGGTTTGGCTATGCGTGATGCTTTACATCGTGCCTTTGTCAATACCCGTTTAATGTCAGCGATTGACCTTGCTGGTGTTTGTGACCGTTATAATTGGGCTGAAGCGATCAGCTTATTAAAGTCTGGTCGGGTGGTTATTTTCAGCGCAGGTACTGGTAATCCGTTTTTTACCACAGACTCTGCTGCCTGTTTACGTGGCATTGAAATAGAGGCTGATGTGGTGCTAAAAGCAACAAAAGTTGATGGCATTTATTCAGAAGACCCCGTTGCTAATCCAGAGGCAACTTTATATAGCCATTTGAGCTATCAAGAAGTTTTAGAGAAAGAATTACAAGTGATGGATTTAGCTGCATTCACTTTAGCTCGAGATCATAGTATGACCTTACGTGTGTTTAATATGAATAAACCTGGCGCGTTAAAGTCGGTCATTATGGGCGGTGAAGAAGGTACAACAATCGATCACGCTGAAAATTTAAATTAATTAGTGCAGGAATAACATAGTGATAAACGAAATAAAACAAGACGCTCAAGAACGAATGGCGAAAAGTATCGAGTCATTAAAAATTAGTTTGAACAAAATACGTACTGGCCGAGCACATCGCTCTTTACTTGATAATATTGTCGTTGAATATTACGGTATGGATACACCACTGAGTCAAGTGGGTAATATCTCTGTACCAGATGCACGGACATTAGCGATTACAGTCTTTGATAAAGGTATGATTGGCGCGGTTGAAAAAGCGATTCTAAAATCTGATCTTGGGCTTAACCCATCATCTCAAGGTACGTTAATTCGTATTCCTTTACCTGCGTTAACCGAAGAGCGCCGTAAAGATCTAGTCAAGGTTGTACGCGGTGAAGCTGAAGGTGGTAAAGTTGCTATTCGCAATATTCGTCGTGATGCAAATACTGATATTAAATCACTAAATAAAGAAAAAGATATTAGTGATGATGAAATGCACCAAGCGGAAGATGAAGTACAAAAAATAACGGATACATTTATTAAACAAGTTGATGATGTTTTATCCGTTAAGGAAAAGGAATTAATGGAAATTTAAAGTTTTCATTGCTTAATCCATGACGCCGTAGATAATGCCTACGGCGTTTTTGCATTTACCCGTAAATTATTCAGCATATAGAGTTAAGCTTACGATGGAGAATATGTGAGTAATACAGAAAATCAACTTAAGCAATTGCTAACCACAGAGGTAAAAATACCTCAACATGTTGCCATTATTATGGATGGCAATGGTCGTTGGGCGCAGCTTCGAGGTAAAAAACGGGTAGCAGGGCATAAATCTGGCGTTGAGTCAGTAAGAACTACCGTAGCAACAGCTGCAAAGCATGGTGTTAAAGCCTTGACTTTATTTGCCTTTAGCAGTGAAAATTGGCAGCGCCCAGAAAGTGAAGTTAGTGTTTTAATGGATTTATTTATGTTTGTGTTAACCCGAGAGGTTAAACGTTTACATAAAAATAGTATTAAATTTCAAGTGATCGGTGATTTAACTAAATTTTCGAGTAAATTACAGAAAATGATTAAAGAATCAGAGGCACTAACGACTGAAAATACGGGTATGGTGTTATCAATAGCCGCTAACTATGGTGGCCGTTGGGACATTGCGCAGGCAGCAAAAGTTTTAGCTAGAAAGGTTGAACGCCAAGAATTAAATGCTGATGATATCACCGAAGCATCATTGCACGAACAGACAAGTCTGGCAGAGCTTCCCGAATTAGATCTATTAATTAGAACCGGTGGTGATTATCGCATTAGTAACTTTTTGCTCTGGCAAGCAGCTTATGCAGAGTTGTACTTTACTGAAGTACTTTGGCCCGATTTCAATGAAGCAGAGTTTACGAAAGCAATTACATTGTTTGATCAACGGGAACGACGTTTTGGCCAAACGAGTGAACAAGTAACTAATAAGAACTAAAAAATACTTAGGGATTATTTAACTTTCAGAGCGTGGTAAAAACTCAATTGAAAGCTTAAATTCCCGCGCATAAATTAAGGAATATCGTTTGTTAAAACAACGTATCATGACGGCATTAATCCTCGCACCTGCTGCGATTCTGGCGATTTTTTATTTATCTCTCATTAACTTCGCAGCAGTTATGTTGGTCGTTATGGCTATTGGTGCTTGGGAGTGGGGGCCACTCATGGGCTTTGCTAGCAAACCTCGGCGTTTAGTTTTTGTGGGTATCACTAGCATATTAATTGCAACCATCTGGTTTTTGATCCCTATCGAACAATTGTGGCACGCGCCAAAAGTTTTGTTGGAACAAGTCAATCTTGTGCTGTGGTTAGCTGTTGCTTGGTGGTTATTATCTGCCGGCTTAACCTTCTTATACCCGCGTTGTAGTACCTTTTGGTCAAGCCACCGTTCAGTGCGTGGACTTTTTGGCTGGTTAACGTTAATCCCAACATGGCTTGCTTTTATGGTACTTAGAAGCAGTGATTATCAAGTCGATACTTACCATGGCGCGCAATTATTGATGTTTCTTTTTTTGATGGTTTGGAGTGCTGATGTTGGCGCATACTTTGTCGGAAAATCTATTGGCAAACGCAAGTTATTACCCAATGTAAGTCCAGGAAAAACCTTAGAGGGCTTTTTAGGTGGCGTTGTTTTTGCTTGTGCTACCGTCGCGATTGCCGGTTATTTTATTGATTGGTCTAATGAGCAATACCTTATTGTTATTCCAGTAACTATTTTAATTACTACTATCTCAGTGTTAGGTGACTTGAATGAAAGCATGTTTAAGCGTCAAGCCGGTGTCAAAGATAGTGGTTCAATATTACCTGGGCATGGTGGCGTGCTTGATCGTATTGATAGTTTAACAGCGACCGCACCGATATATGCTTTATGTTACGCATATTTGGGTTGGTAAGAAAATGCAAAAATTGTGTATTTTAGGCTCTACTGGCTCGATTGGTAAAAGTACCTTAGATGTTGTGCGGTTACATCCTAAAAAGTTTAATGTTGTCAGTCTTTCAGCACATGCTAGCGTCGATATTATGTTGGCTCAGTGTCTTGAATTTCATCCTGATAAAGTGGTGATGGTTTCTGAAGAGCATGCCAAATTATTGAAAATAAAACTTAGTGATGCCAAGTTGAATACCATTGAGGTGTTATCCGGCACTCGTGCTCTTGACATTATTGCACAAGAGCCGACAACGGATACTGTTATGGCTGCTATTGTTGGCGCATCAGGTTTACTGCCGACATTAGCTGCAGTAGAAGCAGGTAAAAAAGTGCTGCTTGCAAATAAAGAAGCGCTTGTCACTTCGGGCGCTATTTTTATTGCCGCCGTGAAACGTTCAGGTGCTCAATTATTACCGATTGATAGTGAACATAATGCCATATTTCAATGTTTACCGTTAAGTGCGCAGCAACAGCCGGGCTATTGTGACTTACCTAATGAAGGGGTCAGTAAAGTCTTATTAACTGGCTCAGGCGGACCGTTTAGAACTTGGCAGCAAGCGGATCTTGACACGGTGACACCGGATCAAGCTTGTGCTCATCCTAATTGGGATATGGGCCGTAAAATATCCGTTGATTCAGCGACGATGATGAACAAAGGTTTAGAGTTTATTGAAGCTAAGTGGCTGTTCAACCTCGAACCTGATGATATTCAAGTTGTGCTGCATCCACAAAGTACTATTCACTCTATGGTGCAATATAAAGACGGTTCCGTCATTGCTCAAATGGGCAACCCTGATATGCGTACACCCATAGCACATGCGTTGAGTTTTCCACAACGTATTGAGTCGGGTGTTGCAGCATTTGATTTCTTTTCAGCAAAATCTTTTGAATTTGAAGCTGTCGATTTCGCTAAGTATCCGAATTTAAAATTAGCTATTGACGCTTGCAAAAGTGGCCAAGGGGCGTGCACCGCTTTAAATGCCGCTAATGAAATTGCTGTTGATGCTTTTTTATGCGAAAAAATTAAATTTACTGATATTGTGAAAATAAATGAAACTTCCGTGAATAAATTTGTCTCAGAAAAGGTGACTTCTATAGAAGATGTTATTGCTCTAGACAGAAGTGTTAGAGTTTTTGCACGATCCTTGATAGCTGAATCCGAGCACTAAAGCAATTATAGAGTAGTAGAGTAGAATGATAGATTTTGTATGGAACCTCGCGTCTTTTGTTGTTGCATTGGGTATTTTGATCACCGTTCATGAATACGGTCACTTTTGGGTGGCACGCAAAAATGGTGTGCAAGTGCAGCGTTTCTCCATTGGTTTTGGTAAGGCTATTTGGCGAAAGGTTGACCGTCATGGCACTGAGTTTGTTATCGCAATGATACCACTTGGTGGTTATGTGAAAATGCTCGATAGTCGTGTTGATGATGTAAGTGCTGCGCAAATGGCTTATACATTTGATAATAAGTCAGTTTACCAACGTATTGCGATTATCGCCGCAGGACCTTTTGCTAATTTCGCTTTTGCAATTGTGGCCTTTTATTTAATGTTTTTAATTGGTGTGCCTAGTGTAAAACCTATTATTGGTGATGTGGTTGTTAACTCTATTGCCGCAAAAGCCCAATTACCGAAAAATAGTGAAATAGTTGCTATTTCAGGAGAAAAAACCGCTGATTGGCAAGATGTTAATTTAGCATTAGTCAGCGCTATCGGTGATAGTGATATTGTCTTGACCATAAAAGCACCCGATCGAACAGTAACGCAAGACTTTCGCTTAGATATGAAAAGTTGGGACTTTGCTCCAGAGAAAGAGTCAGCTATTACCAGTTTAGGTTTAGTGCCATACCGTGCTAATGTGTACGCAAAATTAGCTGTTGTCGCAGAAGGCAGCCCAGCTGAGAAAGCCGGTTTAAAAGTTAATGACGAATTACTTTCGCTTGCAGATAAAAATATTGACGGTCAATGGCAAGTGTTTTCAGATCTGATTAAACAATACCCAGCAAAAACTGTTGCTGTAACTGTATTGCGAGAAGGAAAGGTAGTAGAGCTTAGTGTTAAACCTGAAGCAAAAGCATATCAAGGTAAGGTTATTGGCTATTTAGGCGTTCGACCAATATCAGATCCGTATCCTAAGGCATATTTATTTGAACATGTTTATGGCCCTATTAGCGCTCTTGAGCAAAGTGCTAGCAAAACCTGGAACTTAGTGGTGTTAAGTTTCGATATGATAGGTAAGCTAATTACTGGTGATGTGTCAGTGAAAAACTTAAGTGGTCCTATATCAATTGCGCAAGGTGCAGGTAGCAGTGCCGACTATGGTTTTGTATACTTTTTAGGCTTCTTAGCGCTAATTAGCATTAACCTTGGCATAATTAACCTTTTACCTTTACCGGTTTTAGACGGAGGACACTTATTTTATTATTTCGTAGAGCTTTTAACAGGGAAACCTGTACCGGAAAAAATACAAGAAATAGGTTTTAAATTTGGTACTATAGCGCTACTAAGCTTAATGAGTATCGCCATATT
>JGI24724J26744_10000777_pt1 | contig 22607 bp, 19 predicted proteins | sample Cruoilmetagenom7_FD_26744 | JGI IMG/M metagenome (IMG submission 26744) | reverse complement strand
ATGAACAAAAAATGACAAAAACATTAACGGAATTAGTAGTAATGAAGCTAATGGTAATACTAATAAATTTGCGATTGGTGTTAGAAAATTTACTTTGCCAAATATAATAACCATCAAAGGCATAAGGCCAATTAGTATAATGAATTGCGCTTTTATGAAGGCAACAAACTTGTTATCGCTGAATTTTCTACCCGTAAAAGCAAACATCAAAACCGCTACAGCACCAAAAGAAAACCAGAAGCCAACATCAAGCACACTAAATGGATCAATTAATAAGACAATTAACAAAGCTATTGACCATGCTTGCCATCGGTTTATACTCATTTTCAACACATAGGCCAAAGCAAATGTAGTAACCATTATTAATGCTCTGATTGTAGGTATAGAGAAACCTGCCAACAAGGCATATATTAATGAAAAACTTATTGCGAAAGCAGCCTCATACGTAAAACGATTATATGTTTCTAATGTGAAAATAAAAAATAACAATCGTCCAAATAATACACCTATAAATGCTATTAAACCTATGTGAAGTCCCGAAATGGCTATTAGGTGNGCTGTTCCTGTATCTTGGAATAATTGAGAATCTTCATAACTAATTTGGCTTTTATCACCAATAGTTAAAGCTTTGATTAAGGATTGCACTCTTTTGGATGAAAANTTTGCTTCAAGAAACTCTGAAAAATCAGCTCTTATATTATTGATTAATGATTTAGTATCACCCGATTGTTTATTAATGAGTTTTGCTGTTTTTACAGTTGCAGTTGCATCAAAACTCTGTCGAAATAACCATTTACTATAATCAAAAGATCCTGGATTTTTATATCCATGAATTGGCTTTAACTTTAAATCAAACTGCCATACTTGACCAGCTTTTACAATTTTTTCAGTATTGTACCAATTAACCAGTATTTTCTTTTGATGATAATCTGTTTCTATTTCTTCTATGTCAAAAGAGAACTTTATTTTTCCATTTTTACTTATTGGTAAATTAGACACTTTACCAACTACAGTTATAGTTTCTTCTGGAATATAGGATAATTGGCGTGTTTTAGCATTAGTAGCAAATCCTATAACATATATCAAACCTAAACAAAAACCTAGTATAGTAATTGATATTTTTTTAAACTGACTACGGACAGCATACAAGCTAATACACGATAAAATTGATATAGAAACCAACCAAATAAATTTTATTTCAGAAAGAAATAATAACTGACTGGCACCAATTAAGAAGCTGAGTGTAAATGTTAATAACATAGACAAATCCTTTGTCCTTCATGAACTACTGTAGGACTAATTGACCTCCAGTTAATTCATAAGTCTTACTCATTTTGTTAGCTAAAGATTTATCATGAGTCACTACAATCATACCATTATTTTGCTGTATTGTAAGATCAAGCATTAAATCCATCACAGTAGTAGCTGTAGCTTCGTCTAGATTGCCTGTCGGCTCATCAGCCAGCATACAAGCAGGATTGGTCACTAGGGCACGTGCAATGGCTGCTCTTTGCCTTTCACCACCAGACATTTGCCCTGGCCTATGTTCTACTCTGTCTGATAAACCAACCTTATCTAATAAATCAATGGCTTTTTGCTTAGCTACAGTTTTGTTTACTTTTGCGATTAATAGCGGCATCATTACATTTTCTAAGGCTGAAAATTCTGGAAGTAAATGATGAAATTGATACACAAAGCCTAAATGTTGATTCCGTAATAATCCTAAGCGTTTAGCACTAACACTTGAAACATCAGTTCCTTTAATTAATACTTTTCCCGATGTTGGCTTATCAAGCCCGCCAAGTAATTGTAACAACGTACTCTTCCCAGCACCTGATGCACCCATAATTGCAATATTTTCACCATGAGTAATTTCAAAATTAATTTTATCTAATACTGGAATGGTTGTTTCGCCATCTTTGAATATTTGGCTAATATTTTCGCATTGAATGATTATATTACTCATAACGAAGTGCCTCTGCTGGTTGTATTCTACTGGCACGCCACGCAGGATAAATAGTGGCTAATATAGAAAGGCCAAATGCGACAACAACAATTGCTACAACATCAGCTTGATGTACATCAGCAGTAATATCGCTGATGTAATAAACATCAGAAGACATAAAATCCACTTTAAAATAACCTTCAAGCCAAGAAATAATAGTACTGACATTAAACGATATTATCAAACCAAGTATCGTTCCAATTATAGTACCAATCGCACCAATAACTGTACCTGATATCATAAATATATTCATGACTTGCCCACCTGACAAGCCTAAAGTTCTTAGAATAGCAATATCACTGTTTTTTTCTGTTACTAACATAACCATCGTTGACAATATGTTGAAGGCTGCCACAGCAACAATCATTGATAATATAATAAACATAACTATGCGTTCTTGTTGAGTTGCCTGATAAAAATTTGAATTTTCTTGAGTCCAATCACGTACTTTAAAAAAACCTCCTAATTTATCAGTTAGTTGATAGGCAATTCTTGGCGCTTCCATTAAGTCTACAGTTTTTATTCTTATACCTTCAATTCCTCCATTGGTTTTTTCTAATTTTTGCGCATCAGTTAAATGAATTAATGCAAGCTTGGAGTCATATTCATAGGCACCCATTTCAAAAATTCCTACCACAGTAAATCTTTTCATTCTTGGTAAAACACCAACTGCTGTTGTTTTAAATTGTGGAATATAAACAGTTATTTTTTCATTAGGGCCAACTCCTAACTTTGCCGCCAAATCAACACCTATTACAATGTTATATTCACCTGGTTTCAAGTCATCAATTGAGCCATATTTCATCTTAGTTTCAAATTGAGTAACATTCTTTTCATATTGTGGGTCAATACCCTGTATCAATCCACCAGTTGTACGATAACCTTGCATCATCGCTTCAGAACTAACAAAGGGTGCAGCACTAACTACTCCTTGTGTTTTTTGCGCAATGTTTAATGCTTCTTGCCAGTCNTGAATGTATTCATTTCCATAAGATGAGATAGTGGCATGTGCAACTGAACCTAACATGCGTTCTTTAAGTTCTTTATCAAATCCATTCATTACAGAAATGACAACGATAACCGTCATTACACCAATTGCAATTCCTGCCATTGAAATTAATGAAATAAATGATATAAAGTGATTTTTTCTTTTGGCTCTCGTATATCTTAAGCCTATAAATAAAGGTAAGTTCATGTATTATTAACAGTTCACATCTAATAAAATTTCATATTCTAAAAAATCAATTTTAAATTGACTAAGAATAGAAACATATTCTGGTAAATTTATGCAGATTGTTTGGGAAGTGCTGCACCCAATACGTGTTCTAAGAATCTAATATTTGGAATTTCCGACATCTCATCTTGAATTGTAACTCTTGAAGCAATTGCATTACTATCTGCTTGCTGCACTTCATGAACTTGAAGATCACCTTGGGTTACTAATTGTAATCTTGGAACACCGTGTACAATCATCGCAAAATAAGGAAGTACATCAACATCTCCAAGCGCTTTAATAACAGCAACTCGTCCAGAATGATCCCTTGTTGATTTTATACCTGTAACCAATGTTTCATAACATATAACAGGAACATCATAACCACGCCAATTAAAATTCCCAAAAAGCCAATTAGGTGAATCATCAATATTTGTTAAATCTTTGTAGGAGACAACCTCAGCAATAATTGCATTGGGTAATAGTACTCTTTTATCTTTTGCTACTGGAATCATAATTCCACGAATTTCATTTGCCATTTCAAAACTCCTCTTTAGAGATTTCTCATTATATATTTTGCCATTTCAGAGGGAATACCACTAAAATTCACATCAATTTGATTTTTAACTCCTGAGATAATTGTTGATAATACACAACTTGACTCGGCTTGAGTTATAACTTTGTTCCCTCTTTTATTTATTTGTCTAGCAGCTTTAATACCATCAGTAGACATTCCACTGAATACTGCCATGTTTAATCCTTTAAAGTTTTTCAACAATCTATCACAACATTCATCAATACAAGGTGTAAAAGGAAAACTATCTGTTCTTTCTTCAATAGTAATGGTACCTTTTAAATCAATTTTTACATATTCATCTGTAGGGTAAATATAACAATCATGTGCTTTTATTTTCATTCCAGAAGTTAATAATTTTACTTTATATTGACTATTTTTATCTAATTGTTTTATAAAAGTATCTTGAGGCTCTTTATCAATATGCTGTACAACAATAAATAACAGGCCCTCACTTCCGTCAAATTCAGATAAAAATTCTTTAATCGCTTCTGGCCCACCAATTGAAGCAATAAGTACCCACACTTGATTTATTCCTAAAGCCTCTAAATTAACTTGCTTGTCATCATAATTGGCTTGTTTAAATATACTTGGTAATAAACTAAAAGAAGAATCTATCTTATGGAGTAAATGTCTTTCCCAACTTAACACCTTCACACCACTTAAATGNTTCGTTAAAGCAGCTTCATTTATGATTATTTTTTTATCCAATTCACAAAGTGAAAGTAAGAAATCTTCATATAGAAATTTTGTTAACCCTATATTAACTACAATTACATCGACCGNTTCTATTCCAGAAACCGTATCATCTGAATCATTTATTAAAAATTCAATAACCGTGAACTCATGCTGGCCAAGTTTTTCAAGAATCTTGATACCTGACTTTTCCTTTTTTCCAATATGAATTAAACCAACATGGACTTTAGCTTTCTTGTAATTCAATTAGTCCACTTATATTTTCTAACAAATCTGCTTCTTGATATGGTTTACCTAGGTATCTATCTACACCTAAATCCATCGCTTTTTGTCTATGCTTATCACCNGTTCTTGAAGTTATCATTATTATTGGGATATTCGCATATTTAGCTTCTTTCTTCATTTCTATTGCTAACTCATAACCATCCATTCTTGGCATTTCAATATCCAANAACATTACATCAGGGATAGCTTCTTTAAGTTGATCTAATGCGTCCAATCCATCTTTCGCAGTTATAACATCATAATCATTTCTTCTAAGAATTCTTTCTCCTACTTTTCTCATAGTAATTGAATCATCGACAATCATGATAAGTGGATCTCTTTCTATTTCTTCTGGNATAATCAGTTTTGAACCATCAAGATCTTCAAGTTTACTCATATAACTTCTTGATAATGGAATGATATCCAAAATCAATACAACATTACCATCTCCTAGGATAGTTGCTCCATATATACCAGGTACACTTGATACTTGAATTCCTACAGCTTTAACAACAATTTCTCTTGATCCAAGTATTCTATCAACCCTAAGAGCAACACCGCTATCACCAGATCTAATCATTACAAGCGGAATTTGATTGTTTTCAACTACAATCTCGGAATCTAANGACAATAGATTATTCAANTCCTGTAATTGATATTCTTCATTTGCATATTCATAAACAGCATTAGGCTCTTTCGATTTCTGTAAATAATCAGAATATGACATACGAATTATGCCTTCCAAACCAGAAACAGGAACCGCATAGACTGTTTCATCAATTTCTACTAATAAAGCGTTCGATAAAGCTAATGTATAAGGAAGTTTAATACTAAATTTCGTACCTTTACCAGGATCTGAAGTAATATCAAGACTACCACCAAGAATATTAATCTGATTACCAACCACATCCATACCAACGCCACGCCCAGCAAGTTTTGAAACTTCATCTACTGTTGAAAATCCACTGTGTAGGATAAGTCTATCAATATTTTCATTAGACAATTGAGTTCCAGGTTTAATTAAGCCTCTTTCTCTGGCTAATTCCATAACTTTTTGTCTATTAATACCAGCACCATCATCAGAAATACTTATAACTACTTCTGTTGCCTCACGACGAACATCAATAACAATTTGGCCTTGTTTTGATTTTCCTGTTTCCCCTCTATTTTGTTCAATACCATGTGCTAATGAATTCCTTAACATGTGTTCTAATGGAGCAATAACACCTTCTAGAACTGTTTTATCCATCTCGCCTTCTGCACCTAAAACTTCAAGTTTGACAGGTTTATTTAATTCATTTGATGTTGTTCTTACAAGTCTCCTTAACCTTGGAACAATAGAATTAAACGAAACCAAACGAGTTTCCATCAATCCTTCTTGTAACTCGGTATTTACACGTGACTGTTGTGTTAATAAATTATCAGAAGTTCTTGCAACATCATCCAAATAACTATGAATGCTCGTTAAATCTGATACTGACTCAGTCAATGACCGAGAAAGTTGCTGCAACTGAGAAAATCTATCCATTTCTAAAGGATCAAATCCTTCATCATCATTTTCTGTTTGGAAAGTTGAAATAATCTGCGCTTCTGTTTCAACATCTAATTTTCTTAACTGCTCTTTAATCCTAGATACTGTGTTTCCTAACTCTGATAGATTAAGTCTAAATGATCCAATTTCTTGCTCCAATCGAGATCTAAATATACTTACCTCACCAGCATAATTTACTAAATTATCTAACAATTCAGAATTTACTTTTATCTGATTACCTGATAATACATTTGATTTCTTGTGTTGTTCTATTTCAACATCATCATTTTCAGGTGTGTTATTTTGACTAATTTTTGAATCCAAAGGATTGACGTCAACAATAAAGTCTTGATCTAATTTAGATTCCTCTGGAATCATCCCATCCTCTAGCCCAACTAAATTTTTAACTTGATTTAAAACTTCAGATATATCACTTTGGTTACCATAATCTTTAGTATCCATCATGTCATTAAGAAGATCGAAAGAGTCATGGATAGCATTAATTGTCTTTTGATCAACTGTCCTATTATCTTCACCTATAGTTTCTAAAAGTGATTCTAAAACATGACTTAATTCACCAATATTTTCTAATCCAGCCATACGTGCACCACCTTTTAAGGTATGCAAATCTCTTTGAAGGGCTCGAATTAAGCTTATATCTTCTGGTGAATCCACTAAATCAGATAAAACATGCTCTGTCCTGTCTAATATTTCATCCGCTTCTTCATTGAATATTTCTAGTAGCTCTTCATCAAAATCACCAGTAGATTCATCCGTATAATCATCAGATTCTGATTTGCCTGAAGCAACAGCAGATATATGAACATCATCTCGTGAACTTGTGTCTACAATTTCAATTGGGTTTTGAACTGTAATTTGTTCTACAACTGGTTCTTCTTGAACTGGTTCTTCTTGAACTGGCTCTTCTTGAACTGAATCCTCTTGTACTAATTCTTCGATTTCCGATTTTCTATAACTGGTTCTTCTAAAAACAACTCATCTATAGATAGGTCATCAATAACTCTTTCTTCAATACTTAGATCGTCTTCAATGTTAACTTCTTTAACTGTGTCTTTGATAATTAATTCATCTAGAGTTAAATCATCAACTGCATCTTTTTCAACAAGTTCATCTTCAAGTGAATCTTCTAACAGTTCATCAAAGTTAATATCATCTAATGTAATATCATAGTCATCATCCTGTTCTAAATGTCCGTTATCCTCTGATGCATTATTCAATATTGTATTATCTTCAGATTGAGTAATATCTTTTTGAAGCTCTAGAGTTTTTTCCTGTTCAATAACTTCATCAGTATTAACAACTTCATTGTTGACTTTCGTATCTTTATCTATTACTTCATTATTTTCTTCTAGGCTTGACTCATAATTCTCAGATGAATCACTNGTTTCATTGATATACGATCCTATATCATTTTCAGGGTTTTCATNAACTAAACCGTCAAGCTCNTTATCCAGTGAAAATTCTAAATCATTAGTTTCTGCCGTTAATTCTGATAATTCATTAATTTCATTTACGGTGNTAGATTCTATTGNTAAATCATTTACCTCGAGAGTTACATCTGAGTNATCAATTTGACTAAGCTCTTCTGTTGCCTCTTCNATAAAANTATCTAAATCATTGACTTCTTCATNACTCTCTTCTGCTTCATTAATGAACTGAGATAAATCAAAGTCTCCATCTAAAGAAATGTCTTCACTACTTTCTTCTAATTTCACTTCAACTATTTCATCTTCTAAGCTTAAACTTTCAAGTTCTTCTAATTTATCTCTAAAGTACTTACCAATAGTCGTACTAATTTCACTTGATTTCGATTTATTGGATAAATCGCTCATTATTAAAGTAGCTTCATTTTTAAAATCAGTGATCTTCCCAAGTGATTCTTCATCTAAATCAATGTTTAACTCATTTAACATTTTTGATGTTAATTCAATAGGGGTTGTCATTTCAACAATACTTTTAACAGATGCCATATTAGCCGCACCATTTAGAGTATGCACAACTCTTATAAACTTCTCAGTTGTTTTATATTCATAATTCTCTTTGCAATTATTTATATAATCAGTAATATCTGCTAAATGACCTTCTACCTCTTGTTGTAATATTTCTACGAAAACAGGATCTATAGATAAGTCATCTTCTGTGATNTTTTCAGAAGCATTCTCATTTTCATCTTCATTTTCATCTATATCAATAAAATCTAATAATTCATCTACATCATTATCATCAGGAACATCTATATCTTTTTGTTCCAGTACAGCNTCTTCTAATGGCTCTCCGTTAATAACTCTTTCCGCATTTTCTATAACACGATAATATCCATCTGGTACAACAGAACTATTTTTTAGTGCTTCATATAAATCAGGAAGTATATCAGCTGAACTTTGCATGACTTGAATGTATGAATCTGACATATCAAGAGACTTATTTAGAACACGATTAGTCAACTCTTCAATTTTCCAACTAAAATCTCCAATTGCCAAAGCACCAACCAAACGCCCACTTCCTTTCAAAGTGTGATATATCCTTCGGATTTCAGCTAACAATTCCAATTTTTCTTCAGGATTTCTTTTCCATTTAGGATGAACCAAATTTAAATGTTCTAATTCTTCTTCAAATTCTTCAAGAAAAACTTCTTTAATATCATCATCTGTATCTTCACTGAATGCTACCAATAATCCTTCTTGCTCTTTTTTTAGAGTATTATTGTCATTTAAAATAGATAAATCAGTATCCTCTATTTCATTGTTAAATTCTACGCTAAAATCATCTTCTAAACTAATATCAACTTCATCAATTTCTTCATCTAATCCAATTTCAACTTCATCCGAATCTTCATTTAAATCAAATTCATCATCACTTAACAAATCTAGGCTTTTATCTATTTCTTCTTCACCTTCATCTACATTTTCAGATATAGGCATTTTGTCAATAGACTCATATAATTTATCTATATTTGTTCTTGCCAATGTTAAAATACTTTCTTCACCTTTAGTTCCTTCACTTAAATACTCTAAGTAATATTCTAAACTAGCAATAGATTCTGCTAACAAATCTAGCTGATCAACAGTTGGTTTATAATTTTCATTCAACATGTAATCTGTTGTGAAGTTTTCGATACGAAAAATTTCCTTCGAAACATCTTTGAAACCTGAAATTTCTAGTGCTCCTCCAATTTCATTTAATAATTTAGGGGATGTTTCAATACTAGTTTTATTCCAAGGAGACTCAATATATACAACGAAATTATGTTTGACCTTTTGTAAGTTGTTGATAGACTCCTTAGCAAGAACATCCAGCACTTTTCTCATTTCCGAGGCTGGAATTGCACTTTCTTCTTCATTTGAAGCCTCTTTTACCTCTCCTAAAGAATCTATATTCTCATCTAGAGATGATTCAACAAACAAAAGTGTTTCTGCAACATTCATGATTGTATCTTTATCAATCTTTTTGTCTTGATTTATATTTTCATTTAATTTCGCTATAACTGTATTGATTTTAGATCTCGCACTACCAATACCGATTATTCCAATGGTATCAGACACTTTATTTAAGGCAGAGGAAATAGCTTGTAAATCGACTGAGCTAGCATTTTCATTTCTGTTATATAAGTCTAAATTTTCTTGAATACTCAACAAATCTTCTTTAATAACACCTGTCACAGATTCTAACAACTCTCTGTTCTTTCCTGATAAACTATTTTGTGCGTTTTCAATTTCCTTATCATCTGATATAAAATCAGATAAATTGAAAAAAGTTTGAATTTCTTGTGTTCTTCTATCTTTACTATCGGCTANAGCGACATAATATAGAATATTGGTAGTTAGTTTTTTATATAGCCTNTCTTCAGAATTTTCTTTTGAAGTTAATATTCTTATAGCTTGATCAAGTCTTGCACATAATTGTTTAACCGTCACAGATTTCTCTAAACCTCCATGAATTAGAGCTTCAAATAAACCACCAGCAACCCAAAATAATTGTTTTTTTTCAACTGGTGTAATAATGGTTTTTAATTTATCTACAATAATTTGTAATTTCTTTAAATTACTATCAACTTCATTTCCTTTAAGCCAATTTAATAAACAACTTTGATAAGCTGCTCTAATCTTTTTTACAACCTGGTTAAGTTGTGTTTCACTTAGTTTAAATGTTGAATTTAAATTTGATTGTGGAATTCCCAAGGACAAGTCTGGGTTAAACAAAGCACTTTCAGAAAGTAGAGCATCACCTTTTACAGTTCTTAAGTCATTAACAAGAGGCAATAAAACCATTGGGATATCTTTATGCCCAAGTTGAATTCTTTCGAGATAGTCTGGTAACAAAATTATCCCACGCATCAACACTTCAAATGCATCGTTTTCTGAATCTACTTGTTTATTAAGAATCTTAATGGCAACTTGTTCCATTTCTTCAGCCACCATCGCGGCACCAAAGAGTTCAACCATTTTCAGGGTACCTTGAACTTGATGCAAATATGTTGCACAGAACTGTAACTGATTTTCATCTTCTGGGTTATCAACATATTTTTCTATAGCCACTTGTGCTCTTTTCAGGGTTTCATCTAACTCTTTCTTAACCCAAATTAATGTTGAAAAATCTATTTGTTCAATATTACTCATATGTATTTTCTAATCTAGTTTATATGCTAAAGTACCTTTATAGGTAATTCTTGTCATGTTTTTACTTTTCCAATTTCCAATCTCTGTTGGATTGAGTATTAACATTCCATCTTTTTTTAAAAACCGCTTAAACCCTTCTAATATTTTATTTTTTCTATCTTTTGAAAAATAAATCAAAACATTTTGACAAAATATAATATCAAATTTTATTGTAGGCATCTGATCTATCTTTAGTAAATTAAATAACCCAAAAGCAACCCTATCTTTAATAGTTTCACCAATTGCAAAAATATTCAAACTAACCTTTTTTAAATATTTTTCGTATTTTAAATCAATGTCTTTTATTTTATTAATATCGTAAAATCCATCGTTCCCAATCTTTAAAGCCTGTTTACTGACATCTGTTGCAGTAACACCGTAATATACGTTTTTATTTGGTATTTTAAATTTCAAATATTCCAACATCATCGCCAATGAAAATGGCTCTTCTCCAGTGGCACAACTTACACTCCACACTTTATAGTGAAATTTATTTTGATTTTTCAAAATATTCGTAAAATCCTCATTAACTAAATCATACGATGCTTTATGCCTAAAAAAACTAGTTTCATGTACCGTTAATCTATCTAACAATTCATTCCATTCAAGTTTACCTGTTACTCCATTTTTTACTAACAACCAATATTCAGAGAATGATTTAATATCTAACTCCCTCATTCTAGACCAGATTTTTGTCTGTAAAAATGTCTCTCTTTCTTTTGGTACTGTTATACCAACTCTTGCTTCTAATAAACTTGACCATTTTNCATAATCAAACAAGTTAAAATCTGGTAAAAATATTATCCCATCTTTATCAGTATATCTTTCCACAATTACCTATCAGAATTCTTCTGTTGGTAGTTTGAAATCTTGTACTGATTCTCTTAATTCATTCGCTAACTCTACTAAGTTACCAATCGATTCAGCTGTTTGTTGCGTACCTACTGACGTTTGTGTAGTAATTTCTTGAATCACGTTCATGGTTCCAGAAATATTGGTAGCTGCTACAGATTGTTGCTTAGCAGATTCGGAAATATTTTGAATNAGTTCCGCCAAATCATTCGATACAGCTTCAATTTCAGTCAATGCATCACCTGCATTCTCTGCGCGTTTTGCACCATCTACCACTTCAGAAGTTGTTTGTTCCATTGAAGCTACTGCTTCATTTGTATCTGTCTGAATTGTTTGTACCAAAGATTCAATTTGTTTAGTTGCACTAGATGTTCTTTCAGCTAAACTCTGTACTTCATCGGCAACGACCGCAAAACCACGGCCAGCTTCACCAGCTGATGCTGCCTGAATCGCTGCATTCAATGCCAGAATATTTGTTTGCTCAGAAATGTCGTTAATCAATTCAACGATGTTACCAATTTCTTGTGANCTCTCACCTAGACGTTTAATTCTTTTAGATGTTTCTTGAATCTGACTACGGATATTATCCATTCCCTCAATAGTCTGCCTTACAATTTCAGCACCATTATGAGCGATTAATACCGATCTTTGTGCTACATCGGCTGACTCAAGTGAGTTGATAGATACTTCATCAATCGAAACAGCAATTTCATTAATAGCCGCTGATGCATTTGTAATTTGATGCGCCTGATGTTCAGATGCTTCAGCAAGATGTAAAGCTGTTGCCTGTGCTTCTTGAGCAGCTGATGCCACACCTACTGATGCATCATTAATTGTTTTTACTAAGCTTCTTAGTGCTTCAATCGCGAAGTTGATCGAGTCAGCAATCGCACCTGTAATATCCTCACTCACTGTTGCATTTACTGTTAAATCACCATCAGCTAACGAACCCATTTCATCCAACAATCTTAAAATAGCTAATTGATTCCTTTCATTNATTTCATTGGCTACTTTTGCACGTTTTCTATCATTTTTNGTNAATGANAACAAAATAAAGAANAACCACAATACTGACAAACCACCCAANACATATTGCGCTTCTAAAGATGGNATTTTTGTCTCAATTTCTTTAATTCTTTCTGANAANTCTTTAGCTTTATCAACAAAGCTTGGCATGTCATTTACAATGTCATCTGTNGCAATTTGCGCTACAAATAAATCTTGTGCATTCATAACCTCTTCAATATCGCCTTGTAATGAGTTAAATATGTTATATACACCACCCANTAATTCAATGGCATTTTTATCTGATACAGCTTGAATACTGTCATCTCCGTTAAACATTCCATTCAATACTTTTGAGAANCGGACTGTATCATCCTTTAGTCCATCTGCTGCTTGAACTGCGTTCATCCCACCTTTAAGTACCTCTCCCATTCGTCTTAACATACGAACAGCTAATACCTGTTGTTGTCCAGCTAATCTAATTTGCTCTCTTGAACCATTAATCTTTACAAGTTGTTTAACAACTTCATCACTTTTAGCTTGTAACAAGGGTATTTGTTCAGCAAATTTATTATAAATTCCAGACATGTCTTGAATAAGAACCTGCTTATCAAGAATCTTATTTACATTTTGATTGATAACATTCCAAGGTTCACTAACAGAATTCAATGGATCATTAACACTAACAGGAACGGCAGGATAATCAGAATTCCCATTAACTAAAGAATCAATTTTAGCTGAGATCACATCTCTTTTTAATTTTAAATTATTAAAAGAATCTTGATCACCTGTTGCTGCCAATGCCGCATGCTGCGACAATTGTTGTGCTTTAATCTGAATATCATCAGTTGCCGCAACATGGTTTTGCCTATTAGATTCTAGATTACTCAACATAATCGTATTGACAATAAAGCCAATAATAAATATCAATAGAATTAATACCTGCCACAATGGCAAGGTTTTTGCTTGACCGCCTAAATCACTTGACGTTACACTCATATTTTTACTCTCTTTTTGTTATATTGCTGCTGCATTTTGAAATGCAGAGTCATTTATTAACATCTCAGCTTCTAGTACATACCACATTTCTTCATCTTCCTTATATGCTACTTTAGAATACTTCACTGAATCATTGCTTTCGGTTAATTGGCTTTTCTGAAAATGTTTTTGCCCAAATACCTCATCAACAACCAAACCAATTTGACCAGCCTGTTGATTTATAACAACCATCCTAGTATGTGCAGTAATTTTCGTAGGTTTNCTATAAAGATATGATTTAAAGTCTATTAAAGGAAGAAGGTTCCCCCTAATATTACCTAACCCAAGCACCCATGAAGAAATACCTGGGATTTTTGTTGTTTCAGTAATAATCAATACCTCTACAATTTGATCAATCGCCAAAACAAAATTGGTTTCATCAACTTTAAAACCTACACCTGACCATTGATCAGCGATATCAATTTTCTCAACAGCAACTTTATGCTTTAAACTTAATCTCTCATACTCTGTTAATAACTCAAATGGTTTTACACTATTTTTCAACATAATATATTAACCTNCCTTAACCTGATCTTTAATTGCATCTAACAACTCTTCTTTAGTAAATGGCTTTGTTAAATAAAGCTCAGCTCCCACAATTTTACCTTTAGCCTTATCAAACAACCCATCCTTAGAAGAAAGCATAATAACAGGGGTTGACTTAAACTCCTGATTCATTTTTATTAGTGCACAGGTTTTATATCCATCTAATCTCGGCATCATTATATCGACAAATATAATATCTGGATGAAGATCTGAAATAAGCGAAAGAGCTTCGTAACCATCCTCAACTGATACCACATCACAGCCTTCTTTTTTCAGAAGAGTTTCAGCTGTTCTTCGAATGGTTTTAGAATCGTCAATAACCATAACTTTTAAACCTGTTAGATTTAACTCTGTATTATTTTCACTCACTGATTTACCTTTAATAATTTATTAATTTATAAAATTTTTCATATTGTATTTAACTTAAAATCATAATACTAAACACAATCAAAAATCATAACTCTAGCATAGGATACTTCAATTGATTTTATTTTTCATCATTTATTTAATAAATAATATTTATGATAGCCATACTTTTAAATTAGAACACTATCATAAGTATGATGNAAAATCATTAACCCTNAATAACAATCAAAAATCAATTTAACAAAAATCATATAATATTTTGTAACAACCACTCAACAGTTCAATCTTTCCAACGGCTTGGTAAATCTTAACTGATTCTTTAACTTATAGCTCTAACTATATATACTATAAGAAAANAACTCAAGTAAAGTTTAATTTCAAATTAAAAATTCATTTTATTAAATAAATTTTAGTTTTAATTATTTATTTTACTTTTGGGTGAATAAACAATTTGATTTAAGTATAATAAACTTCAACCCAAAACTTCTACAACACAAGGTGAATTTTAATGAAAATTGGCATATTAATGGACTCCATCGGAGGAATCAACACAAAAAAGGACTCCACTTTTGCCATGATGTTAGAAGCACAATCTAGGAATTATGAAATACATTATATGACACAGAATGACATATATATTGACAATCATTCACCTTATGCAAACACAAAAATCATTCATGTAACCGATTCCATAACAGNTTATTATNAATTCTCCTCTGATCAAACAATCACCTTATCTGATCTAGATGTAATATTAATGAGAAAAGATCCTCCTTTTGATATGGAATATATTATGGATACGTATATATTNGACAGAGCAAAGGAGTTAGGAGTTTTAATTATCAACAACCCTCAAGCCCTTAGAGATGCCAATGAAAAATTTTTCACTGAAGCCTTTCCTGAATTCGCTCCTAAATGCACCATTTCTAGAAACCCTAAACACATTAAACACTTTGCCAAACAATTAGATCAAGTCATTATTAAGCCAATGGATGGTATGGGAGGCTCATCAATATTTCAAACTGGAAAAAATGATAAAAATCTCAATGTTATTATTGAAACAGTAACTGAAAACGGCAAAAGAACCACGATGGCACAAGAATTTATCCCAGAAATCGCACAAGGAGACAAGAGAATTTTGATAGTAAATGGTGAAGCTATTCCTTATGCATTAGCAAGAATTCCCTCCTCTGAAGACTTTAGAGGAAACCTTGCAAAAGGNGGGACTGGAGAAGGCAGACCATTGACTGAAGACGACTATAAAATATGCAAAGTTGTCGGCCCAAAACTTAAAGAAATGGGCATAATTTTTGCAGGAATTGATGTCATCGGAAAACACCTTACCGAAGTTAACGTAACAAGCCCAACTTGTATTAGAGAACTCGATAAGTTATNTNATCTGAATATTGCTGGCCAAATGTTTGATGAAATTGAGAAAATTATAGAGAAGTCAGCTTAAATAGATGAAACCAAAGATATCTACTACAGATAAAAATATATTAACTTTTACACTTAGTGCGTTATTAATAAGCATNCTGATTTTGGGTGTGGTTTTCACACTTGAAGATGAAAATGATAGCGAAGCGTTACCTACATTAGATGTCATTCTTTCCAAAAACAAAAGCTTACTTGCCCCCGACAAGGCCGACTATCTTGCTCAAAATGACCAACAAGGAGGGGGTGAATCCNAAAAAAACATACGCCCGCAAAATATTAAAACGGGTATCGCTGCTGACGATCAAGGCAATCACCTACAAGAACAAATTGAAAATATCCCCAATATAAATGAAGTCAAAAATGTTGATTTAGTTACCACAAATGAATCTGACACTCAGGTAAATTCTGCCAAGAATGCACCCGATGTTAAAAACCCAGAAAACACCACAGATAAACCCTTAACAAAAAATCAAAAATTAGCCAAACTAGAAAACAATATATCAGATAGGATGGAAGCTTACGCAAAACGCCCCAAGTCAAAATACATTTCTGCCAGCACCAAATCTTTNGAGTTTGCCAACTACATGCAAACCTGGGTAAAAAAAATAGAAAGAGTGAGCAACTTAAATTATCCTGATGAGGCGAGAAAAAGGAGCTTCGTAGGAACCCTTATTATGACCGTAGGCATTAACTCAGAAGGAACAATTAAAGATATCAAAATCATACAATCATCTGGGCATAAATCAATTGATGATGCCGCAGAACACTTAGTACAATTATCAGGTCCTTTTGAAGCAATCCCTGAAAACAAAAACAAAATTGACATACTTTACATAACACGAACATGGCAATTTTTACCTGGTAACAAACTCAAACAAAAATAATGAATTTTAACCATCAAATACTTATTGCATTACCTGATATGCAAGATCAACGTTTTAATCAAGCAATTATACTCATTTGCGAGCATAATGAAGAAGGANCCATGGGGCTCGTATTAAACAACCCAACCAATGTCAATACAGAACAAGTTTTTACTGAATTAAATTTAAACACCCCTAAAACCAACCATGCTNTTTTGAATGGTGGCCCGCTCAAGGAAAACAATGGATTTATATTGCACAACAATAGCCAAAAATTTGAAAGCTCTATAAAAATTCATGAAAACCTATCATTAACNACATCAAAAGACTTACTAGAATCATTATCAAAACACCAATTTCAGAGTGATTGGCAATTCATATTAGGTTATTCAGGCTGGAGTGCAGGTCAACTCGAGTCAGAGATTGCTGAAAATACCTGGTTAACTTGCCCATTAAATCTCAATTTAATTTTCAACACACCAAAAGAGCAGCAATGGGAAAAAGCCCTTGCATTAATTGGAATAAAGGATTATAAAAACATCGCAGGAATCGGACATGCCTAATTATATAGGAATAGATTATGGACTTACAAATGTTGGGATTGCCATTGGGCAATCAATCACCGGTACAGCTGCTGCTTTAAAAACAATCAAAGTGAACAAAAAATTCAACTGGGAAGCATTAGATGAAATTATTAAACAATGGCAACCAGAAGCCATAATCATTGGATTACCACTGACTGAAGACGGAAAAGAACAATTAATCACCAAACAAACACGCAATTTCAATAAAAAAGTAATTAACAGGTATAATTTGCCCGTACATGAAGTTGATGAGCGGTATAGTTCGATGCAAGCACAAGAAGCCTTTGCAGAAGCCAGAAAAATTGGTAATGCAAAGCGTAAAGGTAGCCAAAACTTAGATTCACATGCAGCCAAAAATATATTACAAAGATGGTTAGATAATTTAACATGAAACACTTAATTGATTGTAAACACTTAACAAGTAAAGATATTTCTGAAATTTTAGCTCGAGCTAAAACCATAAAAAATAATTCAAAGAAAAAAAACAGCAAAATCCTCAGAGGAAAAACCATCGCCAATATTTTCTTTGAAAATAGCACCAGAACGTTAGTTTCTTTTGAATTAGCTGCCAAAAGACTTGGAGCACATGTTGTTAATATCAATATCAATAAAAGCTCAACAACTAAAGGCGAAACACTTAAAGATACAATTCAGACGCTTGAAGCCATGCAAATTGATGCTTTTGTCATTCGCCACCCTGAAAACAACATATGCGAAGAAATAAAAACCTGGTTAAAACCAAAAACTAAATTATTGAATGCCGGAGATGGCAATAATCAACATCCTACGCAAGGCTTGTTGGATATCTATACAATTTTACAACATCAAAAAAATACAGAAGACAAAAAAGTAACAATCATCGGGGATATTAAACACTCACGAGTTGCTAACTCATTAGTTGATCTTTTACATACCCTTGGCAACACCAGTATTCATCTATTTGGGCCAGAATCATTGATGCCTGAAGGAAACACAAAAGCCATTATTGCAACCTCAATGGAAAGCGCACTAAGCAATGCCGATGTTATAGTGATGCTTAGAATTCAGAAAGAACGCATGCAAGAAAATAATATTCCTGATTTAGATAACTATCATGAAAATTTTGGACTACACAGAAAGACACTGTCTTTTGCCAAGCCAAGTTGTATCGTTATGCACCCAGGACCAATTAACAGAGGGCTCGAAATATCATCGGAAATCGCAGATAACTCACCATCGGTTATCTTAGAACAAGTCAGTAATGGAGTGCTAATTAGGCAAGCTGTATTAGCCAGTCTATTTAAGTCTTGAACGCGAAAGATAACTTCGCAGCAGAATATACATACCCAAAGCTGCGATTACATGTTTTATTGAGTGACCACTGATTACACCCGCAAATAAATTAAAAATTTGACTGTCAAAATATTCAAAGACTTTTGCTAAAACATATGCCAATAATAACCACCAATAACCTGATGTTTTAGTAAATTTAGATGGATATCTTAATAAAATCAATGGAATAAGAATAATAGGCAAGAATTGTACCAAAGCATAAAACCTTAAATCATCTGCCCATTGCCAGTATATAACGGAGCCAATACCAAGAACCAAGAAAGGGAACAATAATAGCCCTCCTTTTCTTACACTAACAAATTCAGAAATAATGATAGAAAACAAGGACATAAAAGCAATAGTCATGGGCAATCTATCCCAAACCAATGTATGATTATTAGGATTCAAATGATAATAACCAGAACCAAATGCAACCATAACTAAACCGAAAAATAATAACCAATAAGCCAGACCCATTTCTTCAATTAAAGTGAATTTATTAAATTGCCATAAACCTAACGCCCCAACAATTAAAAAGGGGATATTAGATGCTACATTCCAAAAATTTGGAATACCAAAAATAGGATTACTATCAACGAATTTGTGATACGCTAGATCTTGAGCTATGGGTTGAACAAAAAATGTTCCAGCAAATCCAGATATTGTTATCAATATAATTAACCACTTAAACAATGTGTCTCCAAACATAACTCTTCTCCTCTATTGTACTTCTTCTATAAATTTTGCAAATTGTCTACTACCAAACCCAATTCTTATTGCCTGTTCTTTTGTCTTAAATAAATCCGCAGGATAAAGCAAATAACCCGCTTGTTTTACGATCATATTGACCACTAATTGTGAGCCTAATAAACCTGCATCATTCAATGTAGCGAATACACAACACCCTACATTAGGGGCAACAATATTAATTTCATGCCCTAACAAAGAGTTGAAACTACTTAGCATTTCCTTATTTTTCAGAATGATAGCTAGATTACGTTGACTTAATTTTTCAGGTTCTTTCAAAATCACAGAAGCTAACAATTCATCTATTTGGCTATTGCAAATAGATATATATCCCTTTATATCAATGACACGAGAACGCAATGCTTTATCTTGACAGCCCAACCACCCTACTCTTATTCCTGGAATAGCAAAGCCTTTTGAAATCACGCCAATACTAATACCTTTNTCATAGATATCAGCTAAAGCTGGCAATCGATCANCCATACAGTGCTCTAACCCCCTGAAAACTTCATCTGATAATAACCAGACATCATATTTTCTGCATAAATTAACAACAGTCATTAATTCGGACTCTGTTAAGGTAGCACCAGTTGGATTGTGAGGAAAATTAATAATAAATAATTCACATCCGCTTTTAAATTGAGCTTCAACTGCTTCTAAATCCAATGACCATTGGTTGTCAGCATCTAAGTGTACATAGCTAACTTGACACCCTATATTTAAAGGTATTTGCACTAACGGTTCAAATATTGGTGCAACCGCTAATACTTTATCTCCAGTTTTCAACAAAGCATGAAAAGCACAAAATAACGCCTCTTGCGCACCAGCATGTGTAATGACATCACTTGCTTTAATTGACTCATAATGAAATTCGGACAATGTAGTTCTTAAGGCCAAAGTACCTTCATCTGGTGCAAAACCTAAGTTAACATTTTGTAAGATACTTTCAAATGAGCAGCCAATAGTTTCTTCTAACTCTAACTGACTAAAAGGCTCCGGATTTGTTCCATGCATTGAAATTAAATTTCGGCCTTTAAATTGTTCAGAAACATATTCTGAAAAACGTGCCATTGCAAGTTTGGGATAGTTATTCATTGTTGTATTCTAACCCTTTGTATTAATAAATTATAATTTATTTATTATTTGTTAAATAACATTGAGTTTTGGGAAATCATAATCAATCAATTGGCAGTTAATATTTTCATGTTTTAATATTTCTTGCCAATTGTTAATATCAAGCGAAATTGTCACCAGACCTGCTGTTGGAATATTATTAAATTTATTTGATTTTAATAATTCATTAGCTAGCATCGTCACACCAGGGTTGTGGCCTACTACCATCAATTTATCAAAAGAATCATCACATTGAGCAATAACTTCACAGATATCATCAGGCCACGCATGGAATAAACGACTTTTGGTTTCGATTTTATCTAAATTAAACCCTATTTCATTAGTAACAATACATGCAGTATCTAAAGCCCGTTTGGCAGTACTAGAAATAANATATTGAGGTTGATGTTCTTTAATGCTCAGACGCTGACCCATAATTGGCGCTGTGCGTTTCCCACGTTTATTCAAAGGTCGATTATGATCAGATAAGCTTAAGTCTTTCCAACTAGATTTAGCATGTCTTAATAATAAGATATATTTCATAACGATAATTTAAAATTAATCNACATTATTCATGTACTTTAATCCAATCAACTGTTTCANCATCTTTGAGTTTAATCACTAATGTTTTAGTATGTAAAGTCCAAATGCCCAATAGAGTCTTCTTCTTAATTAGATAATAAAGGTAATTTTTATTATCTCTGTAATATGAAGGTTCTCCAAGCTGCTGAATAATCTCTTTTTTATCCAAAGACCTTACAAAACTACTAAGTAAAACACTATCCAGCATCTCGTTTCTATATGGGTAATAATTGCCTTTTTTTTCCAACCATTTATCCTTATCAAATGCTATTTCATTGTCATTTATAGTGTTATTTGCTTCAGCAAAATTAATAAAATATGAAAAAACCATTAAAATAATTATGGCACTCNATNATTTATAATTAAATACTGAATATTGTGTTGTGCTATTGTTGTTTTTCATAATGTACTAAGTTGTGTTTTAGAGTTGACACTTAATATAAATTACAATTATGTTAGAAAAATGGCAAATATGTGGCTATTTTTATATCACTTAGAATCAACTTAATATTTCACTGTATTTATTCAGCAAGGAATTTTTTAAGCGCTGTCACAGTTTTAATTGGACCTTCTTCCTGCGGAACATGCCCAAGCTCATTAAATTGTACTAATGTGCTACCTGCTATTTCCTTGTGAAAACGATCACCAAGTTCTGGCGGAATTAAACGATCACGACCACCCCATATAATTAGTGTTGGGTGTTTTAGCTCAGACAATCTTTCTGTGAACTGTCCAGGGCGCATTTGACTTAAACGCTCAGCCAGTGCTTTACGGTTGCCTGTACGAGTTGTCAGGTCGAAATAACGATCAACAAGCTTTGGGGTAACCAAGGATGGGTCACCATAAACATCTTCAACACTGCTTTTGACAATGCTGCGAGGTAACACTTTCTCCATGAGCTTATTCAATACAGGAATTCTTGCGATTTTGAATCCAATCGGGATTGATTGAGGATCGAATGGGTAACCACTGGAATCAATAAGTACGAGTCGTTCAATANGATTTGGATGCATTAATGCAGTTGTCCAAGCCACATAACCACCCAATGAATTTCCTGCTAACACGACATGCTCGATTTCCAGCTTGTCGAGTACAGCGATAACAATACGTGAATAATTATCGATTGTATAGTTATTATCAGGAGATGGGCCAGTCAATCCAAAGCCCGGCATATCGAAACGGATGACGCGGCGCTCACCCTTTA
>JGI24724J26744_10000771_pt1 | contig 22644 bp, 22 predicted proteins | sample Cruoilmetagenom7_FD_26744 | JGI IMG/M metagenome (IMG submission 26744) | reverse complement strand
GCAAAATATTTGAAGGCTATTGCTGTAATAATCTCAAATGTGGATAATTGGTCAACAGTTTTAAAGATATTACGCAGCTTCATCACATAATTTATTAAAGACTGCTTTGATATTTCATTGTCATTAACCTTTATCCTTTCGCGGAAGTCAATCATATGGGGTGAAGAATAAAAACCAACCTTATATCCCGCTTCCCTCATAATAGAAGCAGTCATCGCGCAAATTGAACCCTTCCCTTTGGTACCTGCTACATGGACAACGTCGTAATTAAGCTGAGGGTTTCCTAATAATGACATCACCCCATACATTCTTGATAAGTCAAACTTGTCTGGCGAATATCTCAAATTTCTAGTTATGCTTAAATCTATAAACGAATAAATAAAATCTAATGATCTTTGGTATTCTCTTTCTGTGCTCATTCACACCTCGTTACTCGTTTGGAATTTTACTCCACTGATGATTTATAATTTAATAAAATGTACATAATTTGCACAGTACTATTCCATCTTTATATACCCAGCTCTCATTCTTTAAAAGATAAACGAAGCATAATTAAACCAATCATTCATCGATTACATCGTGAATTCAATATATCTGTATCAGAAGTTGAAAAGATGGATGCTTGGAAGGAAGCGATTCTTGTATGCGCTCACGCATCGAATGATAAGAATTTTTCGCAATCATATCTTCAAAGAATAGAAGCCTTTATTTTAAAATATTTTAATAATATTGATCTCGTTGATACAAGAATAGAAATATTTTAGTTTAGGGAGAATATTATGGACTTAGGATTGGTTAACAAAATAGCGCTTATCACTGGATCCACAAAAGGATTAGGGTTTGCAACAGCGCAGGTTCTTCTTGGAGAAGGTGCAAAAGTCATGATAAATAGCCGTCACCAAGAAAATATTGACACTGCAATAGATAAATTAATGAATGAAAAAGATGATTATATTTTGAACGGTATTGCTGGTGATGTTACCGATGAAGAAACCTGTTGTGTAATCGTGGAGAAAACAGTTGCAAATTTTGGAGGATTAGATATTTTGATTACAAATAGTGGCGGTCCGCCACCGGGCTCTTTTGATGATTTATCAACCAAACAATGGAGAGAAGCGATTGATCTATCTTTTATGAGCCATTTGAATTTGATTAAGACCTCCCTACCGTTTTTATTGCAATCTCAATCACCATCGGTTCTGGCTGTAACTTCATTTACTATCAAAAACCCATTAAATAATTTGATTCTGTCAAATACCGTGCGCGCAGCTACTGCCGCTTTGATTAAATCCTTATCGTTAGAATTGGGTGAACAAGGTATCCGATTTAATTCAATTTTACCTGGATGGACGCGAACTGAAAGGGTTGCAGAATTGCTCATAAAAAGATCCCAATTAAATAAAACATCTATTGAAGATGAAATTGATATAATCTCCCGTACAATTCCTTTAGGCCGAATGGGGTCTCCTCAGGAATTTGCAAATGTTGCGGCTTTTTTGGTTTCTCCCACTGCTTCATATATTAATGGAGTAATGCTGAATGTGGATGGTGGTATAACCAAGGGCTTATTTTAATAGTTTTGGAGAAATTTTGCGTGAAATCCAAAGAATAAAAGAATTTCTTGACCGGAATCTAATCACTGTTCAAAAACCCGGTCGGTATGTCGGCGGAGAATTCAATCAAGTTATCAAGAATTGGGATAGTGTAGATATCCAAACGGCATTAGCATTTCCCGATATTTATGACATTGGTTTTTCCAATCTAGGGATAGCCATACTTTATGACGTTATCAATAAACGTGAGGATTCCCTAGCAGAACGCGTTTATGCGCCCTGGCTGGATATGGATAAACTTCTCAAAGATAATGACATCCCACTTTTTTCCCTGGAGAGCAAAATTCCACTTCGATATTTTGATCTGATTGGTTTTTCAATCCCCTATGAAACATTATATACAAACGTTCTAAATATGCTTAATTTAAGTCACATACCAATTTGGGCAAAGGAGCGGAATAATTCAGATCCAATAATAATAGCAGGTGGACATGCCGCTTTTAACCCCGAACCCATGCATGCTTTCATTGATGCTTTTGTTATTGGTGATGGAGAAGAGGTTATTAATGATATTTTGGATGTAATTAAAGATTGTAAAGTGAAAGCAATTGAACGCCAAGAGGTCATCAATCTGATCAGTACAATTGAAGGAGTATATGTTCCATCACACTTTATTATTGAATACAACCAAAATAAGACCATTAAGAAGATCTTCAATCGATATACACCGGAAAAGAAGACAATAACAAAAAGAATTTTAAAAAATCTCCCACCTCCTGTTGTTAATTTATTAGTACCCAATATTAAAGTTGTGCATGATCGTATATCTGTTGAAATAATGCGCGGATGTTCACGGGGATGCAGGTTTTGCCAAGCCGGAATGATTATGCGCCCTGTTCGCGAGAGACATTTGAGAGATATATTAACAACTATACGCAACGCAGTCAATTTAACGGGGATTAGCGAGATTTCACTTCTATCATTAAGCACTACAGATTATTCGGAAATCAAAGTTCTAATCAACAAAGTAATGCTTTTGAGTAAAGAAAATAATATAAACTTTTCCCTGCCCTCTTTAAGAATTGAATCATTTAACAGCGATGTTATTAGAGAAATTGAAGGCAAACGAAAGGGAAATTTCACAATTGCACCGGAAGCAGGTACAGATAAACTTCGTTCGATAATAAACAAACCAATTCCTTCCCAAGCCATATTCGATACCATTCAAGAAATTTGTGATAAGGGTTGGAATAATATAAAACTTTATTTCATGATTGGATTTCCTCAAGAGTCGATGCGGGATATTGAAGGTATCGTAGATATTTGTAAAGAGGTCAACTATCTAGGAAAAATGACAAATAAGGGGAGATTTAAGCTCCACGTAAGTATCAATACTTTAATTCCGAAAGCTCATACACCTTTTCAATGGGTAAGCTTTAGTGATAATGATCAAATCATGAAGAAATTTGATTTTTTAATATCGGAATTAAAGAAAATAGGAATTAAAACTGACTATCCAGATTACCACGCTTCTTTTCTTGAATCATTGTTATCACGGGGAGATCGTCGATTATCGCAAGTTATATATAATGCATGGGAAAATGGGGCGAAATTTGATGCTTGGCATGAGAGTTTTAACTATGCGTTTTGGGAAAACGCGTTCCAAATGAATTCAATTGATCCTAATTTTTATACATGTAGATCGAGAGATAAAGATGAGATATTTCCATGGGACCATATCAACATAGGCATTCATAAAGAATTCCTTTTAATGGAATATGAACACAGTAAAAATTCTGAAATTACTCTTGATTGCCGCGAAAGGTGCTTAGACTGCGGCATTCAATCTAATTATCAAATAAATTGCAGCAAGATACGTTCTGGTTTGAATTAAGATGAGAATTCGGATTTCTTATAATAAAGATTCTCTTATCCGATTTACAAGTGCCTTAGATATGCAGCGTATTTGGGAACGTTCCTGTAGAAGAGCTTCGATAAAAGTTACTTATTCAAAAGGATTCCATCCGCAACCGCGTATTCAATTGGGAATTCCACTACCCCTGGGTTTTATCGGTTTAGATGAAAAAGTTGACATATGGATTGAGGATTCCCTCCCTTTGAAAGATATTTCTAAACGCTTAGAACGAAATCTGCCTGTAGGATTGAGAATCTCCTTTATTCAGGAAGTAGATGTTTCTGAAAAAGCCCTTTCATCCCGAATTCGGTTTTCTGATTACCGAATTTATTTGCTAAATAATAGTTTTTCACAGCAAGCAGTGAAAAATAAAATCATTAACTTGCTAAATAATAAAGAAATTATCAGGAGAAAAAGAAATGGCAAGAAATACGATCTCCGGCCATTAATCCTTACCATAGAATTTAATATAGAAAATCAAGATAAACCTTACGTTTTTCTCCGTTTACTATCCCAGCCAAATAAAACTGGCCGCGCTGATGAGGTAATGTTCTCAATGGGATATTCCATTANCGATTTTATGGTAGAACGGATTGGATCATACACATGACAAATAGCCTGTCGCACGCTGTAATCCGAGAATGCCAAAACCCTGAATGTAAAATTCGATTCCCAGATACCAATTATTTGGATGACTCTATTGACTGTCCATTATGTGGATTCAAAGTTGTTATAAAAGAAACCATTGACCTTACCGAAGACCATCGAGAAATTGATACTTGTAAATCATCTNTAGAGTTTATCCCTATCCTTGATAANGTGCGAAGTGTTTATAATGTTGGAGCAATCTTTNGNNCCGCAGATGGGTATGGAGTGCGTCATGTGTATTTATGTGGGATTACACCCACNCCCAAACATAAAAATTTTTCCAAAACAAGTCTTGGCGCGGAAAATTTTATTTTTTGGGAAAAGTCTTTAAATTGCGTTGACCAATGTAAATCGCTTCAAGATATTGGTCATCAGATAATATCAATTGAATCTACAACTGAATCTATTTCTCTGAAAAATGTAGGAAAAGAAGAATTATTGGGTAATAAAATTGCGCTGGTTGTTGGCAATGAAATCACGGGAATTGATCCGAAAGTGATATCACTAAGTGATCTGGTAATTTCAATACCAATAATTGGGGAAAATAAATCATTCAACGTAACAACAGCCTTTGGTATTGCTTTATTTCATTTGGTTACATTGATCTCAATTTGATGTAATATGTTTTTAGAAACTAGATCAACATCTCCCCCATTTTCTATTTTTATTATTTGGGCTTTTTCCCAATGTGAAAGAGCTGCTTTGATAAGAAATTTTCTAACAACAATAAAAGCTATTTTGAATCCTTTTTCTTTAAGAATTTTAAAAGATATATTCCATCCGCTATTTTTATCAAATTCTAAATATCCTACTTCATCTATGATAAGCACATCACATGGAATGGATTTTTTCAACACATCGTTACCCCAAAGTATTGCATCCGAATTCANTTTCCAAATTCTGAGGGGATTTTCAATATCCCAACCGGGTGAATAGTCAGCCAATTTTACATTTTCCCCACTTTTAATATTTAAAGCTGTTATTCCAACTTTTACATCATCATGATATCGCCCNGGTGAAATAATTCCTGCCACAGAATATCCCATAATTTTCAATTTTTCTATAAGATTTAAGCAAAGAATTGTTTTACCTACATCTCTTTCACCGGTAATCAAATTTATTTTACCCAATTCGATTTTCATATCTCATTTTTTACGATCAGGACTCTCTGTCCATTTACAACACCAAATTCCAAAAGGATATCAAAGCACCAAGATAGATTCTCATTGCTTAAAATATTGTCAGTTGGGCCATATAATATTTTTTGATCTCTAGTGATTAATATCGAATTATCAGCAACTTGGAATGCTTCTAAAGGGTCATGTGTCGTAAAAACGATAGTTTTACCTAATTGCTTTAATTCTTCCAATATGGAAATCATCTTATATTTTGTGTCGATATCCAAGTGTGTAATCGGTTCATCAAACAGAATAAGGTGCGCCTCTTGCGCTAATGCTCGACCAATACGCACACGCTGAAGCTCACCACCGCTAATTTGACTTAATTTTTTTGTCCCCAAATGTTCAATCTCCAATCTCATTTTTACATCTTCGATGATGGAATAATCTTTCTTAGTTGGTTGTGAAAAAGATCCAATAAAAGGTATTCGACCCATCAGCAGAAAATTGTTTACTGAGTACTCCTTTGGGATTTCTTCATTCTGTGGCAAATAAGCTATTCTTCCGTTTGCTCTTTCTATAGGAATGTATTTCCCATTTGTACAGAAACCAATTTGACCGTTTGCTGGTTCTAAATATCCCAACATAAGCAATAACAATGTGGTCTTACCGGAGCCATTTTTGCCGATTACCGCAGAAATAGTTTTTTCAGGGATCGATAGAGTTAAATTTCTAATCTCGAAATCGTCCTTTTGCCCATAAGAATAACCAATGGATCGGAGTAATAATTTATTATGTCCGCATCTCATAAAAACTCTTTCTTTGTGAGCAAAAGTATGATAAAACTCACTGCTCCTAAGAATGCAGTAATTACACCTAAAGGTATTTCTCCAGGAAGAAGAGCCCGCGCAAAGTTATCACTTACTAAGACAAATATTCCCCCTAAAATCATTGATATTGGGAGAGAATGCTTTGTGTTTTGTCCTGTGATCACTCTTGCAATATTAGGGATTATTAATCCTACCCACCCAATAATTCCTGATATTGAAATAATTGAGGAAGTTAGTAAAACTGATATCATTAAAATAATCACTAACTCGAATTCATTTCTTAATCCCATTGAGAACAGAACTTCTTTATCTAATGAAAACACATTTAATCGCCATCGATAAAAATATAATAATATTAAGCAAGTGATTATTATCGGTGATATTTGCAGCAGAGATGTCCAATTAGAATTGCTTAGACTACCCAACAACCAGAAGACAATTGATGGTAATTGATCAAGTGGATCAGCTATATATTTAATAATCCCTAACCCTGCCGAGAAAAATGCTGAAACTGANATACCAGCGAGAACTAACGAAAATCGGTCTTTCTTTTTAGTGTTATTTGATAAAAATATTGTTAGTGTTATAGAAATTATGCCAAAAATAAACGAGAGACTCTGAACAATAATATATGAATTATCAAACACCAAGATTCCTAGAGCTGCCCCAAACCCAGCNGCTTGATTTACACCTAATAACCCAGGTTCAGCCAAAGGATTTTTAAAAATGCTTTGCATTATCATTCCGGAACTAGCCAATCCGAACCCGACTAATATGCCAAATAAAATGCGTGGAATTCGCACCCGTATTATCAAATTTGTGAACAGTTGATTTGAAAATATTTGGTTTATTTGATCTGGTATGGGATAACGCCCAATAAATAGAGAAATGATTAATAAGAAAAATAGTCCGATCAATAAATATCTTGTGATTCCGCGAGTCATGCTATTCAAGATAAATAGAAATAAGTGGGAGTATTTCTGATTCTATATGATCCTCTTTTATGCCATAAAAGAATGTATAGAAATTTTTTACTGTTTCTGATAAATAATCCGGTGCTATTTGTTCTGGATACAATTCAGATGCCATCCAGGTATAACCGAGGATCCAGCGCGGGTCCGGTTGATCCCAGCTTATAAAATCATATGGAAATGGCGCTAGATTTGCTTGATTATCTGCTAAGAAACTTTTCCATAATTCATTTTTTTTCAAACCTAAAATTATTTCATTAGATTGACCACGATAATTTATAACAAATATATCGTCTGGATTCCAATTTAAGATTTGCTCAAAATTTACATCTGTCCACCCACCCGATAAGGATGCTGGTACCCAGATGGGGTTTGATTTTAAATCTTCTACCATTTGAGTCTGAAGCCAGCTGCTAGATGGAACCTGGAAAGAGTATTCTTGGTCTATATTTGTTGCTTGTAATAAAAGAACATTTTTCACACTAGAAACAGGCTTTATTTGATCATTTATCTCTGAATAGGTCTTTTNATAAATATTAATTATTTCCTCTGCTCTTTCTTCTTCATCTAGCACTTTCCCAATTACACGAATATCATCAAAGATATTTTCAATATCCTCAAATGATACATAAATTACAGGAATACCAACTTCCTCAAGCCCTGTTCCGATTTCCTCTCTCATAGATGTTTTTAAGAGCACAAGGTCTGGGTTTAATGGGGCTATTTGTTCAACACTCGCCCCTTTTTCTAAAATTAATTTAGATTGATACCCATCATCAATCAATTCAAGGAATTTATCAGGGGATTGGGATCTATTTTCAACCGCCAATAATCTTTCTGCTTTTAATGGGAACAAATAAAAGAAATTAGTTAACATAGGTGTTTGTTTACCAGCAATAACAATTCGTTCTGGGTACTCCGAAAATTCTATTGCTCTTTCTAATGCATCATGAACAGTGAATTGAGTGGATTCACTAATATGGGCATTTATACAACTAACCATAAAGCAGCAAATTAATAAATATAGAATCTTTTTAATCATGTTTCCTCACCCAGTGCTTCTCCACACCAATCTATCCAATTAATAAACCCATCAATTTGAGATGACCGATATTTTCTCACGAACCAACTAAATGAATTTTCACGGTTATTTTCTTGCTGAACAGGTTTATAACGCTCTTTCCAATTTTCACACTCTGTTTTTTGTTTTATTATCAAATCCTTCCTATTAAAAAACCCACCATTTATTATGAAATATATTTTCATTAAGAAAAGAATCCTTAGATCTCTTCCGTGTTTAATTGGTGCCCTCATCCATTTATTAAAGATATTTTTTCCTTTTATAGTTATAAAAAATGTATTTTTGCGAGGTCGGTTTCCATCCTGCTCAGAAGTTGCACGGATGAAATCCTGAGATTCAAGTTTTTTTAACATTGAATACATTTTTCCAATTTTCACTCGCCACACCTCCCCAATTCCCATCGGATTTGATATTTCTTTGTAAAGTTCATATCCATGCTTAGGACCTTTATAAAGAAACCCCAGAAGCGCTTTTTCTAAATCTGCATTTTCCATATTATTCATTCTATGAATATTCAAACTCATTATACTATTGATTTATGTGAAAATATTAAATATGATAATATTCAAAAAATACTTCGCAAGGATTCATTATGCCTATCTATGAATATCAATGTGCCGATTGTAATTTTATATTTGAGAAGATTCGCCCTATCTTATCCGCAGATCATCAAATTGAATGTCAAAGTTGCCGAAGTGCTAATACCACACGAATCTTGTCAAAATTTTTTACTTGTAATTCAGAAGGCGTAAACAATAATAGCAATTCATCTTGTGTAAGTTGTTCGGGGGGAAATTGCTCAACCTGCCATTAGATAATATTCAAGGAGGAAGTGTATGTATATAAATAAAAATGTTTTGATATCAGGGGGTTCAAGTGGGATCGGATTGGCATTGGCAAAACAATTATTTTCTTTAGGATCATCTGTCATGATAATTGCACGACGCAAAGATATCCTGGATAAAGCAAAAACGGAGATTGAAAAAGAAAGAATTAATTCCAGCCAAACCGTGAAATCAATATCAGCAGATGTATCTAAATATTCAGATCTGAAATCGGCATTAGAAAAAAAACGTCCAGTAGTTGATATTCTTATAAATTCGGCCGGTATTGCTTACCCTGGCAAATTTATGGAATTAGAGCCAGATATTTTTTACAATGTAATGAGCGTTAATTATTATGGCACTGTCAACTTAACAAAACTCATTGTTCCCGAAATGGTGGAAAACCGATCTGGGTTTATCGTTAATATCTCTTCCCTTGCCGCTGTGATTGGTATATATGGTTATACAGCATATGCACCCTCAAAATACGCAGTTCGCGGATTTTCACGTTGTTTACGCGCAGAATTAAAATCTAAGGGAATAGATGTATCTGTTGTTCTTCCGCCAGATACAGATACACCACAATTAGCTTTTGAACATACATTATTGCCGGTCATTACCCAGCAGATCAATAAGAAGGGTAGTGTGATGACCCCTGAAAAAGTAGCAGATAGTATCTTAAAAGGCATGAAGAGAAAGAAATTTACGATTATTCCTGGGTTAGAAGGAAAAATTCTTTATCTATTNGCACCTATCTTTGGCAGATATTTCTATCACTTTGCCGTAAAGAGAGAAAAATAATCTCTCATTCATCATCTAAATNATATTCCCTTTTTCTTTGATATGAACAATGCAAGGTGCTATACTTCGTTGAAAAATAATTCTTCTATGGAGGTTCAATGGAAAATAATTTCCTGGCAATTACAGATTTTTCCAAAGATGACTTAGAGAAATTGCTCGAATTAGCCCTTTCTCTTAAAAAAGATTATTTCAGCCGTGGTAATCCACCTTTATTAAAGGGAAAAGTTTTAGCGATGGTTTTCAATAAACCAAGTTTACGAACGCGCATCTCTTTTGATATGGCTATGCGGCATTTAGGCGGTGATGCGCTGTTCATTTCCCCAAATGAAATAGGGTTGGGTAAGCGTGAATCTATTGCAGATGTTGCCCGCGTTCTTTCTGGATATGTTAGCGGAATAATGGCTCGTGTGTTCTCTCATGATCATGTCACAGAACTAGCAAAATGGTCTTCAGTTCCAGTGATCAACGGTCTCAGTGATTACAACCACCCATGCCAGGCATTTACTGATATTTTCACAATGTATGAGCATTTCAAAAAACTTCAAAACCTGAATGTTACCTATGTCGGAGATGGTAATAATGTAGCGGTATCATTATTGCACGCTTGCGCAATCATGGGGATTAATTTCACAATAGCTTCACCTGAAAGCTATGATATTAATTCAAAAGCATGGGAAACTGCTGAATTTTTATCCAGAAAAAGCGGTTCAACAATTTTACAAATGCGCAGCCCACAAGAAGCTGTCTTGGATGCTGATGTTGTTTACACGGATACCTGGACCAGCATGGGACAGGAAGAAGAAGCTAAAAAACGCGAGACAGCTTTTCCTCCTTATCAGGTAAATTCTGATTTGTTGAATATATCCAAATCAACAGCAATCGTTATGCACTGTCTTCCTGCTCATCGAGGCCAGGAAATTACAGACGAAGTGGCAGATGGACCTCAGTCACTCCTTTTCCTTCAAGCCCATAATCGCCTACACGCACAAAAAGCAATTCTTTTGAATTTATTGGGAGATGTGTAGACAATGAATAAAAAACAGCTCGTTGCTCTTGCCGATAAATATGGTGCTCATAACTACAAACCACTTGATATTGTTCTAGAGCGTGGTGAAGGGGTTTGGGTATATGACATCGATGGGAATAAGTATTTAGACTGCTTGAGTGCTTACAGTGCTCTTAATCAAGGGCACGTGCACCCAAAAATATTAGCAACTTTTCTAGAGCAAGCAAAAAAACTAACTCTCACATCACGTGCTTTCAGAAATGATCAGCTCCCCCTCCTTTACAAAGATCTTTGCGATCTCACAGGCTATGAGATGGCGATCATAATGAATAGCGGCTCAGAAGCTGTTGAAACAGCATTAAAGATTTCCAGGAAATGGGGATACCAAACAAAAGGGATTGAGAAGAACAAAGCTGAGATAATTGTCGCAGATGGCAATTTCCATGGAAGAACCATCAGTATCATTTCTTTTTCCACTGAACCTCTCTATCGGGATGATTTTGGCCCATATACGCCTGGATTCAAGATTGCTAAATATGGTAATTTGGATTCAATTATTTCACTTATCAATGAGAATACAGCAGCTATCATGCTGGAACCGATCCAGGGGGAAGCTGGTGTAATTATTCCTCCCGAAGGTTATTTGAAAGCAGTTTCGAATGTTTGTAAGGAAGAAAACATCCTTTTCATCGCTGATGAAATACAGACCGGTCTTGGAAGAACAGGCGAATTATTTGCTTGTGATCATGAAAAAGTAAAACCAGATGTGGTTATCATTGGGAAGGCACTATCAGGCGGTTTCTATCCAGTTTCTGCCGTTCTATCAAGCGCTTCTGTTATGAGTTTATTTACACCAGGCGAACATGGATCCACATTTGGTGGAAATCCGCTCGGAGCTGCTGTTGCAAGAACTGCTCTGCGGGTACTTGTTGAAGATAATATGATTGAAAATGCGGCAATTCTTGGTGAATATTTTGGTGATCAATTAGCAGAGATTCCTTCGTTAAAAATAAAAGAAGTCCGATCAAGGGGTTTATTGATTGGCGTTGAATTGAAAAGAGAAGCTGGTAATGCAAGAAAATACTGTGAAATCCTTCGTGAAAAAGGAATCCTTGCAAAGGAAACTCATGATACAACAATTCGATTTGCACCACCATTAATAATAGATAAAGGAACAATAGATTGGGCGCTTGAAAGAATTCGCGATACTCTACTATAGGTCCTTGTTATTGATATACTTATTTTGATGAATCGTCGCGCTAAGATAGTTGCCACATTAGGTCCAAGCAGCAATACAAAAGAAATTATTCAAGAGTTAGTTCAATCTGGCGTAAATGTCGCCAGGTTGAACTTTTCACATGGCACGCATGCATCCCATTTAAAAATAATTAATATTCTTCGTAGTTTGCCTTCCCATAAAAATACACCTGTTGTTATCCTTCAAGATTTGCAGGGGCCAAAATTGCGTGTTGGCAAACTTCCAGTAGCGGGAGTTGAACTTACAGCTGGCGAAATGATTTCTTTAGAAATTGACTTGGATAATCATGATGTCAATTATGAACTCTCTGATATCAAAATAATATACTTAGATATACCAAATATTCTTCATTGTCTACAACCTGGGGGCAAGATTCTGTTTGATGATGGGAAAATAGAACTGGAGATAATCGAAATTAGTGCGAGTGTTATATCTGCACGGGTTATGCAAGGAGGTATTCTTTATTCAAATAAAGGGGTTAATCTACCTGGAACAAGTCTTGATATTCCTGGTTTTACACAAAAGGACCAGGAGGACCTTATTTTTGGTTTAGAAAATGAAATTGATGCTGTTGCGATATCTTTTGTGCGAGTACCAGAAGATATCCAACGCATAAAGGATTTTATTACCAAGGTGCGTCCTGATCGAACTTCAACCCCGATTATTGCTAAGGTGGAATTACCAGAGGCGATAATAAATCTTAATCAAATATTGGAGATTGCTGATGGAGTAATGGTGGCTCGTGGTGATCTTGGTGTTGAGACTTCCCCATCTGATGTTCCAATTATTCAAAAAGAGATAATACAAGCTGCGAATCATAAAACAAAGATTGTGATAACAGCAACTCAAATGCTTGATTCTATGATCATGAACCCACGCCCAACACGCGCTGAAGCGTCCGATGTTGCTAATGCCATCTTTGATGGAACGGATGCGGTTATGCTCTCCGGAGAAACTGCTAGTGGGAAGTATCCAATTGAAAGTGTCAAGATGATGGACGCGATTATTCGTAAAGCCGAAGAGTCAAATCCAAAATGGGGTCATCAATCCCTATCAACAATAAGACAGGAAACCGATGACGCCTTCGCTATTTCAATTGCCGCCCGAGAAATCGCGCATAACCGCCAGGTGAGCAGTGTTGCCGTCTTCACTCAATCAGGCCGTTCTGCTTTGCTACAATCAAAAGCTAGACCAGAGGTGCCAATTCTAGCTTTTACTCCCAATGAAAACACTTTCCATACCTTAGGATTATATTGGGGGGTTACACCTCACCTTGTACCTTTCTCAAACTCTTTAGAAGATATGATTCGACACGTTGAGAAAGCGTTGCAAAAATTTGCCAACATTCAGCCAGGCCAGAAAGTAATTATGATATCTGGGTTTCCCATCGGTGCAATGCGCCCGACAAATCTTGCCCTTCTGCACACTATCGGCAGCTTGGATAACATGTAGTTATCTGAAACTCTGGTTTATTTTTTCTAAAGTATCTCTGCTAGGCCTTATCTTTTCGGAAGGAAGCCGGTTAAGTGGCTTCTTTCCCATGGAATACATTTCGAAAATACTTGGCGTGTTGGGATCTACATACAGCAGCCCTGTTATAAGCCAATTCCGCCGAATTGCTTCTTCCAACAATCGAATAGCTTCAGTACGGTTTGTTGGATCGTACTCTCGTTCTAATTTTTTGAATAAGATTATTGAACCATCGTGCATAGTTACTTCTCTCAACGTGCCTCTTTCAAAATCGTCTATAGTAATTTCATCCCGTGGTGGAACAAATTCAAGTTCGTGTAAGGGCGCTTCATGCCCCTTTCCCCACGAATAAGAGTGAAGAGAGTAATCCTGGTTATTGAAAGTAACGCAGGGGCTAATAATATCAAGGATTGCAGTTCCCTCATGGCTGATCGCTGCTTTTATCAACTCCTTTACTTGTTTTGGATCTCCGGCAAACGAACGTGCCACAAATGATGCGTTTGCTCCAATTGCTTCCATCGCAATATCAACAGGCAAGTATGGATTTTCTCCTTGCCTTTTCAGTTTTAATCCCTTTTCAGCTGTTGCAGAAAATTGCCCTTTTGTAAGCCCGTACACCCCATTATTTTCTACAATATATACCAGTGGTACATTTCTGCGGGCAAGATGTTTAAACTGACTCAAACCAATATTAGCCGTATCTCCATCTCCACTAATACCTATCCCTTTCAGGCTTGTATCAGCAAAAAGCGCCCCCCCTGCTAACGATGGCATTCTTCCATGTAAACCATTAAACCCAAATGACCGCTTTAGAAAATAAGCCGCTGATTTACTCGAACACCCAATACCGCTAAATTTAACAAATTTTTCCGGGGGAATTTCCAATTCAAAACATGCAGAAACAATCATATTGGATATAGAATTATGGCCACAACCTTTGCACAATGTAGATGGACGCCCCAGATAATCTTGTCGTGTAAATTCTTTTGTCATTCCAAATTTAGAGTTTTCCATAATTAGTATCCTCAGATATGCTTGCTTATTTCTTTTTTAATCCATTCGGCACTCAACGCCAGACCATCTAGATGAGAAATAGAAGTTAGTTTTACAGCATATTTTGGGTATTGCTTCGCTAGAATGTCTTTCATTTGCCCATCCCGATTACACTCAACAATAAATATATACTCATGGTGTAATAGAAACTCGTCCACAGACTTGTTAAAGGGAATAGCTCGAATTCTCATGTAATCAATGCCAACTCCATCTTCATCAAATTGATCAAGAACTTCATTTACTGCCATATCTGAGGATCCATATGATATCAAACCTATTGAATTTCCGGCTTCTCTTACTGAAATAGGTACAGGGACAAATTTCTTTGCGCTATCATATTTATCTCGTAAACGATCAAGGTTCTTTTTCCATTTCTCTGGATCTTCACTATAATGTGCATATTCATCATGCCCAGTGCCACGGGCAAAATATGAGGCTTTTGGATGCATATTCCCAGGTACTGTTCTGTATGGGATATTATCTTTATCAATGTCAAGATATCTTCCCCAATCGATTCCTTTTGAAATCAATTCCTCTAAACCATCTTCCCAAATCACTTTTCCTCGATTAATTTCAGTGTCTGGGTATTTAAAATCCTTACTTACCCACTCATTCATTCCCAGCTCAAGATCGCTAAGAATTATCACTGGTGTTTGGAATTTTTCTGCGATATCAAGCGCTTTCCATCCAAATTCAAAGCATTCTTGAACATTCGCGGGTATTAGTATGATGTAATTCGTATCACCGTGACTTATGGAATAAGCAAATGAAAGATCACCTTGGGAGGTTCTTGTGGGCAAACCAGTACTTGGCCCAACGCGTTGGACATCCCAAACAACTAATGGCACTTCAGCATAATATGCCAATCCCAAGAATTCTGCCATAAGACTCAAACCAGGCCCAGATGTGGAAGTCATAGACCGCAATCCAGCCCAACCGGCCCCTACAACCATCCCTATGGATGCCAGCTCATCTTCAGCTTGAACAACAACACATGTGGTTGTGCTGTTATCTTCATCAAAACGTAATTTTGGGATATATTCATTTAATGATTCAGCAATACCCGAAGCCGGCGTTATTGGATACCAAGCGGAAAATTGCACTCCTCCGTAAAGCGCACCAAGTGCTGCTGCTGTGTTGCCATCCACGATAATACAATCCTCTTTATTAATGGGGGCCTTTAATAGAAACCGTTTCTCGCAAGAAATATTGATTTTGGACCATTCATACGAATGCAACACGACTTGCATGTTTGGGTCTACCGAATTTTTACGATTCTTAAAATGCTGGTTTAATACTAATTCGATCATATCAATTTCAATATCAATTAATTCTGCCATTATCCCTACATAAATCATATTTGCCAAATAAATTCTTAAATGGGCAGGAACTTTGCAATCATCCAGGATTTGATCAANAGGCATTCTAAAAACACTACATTCATTAGAAATCTTCGGCAATGTGATAGCACTATCGACAAGTAAAATTCCACCAGGGTTGATCCTTCTAATATCTTCTTCTACTACTTCCGGGTTTAAACAAACCAGAATATCATCTTTTTCTAATCTTCCTAAATAACCTTTTTCACTTATCCGAATCGAATACCATGTTGGCATTCCCTGAATATTTGATGGAAATATATTTCTTCCTGATACAGGAATTCCCATTTTAAAAATAGCTTTTAATATAGTTTTGCTTGCTGTCGCACTTCCAGATCCATTAACTGTACTGAAAATAATTCCAAACTCATTTGTATGATCCAAATATGTATTCATTATCTAATTTCCTTTAGATTTGAATCTTCTCGCTCATAGATAAGATTTATATGTTCTTCGAGTAATTGATACGCTATTTTATACTCCCCACGTTCAATCATCATAATTATGCGGTCATGATAATCCCAGACTTTTTCCAAGTATGAAAGGTCAGTAAAATGATCTAACCCAACTAACTCATACATATCCCAATATGATTTAAGCAACCCTTTCACAAATATATTTTCCAATTTGGAATATATCTGTAAATGAAAAGAGCGGTGTTCTTGATGCGGTATCTGAATTTGCTTACCGTTTAATTTATCAACAGCTCTTTGAACAATAGAATTAATCGCAAATATATCTGAATTGTCAAGCATTTTTGCTGATTCAATGAAAAATGATTTTTCCAACTGGTTCCTCAATATGGAATATTGTTGGAAATAATCCAGATTTGATCTTATTGCGTAATACAAACTCTTAACAACTGCGGGGGAAAAATCATATGGTAGTAAGGAAATCCCTTTTCTCGGCTGAACTTTTATTAAGCCTAAGTTTCTCGCCAATTCCATTTGTTCCCTTACACAGGGAGTGCTTAATCCCAAATCTTGGCCAATCTGTTTAATTGGCGGTATATTATCTTTACCATCTTGTGCTAAAGCTAATATATATTCCAAAAAAGCTGATTGTTTAATTGAAAGAATGTTACTATTTTTCATTTATATTATTAATCTGATTAATAATATTTATACAATAAATCTTCTTATTTACAACTGTCTTTTGTAACTAATGAAATAGGAAACCTTTAATTATTTGAAAATATAATACGGTGAAATTTTTCCTCAAAGTGAAAAACATTGTTTTTTGTTATGAAAGCAGCTTTCGTTGCCATATGCGCCCGAAATTTCATGACATCTCCAATTTGCGAAGTGTGTTCTTCGAGAGCTTGGACTTTTAAATGCCAGGTTTCAGTGACATCCAGAGTGATATTTGCTTCTTTAGGTAGAGATAACCATATCTCTTCAACATGATGCGGATTAAGTTGTTCACTTAACAATTCTGGAAAATATAATTCGTTCTGTGGAGCAGGAAAAACCGCGTCCACAACAATTTGCCCAGCAGCTCGATGATCAGGATGATTTAAATAATTATCATTCAAATAATAATTAGTAGGATCACAAGTAACCACAATATTTGGTTTAAGTGCTCTAATTATTCGAACTATATTTTTCCTCGCTTCAAGGCTTGGTACAAGCATCCCATCTTTATATTTTAGATATTGAATGCTATTAACTCCTAAAACCTCAGCAGCAAATTTCTGTTCTTTTTCTCTTATAGTAATGATATTTTTCGTTACCTTATAATTATCATTTATTCCCTTTTCCCCCTTTGTGAAAAGGCAGTAATCTACATTATGCCCTTCCCGTATCCATTTGGCTATGGTTGCGCCACAAAAATATTCAGGATCATCTGGATGGGCTAATATGATTAATATTTTCTTTTGTGAATTCCAGGATTTCATTCTTTACGGGATTTCTTGCCAGGTTTGGTATTGCGTCTTCTTCGACTTTGATTTTTTTTAATTTGATTCTTTTGTACTGGAGAATGCCGGTTTTTGCTTGGGCTGTGTTTGATATTTTTCAATTCCTGATTCGATTTGATTACTTCGATCTCTTTTACATCAAATTCTTTTATTCCATGGCCATCTAACGCCACGAAAACAGTTTTTCTTAATGGAGCAACATCTTTCACCTTGCCAGCTCCCATAGGAGTATTTACCCTCTTATTTCTCTTTGGTAAACCTTTTAAACCCTCCACATAATTACAATATTCGAAACTTAAACAGCACCGTAGTCGATCACACATGCCTGTTATATCAGATGGGGTTAATGAAATCCCTTGTGCTTTTGCCATTCTTATAGAAATTGATTCGAATTTATTGAGAAACCTGGCACAGCATCTTACCTCTAATCCACAAGCTCCCATACCGCAATAATATTTTGCTACATCTCTGGGACCGATCTTATGGAATGAAACTTTCTCTACTTGATATTTATCTTTAATCTCGCTAGTTATTGAATTGAAATTTATTTGTTTTTCATTTTCAGTTGAGTAAAGGAAAGATAATATCTTCTCATCAAACGACATTTCCGCTGAGACTACCTTCACCCCTTTTATTTTCTTGGCGATCATCATTTCATGAGAAATTATTAAAGCCTCCGACGCTTTAGCGTCCAGAATTTCTTTCTTATTAAGGTCTTCTGGAGTTGCCAAACGATCCACTGGTTTATAGCGCATCTTTTTCCGGGCTTCTCTATCTTCCACTATTTGGACTAATTGCCCAAGCTGCCAACCCCTGCTTGTTTCTACAATTAAATTGTCTCCTATTTGCACGTCTTCAATCTTTGAAGCATCAAAATAATAACTTTTCCCAATTGGAGAAAACCTAATTCCTACAACTACAGGTAAATTTTCAGAGGTGTTTTCCATATATATATTATTTTGTAACCAGTTGTGAAATATATGATGCAATCTTTCCTGCGATCTTATTGAAAATCACCGAGACTTTTGCATTTGATTTGCTTACAACAATTGGTGTTCCAGAATCTCCAGAAATTCTAACATCTGGATCAAGAGGGATTCTTCCGAGAAAGTTTAGATTGTATTTAATCGCCATATCTTCTCCCCCACCACTACCAAACACATCGAAGATTGTTCCATCTGGTAATTCCAACCCTCCCATATTTTCGATAATGCCAGCAATATTAATATTTAACTTCTGGAACATTTCAATTCCTCTACTAGCATCATCTACTGAAACTTGCTGTGGTGTTGTCACAACTACTCCACATGTAACAGGAATATGTTGTGAAAGACTAAGCTGAACATCACCAGTACCAGGCGGTAAATCTACGACCAAGTAATCCAAAGATCCCCATTCAACATCCGAAATAAACTGCTTGATTGTGCTGTGTAAGAGCGGTCCCCGCCAAATTAGTGGTTGGCCATCTTTCACCAGAAATCCGATCGATATGACTTTAACTCCAAATGCTTCAGCCGGGATCAGTTTCCCATCTTTAGGTTGCGGGAGTGCATCTAATCCCATCATCGTTGGTATATTTGGACCATATATATCTGCATCCATCAAACCTACTTTTGAGCCTGAATTCGATAACGCTACGGCAATATTGACAGCTACAGTTGATTTTCCAACCCCACCTTTACCTGAAGAAATTGCAATAATGTTTTTTATACTGAAATATCCCTTATCTTTAATAGCTTTATCATTTGGGACATCAGCAGTCATGTTTATTTTTATATCCTTCACGCCCTCTAATTGTGCGACGGCACTTCTCACATCATTTTGGATGTGATTTTTTAATGGGCAGGCGGGNGTAGTCAGTACAACAGATAAACTCACATTTCCATCTTCAACAATGACATCCTTAATCATATCTAAAGATACCAAATCGCGATTTAACTCCGGATCAATTACAGTACGTAATTTTTCAATAACAGATTCTTTATTTAACTGATTGTGCATTGGATATTTTCTCTCTACGATAATCTGATTTATTTTATTATGATCAAACTTCAACCGCGTGCAATTCTATCACAGTGGACACAAAAGAATTTTAATAATCAAGAAAGTCTTTTATAAGCCATGTATTAATAATAAGTTATTATTGATATAGTCACAATGTCTGAAATTTACCAGGAGCTATTCTATGAAGAAAGTATTAATTGCATATTCTACATGGGCTGGAGCCACTCATGAAGTAGCTATCGAAATTGGTAAAGTATTTCAAGCTAATTTATTTGACGTTGAGGTTGTTACGGCAAAAGAAAGTAAGAGCATTGCTGCTTATGATGCAATATTATTNGGTACATCGATCCACGCTGGACAAACAGTTAAAGGTTTTCGTCAATTTATTAGACAAAACATTGACCTCTTAATCAAGAAGCCTACGGCATTGTTCGTNGTTTGCGCANCTATGATTGATGATTCTGAAGATAACAGGGAAGAGACTTTGGCTTGGCTGGATAGAGTCATAGGAAAATATAAAAAGTTCAAACCCCTTTCAATCGGTTTGTTTGGTGGTGCTACGCTTACAAATGGAGAAGATTTTAATAAATTAAACGTATTAATTCGAAAAACGATCACTGCCATGAATAAGAAAATGATCGGTGAATACGGTAGAAGCGATTTTAGAGATTGGGAATTTATCCATTCCTGGACAGAAGATGTGATCAAGGAAATTGTAAAGTAAATTTCAGTTTACAAGATATTACATATGAATAAATAATCCTATATAGGATGGACAATAAAACAATTATTTTATTTATAAAATAGAAAACGAATCAAACAAAAAACACTTTTTCTTTATAATACCTCTACAAATTTTCGGATATACGTTTTCCATTGACTTTACGCATTCGATTGCTAACCCTCAAATTTATATCGTTGATCGCATGATGATACCAATATATCCTCTTTTTTGAATATTTAATATTTTTCTATCAGTAGATATTCTCATCAGAAAAATATAAATTTTATGTTTCATAACAATTTCCATTATTACTTTGTCATTCATTGGTTTAAGATTTAACACTTTGAGCACAAATACGTGTATGCAAACAATGAATGCTGATGGTTATGGCTATACTTCATGCGCCTATCAACAATCTGGAATGATTAGTAANATCCGGGAAATCCCTAACGACCGTGAAATGATATCTAATTTATCTGGGCGCGTGCTTTTCTATACTAATAGATAATCGATACAAGTGAATGATTTTCCAAATTACTCTTTTGGTTCGGGAACTCGTATGGTGAAGTACCTTTTCGAGAGAATCATGCTGCTTTGATAATATTATTTTCAGATTTCCCTAATTGATATGGAGGAGAATCAGTAAACTTACTTTTAATGATAACAAACACCCTCAATGCCAAGTATGTTGACAATGAGGGCGGGATTTATTTTTATCAATAAATTATTTATTCCACCGTGACAGATTTTGCCAGGTTTCTTGGTTGATCTACATCAAGTCCCCGCAATGCTGCAATGTGATACGCTAGAATTTGCAAGGGAATTACAGCTAATATTGGGTTTACCATCCACGGTGCTTCTGGTATCCATAAGATTTCATCAGCAATACCTGCAACCTTATCATCTCCATCATTGGCAACAATGATCATTTTTCCACCACGAGCTTTTACCTGCTCCACCTGGCTAAGCATTTTTTCATACCATTTATCCTTTAGCATTATGGCTAAAACTGGCATTCTCTTGTCAATCAATGCTATCGGTCCATGTTTCATTTCTCCAGCTGGATATGCCTCAGCATGAATGTATGAAATCTCTTTTAATTTCAAAGCACCTTCATACGCAATCGGCATATTTATCCCTCTGCCTAAAAAGAGGATATGCTCGTAATCTTTTAAATTATTGGCCACTTGAAACACATCATCCTCCCTATTCAAGCAAGTTGAAACCAGATCGGGGACTCTACTAATATCGCCAATCAAACTTCTCCTTTGCTTAATGCTAAGCAAACCCTTCATGTCAGCGAGCATAACCGCTAANAGATATAAATCAATCAAAGGGGCAGTAAATGCTTTTGTGGATGCCACGCCAATTTCAGGGCCAACCTGCATGGAAATATAGCCATCTGCTAGACGCATAGCTTGAGATCCGATCGCATTAACAATGGACCACACAACCGCGCCTTTACTTCTTGCCTCTTCCATTGCGGCAAGAGTATCAGCGGTTTCCCCAGATTGGCTGATCACTATCACAACGGTATTTTTGTTTATTATTGGATCTCTATACCGAAATTCTGAGGCAATATCAACCTCTACTGGTATCTTTGCGATTTCCTCAATCAGATATTTCCCTACCATGCCAGCATTATTTGCAGTACCACAAGCAATGATCTTTATGTTGTTGATCTTTTGTACAAAGCTCTTATCAATATTCAATTTTGGAAGAATAATCTTTTCATGATTGAAATCTATTCTCCCGGCTAAAGTGTCAGTTGTGGATCTTACTTGTTCGTGAATTTCTTTTTGCATAAAATGGCGGTAATTACCTTTTACAGCTGAAACAGGATCCCAATTTATTATCTCAACCTGAGATTTGATAGTTTTCCCATCCACTGTGGTGATACGCACATCATCCCTTGTTATTACAGCCATCTGTTCTGAATCGAGAAATATCATTTTATTTGTGTGGGATAGGATTGCTGGAATATCAGAGGCTAAATAATTCTCTCCCTTACCTATCCCAATAACAACTCCTCCTGCATTGCCAATCCTCGCCGCAATTATTTTTTCTGGATCATTTATTGAAATGGCAACA
>JGI24724J26744_10000747_pt1 | contig 23072 bp, 18 predicted proteins | sample Cruoilmetagenom7_FD_26744 | JGI IMG/M metagenome (IMG submission 26744) | reverse complement strand
TTTATTGCCTCAAATCTAGCTCCGCACAACAATAAAGTGAAAACCTATATTCGTGATTTATCACCCATTATTGACATGAAACCCGATGCATTAATCATGTCAGATCCTGGTTTGATTATGATGGTCAGAGAAAAATGGCCTGATATACCGGTTCATTTATCCGTTCAAGCCAATGCTATTAATTTTGCTACAGTTAAATTTTGGAAATCCATGGGATTATCTCGCATTATCTTATCGCGTGAATTAAGTTTAGATGAAGTCAAAGAAATTCGTCAAGAATGCCCTGATATTGAATTAGAAGTTTTTGTTCATGGTGCATTATGTATTGCTTATTCTGGGCGTTGCTTATTATCTGGTTATATGACCCATAGAGATTCAAACCAAGGCGCCTGTACAAATTCATGCCGTTGGAAATACAATGCCATGGAAGCCACACAAGATTCAACTGGTGATGTTATTCCTTTACATCAGTCATCAGGCACAAATACATATAAACCGCATGAAAATGATGATGAAAACCCGATGTTTTTATTAGAAGAAAAAGGGCGCCCTGGTGAATTAATGCCTGCTTATGAAGATGAACATGGCACGTACATCATGAACTCAAAAGACTTGCGTGCCGTTCAACATGTCAAAACATTAATTGACATGGGTATAGACTCTTTAAAAATTGAAGGCCGAACCAAATCACACTTTTATGCTGCACGAACAACTCAAGTTTATAGAAAAGCCATTGATGATGCACACGCTGGCAAACAATTTGATATGGGGTTAATGGACACACTTGAAGGTTTAGCCAACCGTGGTTTTACAGAAGGGTTTTACCGCCGTCATCCACCTAAAGAGTTTCAAAACTACGAAACTGGTTTTTCAGGNAGTGACAAACAACAATTTGTTGGTGAAGTGATGACTTATGACCAAGGTTCCGGCTTATTGAAAATTGATGTTAAAAACAAATTTCTGGTTGGAGACAACCTTGAGCTCATGACACCAACTGGCAATATTCAATTTAATTTATCCGATATGATAAATAAAAAAGGTGAAAAAATGGACTACGCCCCTGGCTCTGGCCATGTGGTGGATATTCCTGTTGAAATTTCCGATAATGACTTAAAAGAAATTGATTTTGGATTGTTGGTCAGGTATTTGCCGAATAAACAATAGACAAAGCTAAAAGTAGTGGCGTTAATAACGTCACTACAACATTCATTGCGAGATACTTTGTTTCTTTGCCAATCTCCTTTCCAAATTTCACCATCCCTCTTAATACGATTATTGATANGACCATAGGTAATACAACGATTAACGCAATTTTTGGAAGATATCCAAGAATCGAAAGTGTAATGATTAATGCTAGTGACGCTAATGCAAATAACCCATAAACCAAATTACTGGCTTTGATGCCAAATGCAATAGGAAAATGATTTCTGCCAGCTAATTTATCTGCATCAATATCAGGGTATTGATTAAGTAGTAATAAGTTATTAATTAAAAAAAATGGTATTAAAACCAACAACCATGAGAGTTGATAGTATTCACCAACCAACACATATTGAGTTCCCACAACAAACAGCCCAAACCCAAGTCCAGGCGCAATCAAACATAAAAATGGTCGTTTATTTATCCAACTGGTATAACTCAAGACTAACAACACACCCAAGACTCCTATTGGAAGTATGCTCATGCCAAATTTCATTATAAAATATATTCCAATCAATACAGTTATTAACAATGACAAAACACCAATGCTTAGTACCGTATTTAACAAGCTTGGGTTTTGTGGCAAAGCGCCACTACCGCCACTGAAAGGTGTTCTTAATGTGTTTAAATCTAATCCACTCTTAAAGTCTAAATATTCATTTAATGNATTCACACTAATGTGTGCAAATAAAGCACCAATAAGAGCAAGTACTAATGAAAGAATATCAATTGTAGCTTGATGATACATTGCAATACTCACACCTAAAAACACACAAATAGGTGTTAAAATTAAAAATGGAGCTCGAATGGATTGAACTATAACACTGGTTTTATTTTTCATATTATGTTCTTAATCGCATACCTATCTCGGTTGAATAACCAACCGATCGGTGTATGACTTTGCCTTCTTCGTCAATCACGAAATATGTCGGAAATCCTTTAATTTTGTAATCTTGCATTAGCTGTTCTTCTCCGTAAAGAACAGGCATGGTTAATTGTAGTTCATTGGCAAAATCTTGAATTTCTGCTGGAAACTCATAGCTTAAACCTACAACNAATATTTCTAATTCCTCATCAGTTCTAGCGGCACGTAAATCATTGAGATTGCCTCCACTCATGTGACAGATGCTACACCATGGAGCAAAGAAATAAATTAAAACCTTTTTGCCTTTGAGTGCTGATAACTGATAAGTTTTTCCGTCTACTGATTGCAAGGTAAAATCTGGAGCCATGGCTCCATCTGCTGCTAAGGTTCCTCGATTTTGATACCAAGAAAATAACACCAATACCAATACGATAACCAATGCCTCAAATAGTAAGGATGCCCATTTATGGCCTTTAACATATTTTACTAACTTTTTGAATGCGTTCATAATTTACATTTCTCTAATAATTTTTGTATTCTATAACCAATTGATTGAGAATTCAGTTAAAATCTTTCAAACAATTATTTATAACATTTCATTTTTGCAAAGGTAAATATTTTTCATGGCGAAAGCACAAGCAACACATACCCCAATGATGCAACAATATTTAAAAATCAAAGCTGATTATTCAGATATGTTGGTCTTTTATCGCATGGGAGATTTCTATGAATTATTTATGCAAGATGCAATTGATGCCGTTAAACTATTAGACATTACACTGACTTATCGTGGTAAAGCCAATGGNAATCCTATTCCCATGTGTGGCGTTCCTTACCATTCTGTTGATCCTTATTTAGCTAAATTAGTGAAATTAGGTCGATCTATTGCCATTTGTGAACAAGTTGGAGACCCAAAAACTTCAAAAGGACCTGTTGAGCGCAAAGTTATGCGTATTATTACACCAGGCACTGTTACTGAAGAAGCCTTAATGGATGCTCGAAGTGAAAGCCTTTTAGTATCTGTATATAGCAATAAAAATGGTTATGGTATTGCCACTTGCGAACTATCCTCAGGTCGAATAGTTGTNATTGAAACGACAGATAAAGAAACATTACTAGGGCAAATTGAACGCTTAGTACCCAGTGAGTTATTACTTGAGGAAAATCACCCACTTTGCGAAGAGTTAAGCAAGTACCCAGTTAATCAACGCCCATCATGGGATTATGACAAAGATACCGCTTTAATCACCTTGACAAAACATTATAAAACCCATGACCTTAAAGGTTTTGGTATTGAAAGTTCATCATTGACTATTAATGCACTGGGTTGTTTGTTTAATTACATAGCTCATACACAAAAAGCTGTGATGAAACATATTCAACCTATACAAACTGAACTTATCAATGAATTTTTACACCTTGATGCCAGTACCCGCAAAAATTTAGAAATAGAAGTAAATAACAATGGTGGTGATGAACATACATTATGTCAATTAATGGACCATTCAACCACTGCAATGGGCTCACGTGAATTACGTCGATGGATAAAACAACCTCTTCAAAATCGTATTAAACTAAATACCCGATTAAATACGATTCAAACATTAATCGACCAAGGCTGTCTATTTGATTTACAAGAAACTCTCAAAGGTGTCGGAGATATAGAAAGAATAACCACCCGTATTTCTATGTTAACTGCGCGCCCTCGTGACCTTGTAACATTAGGTCATTCACTCAAGCAGGTATTAAAATTAAAGGATTCTTTGAATGAAATCAACTCAGATGAATTGTCACAACTTAACGATAATTTAGGTACTCATTCTAAAATCATTGAATTACTTGATAGTGCTATAAAAGAAAACCCTCCAGTAATTATTCGTGATGGCGGTGTGATTGCTGATGGCTATGACAAAGACTTAGATGAATTGCGCGCCATAAGTACAGATGCCAGCCAATACATGTTGGACTTTGAACAAAGAGAGAAAGATTCTTCAGGAATTTCTGCCTTAAAAGTTGGTTATAATCGAGTTCATGGGTATTTTATCGAAATTTCTAAATTGCACACAAATAAAGCTCCAGAACATTATATCCGACGCCAAACCCTTAAAGCCGTGGAACGTTATACCACTCCAGAATTAAAAGTTTTTGAAGATAAAGTATTGAGTGCAAAGGAACGTTCATTAGCGTGTGAAAAGGCCTTGTATCAGAAATTGCTTGAATCATTTACTGATGATATTCAAAGTTTACAAACAACAGGCCATGCCGTTGCCCAACTTGATGCGTTAAATACTCTGGCAGAACGTGCTATGACATTAAACTTAAATCGCCCAGAACTCAGCGATGATAATTGTATCGAAATTATTGCTGGTAGACATCCTGTAGTAGAACAAATACAGAATACTCCTTTTGAACCCAATGATATGAGTTTAAACCAAGAAACTCAAATGCTCATAATTACAGGTCCAAACATGGGTGGTAAATCTACCTATATGCGTCAGAATGCTCTGATTGTATTATTGGCGAGTATTGGTAGTTTTGTTCCAGCCACATCCGCTAAAATTGGTAAAATCGACCGAATATTTACCCGTATTGGTGCTGGTGATGATCTCACAAAAGGCAGATCAACATTTATGGTCGAAATGACAGAAACGGCAAATATTTTGCACAACGCGACAGAAAACTCATTAGTATTAATGGATGAAATTGGCCGAGGAACATCAACTTATGATGGCTTATCACTCGCTCAAGCTTGTGCATTACATTTAGCTCAAGTGAATAAATCTTTCACTCTATTCGCCACTCACTATTTTGAAATAACAGCATTCGACAAAGAAATCGAAAATATTGAAAATGTACATTTAGACGCTGTAGAACATGATGACACTATTGTCTTCTTACACTCAGTTAAAAAAGGCGCTGCGTCACGTTCCTACGGTTTACAAGTTGCTGCTCTTGCTGGTATCCCCAGTAAAGTACTACAAAATGCAAAGAAGACATTGGCATTGTTAGAAGCTGGCAACACTTCCGAACCAATCCCCGTACAAACATCTTTCTTCGAATCCATACCTAAAGAAAGTGCTGTTGAAAAAGAGCTTAAACAAATTAATCCAGATGAATTGTCACCCAAACAGGCCTTAGATTTATTGTATACTTTAAAGAAACTATAAATTTAAACTCTACTAAATGATGAAACTATAACCACTAAAAACGATTCATGACTTTTGGACTAGAGTATTTTTGTTTAATCTTAGATATAATCAAAAAGTTAATTTTTGCATGAAATGTTTGGGGAAATGTTTTGTCTTAAATACAATAATTAAAAATCTGAGGAATTAAAAAATGTTTCATCAATTTAAAAAAACGGCACTGGTCTGTTCATTAGTGCTCTCAACATCAGCTTTTGCTAAAATGCCAAAGGGTGTTGAAAAAATTGCTTCTGTAGAAGGTATTACAGAATATCAACTAGACAATGGCCTACAAGTATTAATGTTTCCTGATATCTCTCAAGAAACGATTACTGTCAACATAACATACCATGTTGGTTCAAAACATGAAAATTATGGTGAAACAGGAATGGCTCATTTACTTGAGCATTTAGTTTTCAAAGGCACACCAAACCATCCAGACATCCCAAAAGAATTAACTGACCATGGTGCAGAGCCAAATGGAACTACCTGGACAGATAGAACCAATTATTTTGAAACTTTTTCAGCAACAGATGCCAACTTAAATTGGGCACTTGACCTAGAAGCTGACAGAATGATTAATTCATTTATTGCAAAAAAAGATTTAGATAGCGAAATGACTGTTGTTAGAAACGAGTTGGAAAATGGCGAAAACAACCCAATTCGTGTTTTATTACAACGCATGATGGCAATAACATTTGATTGGCATAATTATGGGAAAAGTACAATTGGAGCCAGATCTGATTTAGAAAATGTAGACATCAAAAACTTACAAGATTTCTACCGCAAGTATTATCAACCAGATAATGCTACTTTAGTTGTTGCAGGTAAAATTGACGAAGAAAAAGTATTAAAACTCGTTGATAAATACTTTGGGGACATCAAACGTCCAGATCGTAAAATTGCCGCCTTATATACTGAGGAACCCATTCAAGATGGAGAAAGACAAGTTACCATTCGTAGACCTGGTGATGTACAAGTTGTTGCAGCCATGTATCGTATTCCAGCTGGCACACATGAAGATTATGCTTCTGTTGAAGTGTTAACTGATATTTTAGCTGATCCTAAAAGCGGCCGATTGCATAAAGATGTGGTAAAAAATAAACTAGCTGCTAATACTTTTGGTTTTCCTTTTCAATGGGGAGAACCAGGTATCGTCACATTTATGGGTCAAGTGGCAAAAGATAAAGACATTCAAGCAACTCAAGATGCCTTGTTGAAAACCTTAGAAGGTGTTATTGACACCCCTATTACTCAAGACGAAGTTGACCGAGCTAAAGCCAAATTTACCAAAGATTTTGAATTAGGTTTCAATTCTTCTGAAAGAATTGCCATGAACCTTAGTGAGTGGGTTGGCATGGGTGATTGGAGAATGATATTCTTAAATCGTGACCGTATGGAGTCAGTGACTTTAGAAAGCGTGCAAACTGCCGCTGAAGAATATTTAGTCAATGACAACCGAACATTGGGATTATTTTTACCAGAAAAGAACCCTAATAGAGCCGATTCAATTACACGCTTAAGTAAAGCCGATGTTCAGGCTATGGTAAAAGATTACAAAGGTCGCGAACTGATTGCCCAAGGTGAAGTTTTTGATCCATCACATGATAACATTGATAATCGCACAAAACATGACACTTTGAAGAATGGTGCTAAAGTCGTTTACCTTACGAAAAAAACCCGTGGTGAGTCAGTTAACATGTCTATTAATTTAGATTTTGGTAATGTTGATGATTTACAATTTAAAGGGAAGATTGGTTCTCTTGCTGGTTCTATGTTGAACCGTGGTTCTAAAAAATATAACCGCGAAGAGTTACAAGCTGAATTTGATAAGCTAAAAGCTAATGTCTCAGTAAGTGGTAGTGCAACTGGTGCGAGTATTTCAATACGTACGACCAAAGAAAACTTACCAGCAGTCCTCGACTTAGTAGATGAAGTACTTAAGAATCCTGTATTTGATGATAAAGAATTAGAAGTGTTAAAACAAGAACAAATTGTTGCTCTAGAGCAACAGAAACAACAACCCACTTCACAAGTATTCAGACAACTTAACAGATACTTAAGCCCATATGAGCCTGGCCACCCTAGATATCAAATGCCTATTGATGAAGAAATCACAACTATTAAAAACATTTCTTCGGATGAGCTAAAAGATTTTCATGCTGCATTCATGGGTGCGCAAGATGCCGATATTGGTGTTGTTGGAGATTTTGATGAAGCAAAAATTCAAGCAAAATTAAATGCAATAATTGGAGACTGGAACAGTAAATCTGACTATAAACGCGTAGTTTCATCAGTAGCTACTGTAGACGGTATAAATAAATTTGTCGATACACCTGATAAAGCAGGCGCTGCTTTTGGTGCAATGATAAAGTTTAAATTAAGTGACAATGACCCTGATTATCCTGCTCTTGAAATGGCTAATCAAATGTTTGGAGGAGGATTCCTCTCTAGCCGTTTAGCCGACAGGTTACGTCGTAAAGAAGGTTGGAGCTATGGTGCTGGGTCATTTTTCAATGCCAGTTCTTATGACGAAGTTGCAACATTTGGTGCTTATGCAATCTGTGCTCCTGAAAACCTAGCAAATGTTGAAGTGGGTTTTTATGAAGAATTAGATCGTGTTCTAAAAGATGGCTTCACTCAAAAAGAATTAGATGATGTTAAGAAAGGTATTTTACAGAACAACAAGATTGACCGCGCTAAAGATGCCAGATTAGTTCGCACATTATCTGGGGATTTAGATTTAAAACGCACGATGCAATGGGATAAAAAATATGAACAAGCTATTCGTGATTTGACACTATTTCAAGTTAACAATGCTGTTAAAAAATATTGGTTACGTGATAATATTTCAGTAGTTAAAGCAGGTGATTCCACAAAGATGGGCACTGAAGAAGTAGCTGAATAATTAAAGAAAATATCTTAATTTACTTAAAAACCCATGAAGAAATTCATGGGTTTTTTTATGATCAAACTGCAATTAATTTATATCAACTGCGTATCTTTTCAAAAACTCTAAAGGTATAACTTCCAAGGCACGCATATGTGTTTTAGTTAAACACACTTTAGGAGCCATGTTTTTTTCATAGGCCTGCAACCATCTAGAAGCACACAAACACCAACTATCACCTGGTTTCAATCCTTTAAATCCGAAATCAAGATTCGGAGTAGACAAATCATTACCAATAAAGCGTGAATATTCTAGAAAATCTTGCGTGGCTTGAATACAAACAGTATGTGAACCTATATCTTCTTGGCAAGTATTACATGAACCGTCACGAAAAAAACCTGTCACAGGGTCTTCACCACAAACTAACAGGGGTTCCCCTAGCACATTAATTGACTCATCTTTAATCATACTAACTTCTCACGTATTTATGGCGTAATACTCTAAAATCTAATGCATCGATGCTTTTAAAGGACATTGCTTAATAATTTCACTTTCTATCAATAGCAATTCTTCCAATCTATCTCTAACTACTTGTGCATCATAATATTTATGCGCCAATGAAATAAATAATTCATAGTGGCGGTATTCCGCAGCTGCTAATCTTTGATAAAAATCCTTAATCTTTTTTTCTGTTAAAGCTTCACCAACTATTCCAAATCTTTCAGCACCACGTTTTTCAACTATACTGAACATCAACAACCTGTCCAATAAATAATGTTTTGGATCTTTACGCATAGCTTTCATAAATGAGCCAATGTAAAAATTAGTTTTATCTGGTATTTGTTGCAATCCCCTTTTCAACATTATCTTGATGACCTCACGAAAATGCGCCATCTCTTCCATAGCCAAATCAATCATTTCACGGACAATATGTTCTTTATCAGGATAATGCACTACCATAGACATAGCCAAGGTTGAAGCTTTACGTTCATTGGCTGCATGATCGATTAAGAATGCATCAAAATCAGCCATCACTGCATTGATCCATAGCGGGTCTGTTTTGGATTTTAGTTCAAATGAATTCATAAAAAGAATCTCGTCATTCCCGCAATAGCGAGAATCTATTTAAGAAAGGGCTGGGTTACCACGTTGCACGTATACTCGCCCTTCGATTTGCTTCGCGTGAAAAAACGACTAGCTTGCCGTTTAGTACCGCCTTCGTTGGAATATCCAATGGCTTACTTTATAGTTTTGACCATTTAAATTTTTTCAAGTTAGTATAATCATTCAAGCACAAAAGGGAATACTAACTTGAGATGAAAGGTGAATGCACACGACTACAAAGCGTGACGTTCTGCTATCAATTTCTTAATTTCTCCTATTGCCTTACCAGGATTTAATCCTTTTGGACAAGTATTAGTACAATTCATTATAGTATGGCATCTAAAGACTTTAAAAGGGTCTTCTAAATCTTCCAATCTTTCACCTGTATATTCATCGCGTGAATCGGCTAAAAAACGATAAGATTGTAATAAAACAGCTGGGCCTAAGTATCTATCACCATTCCACCAATAACTGGGGCATGATGTTTGACAACAGGCACATAATATACATTCATACAATCCATCAATTTTTTCACGGTCTTCAATTGACTGTAGCCTTTCAGTATCTGGTAACGGCACAGAATCGGTTTGAATCCAAGGCTGGACTGAAGCATATTGTGCATAAAAATGAGACATATCAGGGACTAAATCTTTAATTACATCCATATGCGGCAATGGGTATATAGCCACAGTATCCTTGCTATCTTTCATCGATTTTGTACAAGCCAAAGTATTGGTACCATCAATATTCATAGCACAACTGCCACAAATTCCTTCACGACATGATCGGCGGAAGGTTAAGGTTGTATCAATTTCATTTTTAACTTTAATTAAAGCGTCCAATACCATTGGTCCACAATTATCCATGTCAATTTCATAGGTATCTGTACGGGGGTTATCACCTGTATCAGGATCCCAACGATAAACTTTTAATTTTCTAACATTGGTTGCACCTTCGGCCTTAACATATTTGCCTTTTTGAACTTTCGAATTCTTCGGTAAGCTAAATTCTGCCATTTTAGTAAACCCTCTTAGCTGGTGGTATAACTTCACACTCATCGGTTAATGTATACATATGTACTGGACGATACTTAAAGCTAACTTGATTGTTTTCATCAACATAGGACAAAGTATGTTTCATCCAGTTTTCATCATCTCGGTCTTGCAGATCATCTCTTGCATGAGCCCCACGAGATTCTTTTCTATTTTCAGCACCAAATACAGTCACTTTAGCTTGAGACAATAGATTCCTTAATTCTAACGCTTCTATTAAATCTGTATTCCAAACCAATGAACGGTCTGTGATTTTAAGATCATCAAATTTCTCTACTATGGCACTAACTTTGTCACAGCCTTCTTCTAAGATGTCTTGTGTTCTAAATACTGCTGCATGTTTTTGCATGGCATGTTGAAGCTCTAGTCTTATATCTGCAGTGGAGCTTGTTCCATCGGCATTACGTATTTTGTCAAAATCAGCCATTATTTTTTCAACCGCATCACCTTTTAGATCTTTGTGCTTAGTACCTGGTTTTATCGTATCTGCCACGCGTTGTGCAACCGCTCTCCCAAATACAACAATATCTAACAACGAATTTGAACCTAAACGGTTAGCGCCATGAACTGATACACATGCAGCTTCACCGATGGCGTACAAACCTTTAACTACTGAATCAGGATCATCACCAACTTTATTAACCACTTCTCCATGATAGTTTGTTGGTATTCCACCCATATTATAATGAACTGTTGGAAGTACCGGAATTGGCTCTTTAGTGACATCCACGCCTGCAAATATTTCAGCAGACTCCGCAATACCTGGCAATCTTTTTTCAATNACTTCTGGGCCTAAATGTTCTAAATGTAGATGAATATGATCACCTTCTGCTCCCACTCCCCTGCCTTCATTTATTTCAACAGTCATCGCACGACTAACAACATCGCGTGATGCCAAGTCTTTAGCTGAAGGCGCATAACGTTCCATAAATCGCTCACCTTCAGAATTGGTTAGGAATCCACCTTCTCCACGAACACCTTCTGTGATTAAACAACCTGCTCCATAAATACCAGTTGGGTGAAATTGTACAAACTCCATATCTTGAAGGGCTAAACCTGCACGTAAAACCATTCCATTGCCATCACCAGTACACGTATGTGCTGAAGTACATGAAAAATAAGCACGACCATAACCACCTGTAGCTAGGATAACAGCATTTCCACGAAACAAATGTACCGTTCCATTAGACATATCGATGGCAATAACGCCTTTACATTCGCCATCTTCCATAACCAAGTCAACTGCAAAATATTCGATAAAGAAATTGGCATCATGTTTTAATGATTGTTGGTATAAAGTATGTAAAATAGCATGTCCAGTTCTGTCAGCTGCTGCACAAGTTCGCTGTGCTGGTGCGCCCTTTCCATATTCAGTTGTCATTCCACCAAATGGACGTTGATAAATTTTACCTTCTTCTGTTCGAGAAAATGGCACGCCTTGATGTTCAAGCTCAACAACAGCAGGAACCGCTTCTCGACACATATATTCAATGGCATCTTGATCCCCTAACCAATCCGATCCTTTAATAGTATCGTACATGTGCCAACGCCAATCATCTTTACCCATATTGCCTAAGGAAGCACTCATGCCCCCTTGTGCTGCAACTGTATGAGAACGTGTTGGAAAAACTTTGGTTACACAAGCCACTGACAAACCTTCTGCTGCAAGACCCATGGTTGCGCGTAAACCAGCACCACCAGCTCCAACAACTACTGCATCAAATTTATGCTCTATAATTTTATAGCCTAATGTGTTCTTTGTATCTGACATAATAATAAATCCTAATTAAGCTATGAAGCTAATTTAAATAGAGAAAAGAAAGTAATGACAAGCATTGCAAACATTGCAAATTTAATCAATACCAATAAAGTTAGTGCTAGAGATTTACCCTTAACATAATCTTCAACGATTACCTGCAAACCGAGTGCTGCATGATATACAAGTGTAATACTCCATAACGCCATCAGTACTGCTTGAACGGGATGTTGTAACCACATGATAACCGCATCTACTGATAAGGTTTCCATTGACATTAACGAATAAAAAAACCACAAACCTAAAGGAATCATTAATACTGCAGTTAAGCGTTGCATCCACCAATGGGAAAAACCATGTTTTGCCGTACCCAAGCCCTTCACTCTTTTTGTTTCTGATCTATATTGCATCTTTAAGCTCCCAATGTCCAAACAACAACTGTCAAAACGATAGCCATGATAATAGCCGCAACACCTGTTTTGTTAAGTGTATCTAATTCATATCCTTTACCGATATCCCAAAACAAGTGACGTATACCATTACAAAAATGGTAGAAAAAAGCAAATGTCCATGCGATAAGCATAACTTTCCCTAAAGTTGATGAAAAGAAATCATGCAAACTGACCGCTGTTCCTGACATGTAAGCTAAACTGAACAGCCAAAAAACAAGAATAACTGCCCCGAACGACAACCCAAGCCCCGTTAATCTATGTAAAATAGATAGTTTCGCTGATAGCGGCATTTTATAGACCTGAAGATGTGGAGACAAAGGTCGATTTGATGTTTTCATTAAAAACCTCTTATTTAATTTTATATATCTACTGAGTTGCAATTATAATAGAATTTTAATTGACCCGTAAGGTATTTGTTAGTGTGTGATAAAGATAACGCCAAAAATTTGATTAGTATCAATTCCATTTGTACAACACTTGAGTTTTCAGGTTCTGGAATTATTGAATTTCTCAATAATTTACTTATTTCAGATTTATCAACTATTGACAAAGGGAAATATCACTATACAGCTGTATGCAACCCTAAGGGTAGAATCATTGCTAGTCTTTGGATCAAAATCATAAGCGAAGAAAAAATTTATTTAATTTGTCCTAAAAATATGGATGAACAATTAATAACATTTTTCAATATGCGCAAATTTAGATTGAAAATAACCATTCAACTATCTGACAAAGCCGTAACGATCAATAGTGAAGATCATTCAATTACTCATTTAAATATCAACATTGAATCACAGAAACAGAATGTATTAACAGAAACCCAATCATTTTATCAACTGTTGTTTGCACAAGAATTACCTTGGATAGATGCCAACAATTCTGAAAAATTCATTCCACAACATGTCAACCTAGACCAACATGACACTATCATGAGCTTTACCAAAGGTTGTTATCCAGGACAAGAAATTATCGCGCGTTTGAAATACTTAGGGAAAATAAAAAAAAGGATGCAATTGTTCAAAAATAAAAACAAAGATTCACTCTTAAATGATGTAAAAGAATTTGCACTTGTTTCTCCAGTCATTTATCTAGACTCAAATAATACATACTACATCCAAGCTATTACTCATAAACGATAAACATTTTCATAAACGTGATAGTTGTCACTATTTTTAATATTTTTATAAAAAATGTCTTAATAGTAATATTTAAAGAGATATTCACAATTAACAGTAACTTAACAATTGATTTCAGCCTAATAAAATGTTAATTTTATAATTAACTAAGTTTTGGACACGGGGCAAATTTTATGCAAAAACAAGCTAAGTATGAATTTTTAATCATTTTATTGTTATTAACATTGTGCTTTTCTTCATTTTCATATGCGGATAAATACACACTGGTAATTGAACCGACATTTCCAGTAGATCAAGGTAAACAGGTCTATGAACCACTAAGACAATGGCTCAATAAGAAAACTGGCCACACTTTTGAAATTTTCATCGATAACAATTATTATTTTTACTGGAGAAATGCCAACGGAAGCAGAATGCCTGATTTCACGTTAGATGCACCTCATATAGCTGCATATAGAGCTGAAAAGAAAAACTATTCAATCATTGCTACAACAATTGAAAAATTATCTTACCACCTTATTTCGTTAGATGTTCCAGCAGATGGTGAAAGTATCCAAGACTATATGGTCAGCAAAAAAATTGTTATGCTTCCTAGCCCTAGTTTAGCTTCTGTTTATTTCAACAAATGGTTTACTGACCTATTTGCAGCACCCAAAAAAGATGTCACTGCGCTTTCTTGGCAAGAAACTATAGAAATTGTTTTTGATGGTAGTGCTGAAGCAGCGATTGTGCCAAATTGGATGTTTGACTTATATCCCAATTTTGCCACTCTAAGTGAAAGTGAGAAAATTCCTGGGACAACATTTACTGCATCTCCTAATGTACCTAAAGCAGTTGTAGCGCAATTTAAGGAAGCTTTACTTGCCTTACAAGGCGAAGATGATGCAGCTTATGATGTATTGGTAGAATTAAACACCAAAGCCTTTGTCGAACCTAACTTAGATGACTACAAAGATTTAATCAAACTAATACCCGGTATATTCTAATTTAATGACAGAATCACAATCCCACGCCCCAAAAAATAGACAATTTGACCGTCTCCATTTTGAAAGTAACTTACAGCTATTTTCAAGTACTACTGCTTGGGACTGTCAAATGATTGATATTTCTCTGAAAGGTGTTTTGTTTTCAAAACCACTTAACTGGAAGGGTCATGAAAATGAAATCTATCGACTGGTCATCTCTCTGACAAACTCACCAAGTATTAGTATGAATATTCAAATAATGAATATCGACACAAACACCATTGGCGCCAAATGGAATAAAATTGACGTTGCTAGTTTTACTCAGCTAAAAAGATTGTTAGAACTCAATAACACAACTAAGCACAAAATCCAAAAAGAAATATCTGCACTTTAATCAACTTAAGGTAATGCAACAATATAACAAACCCATCCAGCATCAGGAGTGCCTATTTTTAATGGTACAAATACCCCATCACCTTCACCAGATTCTTCATCGGTACCTTCCCAATAAATATCCACTTGAGAAAACCCTGCTTCTAACAATAATTCCTGCAGTTCTGGTAACGTCCACAAACGCCAGTAATAAGAAAAAGCTCTGTTATACTCAATACCATCATCTGTTTTAAAGTGTATGTAACATTGCATTTCCGAATTTATGGGGTTAAATGTAGCTTGATCCCAGATATAAGTAAAGCCCTCACACTCCCGTTCTTCCTTTAAAACTTTAGCCGCTTCATAACCACCGAAAGCATCAAGAAAAAATATACCTGTTTCTTCAAGTGAATTTTTAACTGAGACAAAATACTCCCTTAACTCATCTCTCTGCATAAAAAGAAAATAGCTAAAATTCATAGCTAAAATAACATCCATATGATGAATACCAGAATTTCTAACATCTGCTTTTTTGTAGACTAAATTATTTGGGTTTTCTAACCCATTTTGAACATTATTAACGCCCCACTCTAGAACCTCTTCATCTAAATCTACAGCCCATGCCTTATTTTCATCATTACGTGCCAACCATTCTGCCGCAGTTTGCCCCGTCCCACTAAAATCTTCACGCAAAAATCTAGCATTATTACCTCGAATAGCTTTATATGTAGACTCAACAAAATCAATTTCAGCTTCAACACATTGAACTGACTGTTGGTACATCGTATGTTTATCTAGTTTTCCCATATTCTATCGCCCATTAAAAAAGCCTTGTACTATCATAGAGACAAGGCTTTTATTATAACATTAAGATTTTCTTATTAACCAAGCAAGTGTTCTACTGCTTCGCGCTCTTCTCTTAATTCTTTTTCTGTTGCATCTAATCTATCTTGTGAAAATTGATCAATTTCTAATCCTTGTACAATTTTATATTTGCCCTTTTTACATTTTACAGGGTAAGAAAAAATAATACCTTCTTCAATTCCATAGCTACCATCACTAGGAATAGCCATAGATACCCAATCACCCTTAGGTGTNCCTAAAGCCCANGTTCTCATATGGTCAATTGCTGATGATGCTGCAGATGCAGCACTTGATGCTCCTCTGGCCTTGATAATAGCTGCGCCACGGCTTTGAACTGTAGGTATAAAATCACTCTCAAACCAATCTCTCTCAACTAGTTTAGTAGCCTTTTTACCATCAATCTTAACATTGGCAATATCTGGATATTGTGTAGATGAATGATTACCCCAAATAGTCATTTTAGTAATGTCATTGGTTTGTTTACCCGTTTTCTCGGCTAACTGAGCCATTGCACGGTTGTGATCTAAACGTGTCATTGCCGTAAATTGCTTGTTATCAATATCAGGAGCCGATTCCATTGCTATCATCGCGTTAGTATTAGCAGGATTTCCAACAACTAATACTTTAACATCTTTACTTGCATGGTCGTTAAGAGCCTTTCCTTGAACAGTAAAAATAGCACCATTGGCTTCTAACAAATCACTGCGCTCCATTCCTGGGCCACGTGGACGAGCACCAACTAACAAAGCATAATCAGCATCTTTAAAAGCAACATTCGGATCATCTGAGGCTATAACACCTTGCAATAATGGAAAAGCACAATCTTCTAGTTCCATAACAACACCNCTAACTGCACCCATTGCTGGAGGAATTTCTAATAATTGTAAAATAATTGGCTGATTTGCACCAAGCATATCGCCAGCTGCTATTCTAAATAATAATTGATAACCGATTTGACCGGCTGCGCCTGTGATGGCAACTCTTACTGGATCTTTCATGAAAACCTCAAATTTGAGCCTAACTTCCTGATAATTAAGCTATTTTTAATTGGTCGGGATGAGAAGATTCGAACTTCCGACCCCCACAACCCCATTGTGGTGCGCTACCAGGCTGCGCTACATCCCGAATTCGTGTGTGTATTTTAGTTTCAATACATAATAGTGCAAGTGTTTTTATAACTAGATAGCAATTACTTATTTATTAATTGCCACATTGGGAGATAAGATAAATCCTTATCAGCTGCAACTAATGATTTAAGATCTGAAACATTAATAACTAATGCAGGAAGTATATTCAACTCATCACATTTTGTATGCAACTCTTCCTTGATTTTTGAGAGTGTCACACCTTGTTTAGGCGACAACTTATTAATTTTGGGCAATTTATTCACATCAACTGATTCTGATTTTTTATAGAGTTCAAAGATTGATTCTGCGTTATGCTTTACAAAACCAGGATACATGCCAACATCATCAATTAATTGCCTATTGCTTTGTGGCTTTTTATAAATAATATTGATAATTTCATCATTTTTTATAATCCAAGGTCTGGGTTTNTTTCGTTTAATTGCTAATAATTCACGCCATTCTAATAAACTATATANTAATTGTTGTTGAGTTGAGTCAAAGCGCTTAGAGGCGGCAATTTTTATAAATGTTTTATTAACATGATTCGAATCAATTATCGAATCCATGCGCTGTTTCATTAACTGTTCATACCAATCTTGACGTCCTTGTTGCTGTAGTTTCTCTTGTAAGATTTGTTTAATTTCAGGCAAATACACAACATCATCAAGTGCATACGCAATTTGTTCTTTGCTTAACGGCCTTTGCATCCAATCAGATCGACTGTGCGCCTTTGAAAGTTCNACNCCCAATAATTCATTGACAATATTTTGATAAGAAAAGTGTAAACCATGACCACATAAAGAAGCCGCAATCTGCGTATCAAATATTTTACTTGGTAGTTGCTGATTTAAATTATAAAGAATCTCCAAATCTTCAGAACCTGAATGCAAAATAATATTATCAAGCAAAGTCTTGAAAACTGAGTGATTAGAAATTTCTTTCATATCAATCAAATAATATTTATCAGCAATTTTTAATTGAAATAAGGCGGGTTTCGGATAAAAAGTATTAACTCTTTCAAACTCACTATCAAATGCCACCTCATCTGATTTTTTTATGGACAAAATGAGTTGTTCTAATTCTGAATTATCGTTAATCCATTGGTAATCTGTTATCATTTGCACATTAAAGCATAGAACTTAATTTTCTACCATTATGAAAGCTGACAAAAAAATAAAACAAACCATTTTGTTAAGTATCACTCTGCTAATTTCTTTGAGTGTTCTAACGAGTTGTAACCACAAAAAAGCATCTAATAGCCAATCCTTTAAAATTTTAGCCATCAATGATGTTTATAGAACCGAAGGGCTAAACGGCGGTTCTGTTGGTGGTCTTGCTCGAGTCAGAACATTAAGGAAACGACTTTTAGACGAAGGTGAACAAGTATTATTTTTACATGCTGGCGACTTCTTACAACCTTCTTTTAGTAGCCGTGTAAACGAAGGAGCGGCAATGATCGACGTGATGAATCAACTAGATGGTCTTAATCAAGGATTCGACAATAATATGATTGTTACATTTGGCAACCATGAATTTGATAAAGCTAAAATCAAACACATGCCAAGACTACAACAACGCATTGATGAATCAGAATTTATTTGGATGGATTCAAACATCAACTGGTTACACGATGAAAAGGCAGGTTCAATTCATTCAAATAAATTGAAAAAGTGGTTAATTAAAGATATTTCAGGCATCAAAGTTGGTATATTCAGTTTAACTACCAATATGGCTCACCCACAATACATAGCTAGTTTCGATGACCCTATTGAAGTCACAAAACATTATGTTCCTTTTTTAAAATCACAAGGGGCACAGGTTGTTATTGCTTTAACACATCAACAATTAAGTGATGATAAGAAAATTTTAAGTCTTGAAAAAAAATATCAACCTGATTTAATATTTGGTGGTCATGAACATTACCGCCAACTAGAACAAATTAATGGCAATTGGATTGTAAAAGCGGATGCGGACGCTGTTTCTGCTGCTGTTATTGATATTACATTACATAACAAGGAGGTAACCGCACTACCTGTATTTATTGACCTTGATGACAGTGTTGAAAAAGACATGAAAACCCAACAGNCAATTGAAAACTGGGTACAAAAAACCAATACTAAATATTGTCAAAAAATTAATCAAGATGATAGATGTTTGAATGAAGCCTATGGCAGTACCAAGACCGAATTGGTCGCTGAAGAAAGTGAAATACGTCGATTTGAAACCAATATAGGTAACTATATTGCAGATACCGCACGCAATGAATTTAAATTTTGCAAAGCCGATATTGCTCTAATTAACTCAGGCTCTATTAGACTTAATCACAACATTGCCGCCAATAGCAATGTTACTAGAAAACACATAGAAGGCATGTTTCCTTACCCATCAAATTTGAAGCTGATTCAGATTAATGGATTAATATTAAAACAAATGCTTACCCATACCATAGATATGTGGACAGCTAATGGACACTGGTTACTTATATCAGGCATAAAATACACTCATAACCCAGAAACTCAGCAGTTTAGTCAACTAAGATGGTCTCACAACAATAAATTAATCCAAGATGAAGAAATCTTCACAACAGTAATTCCACAATATTTAATCGATGCGAAAACAGATCATGACGGTTACCATATGATCAATGAATCAATGATTCAAAACTGTGATAAAAACGGATCNAGCCTCAAACAATTGCTAATCAACAGAATTCGCAATACACCTANGGGAATCAATCCTAAAATTGATGGTCGAATTTGTAACACCCTAAGAGAAAACTGCCAATAAAATGACCACTAAAGAAATTTCAGTTTTTATTATTGGCATAATGCTAATTGTATTTCTATACACCATGAAATACCCCAGTGAAATACAATTATCAACAACTGAATTACTTCCAAACCAAGATCTAAATACCCTTTCACAAATAGAACAACAACCAAATTTTGACCCTTCCACTAGCAATCCAACACTTGAAAATATTCTGGACATACCGGCTTGGACATTTGACCTAGCCAAAATTGAAGCCTTAACGGGTGAAGAACTTGTTAAATCAATTCAATTGGCTATAGAAGAAAACCGTTATTTTCAACCAGAAAATAACAACGCATTGTTATTTTTACATAACTTAAAAATAATTGATGAGAACAATACCAATATTCAACAATTAAGTACTGATATAGAAGGAAAGATATCAATTCTTGCACAAGAAGCCATAGAAGAAAACAATGACAAAGGTTTAACTACAATAATTTCAAAACTAAAAACCTTATCATTTGATACCCAAAATATAAAACTGCTTGAAGAGCAATTAGCAACGATAAAAACCATCAACAAACTGTATTCAAAAGGCATTGAATACATTGATAACAACGATATTGCTAATGTAGATTCAAACGATGCTTGGCATATTGCAAAGCAATTATTAGACATCGATCCTCAAAATGCTAAAACCAAAGATATAGTCGACCAAGTTGAAAACACCCTTATTAATAACGCGCTTAGAGCTGCAGAGGAGATAGATTTTCAGTTAGCATACGTACAAATTAATCAAGCAACATTATTATCCCCAGAATCTCAAATTGTTATTTTGACACAAAACAAAATTGATGAACTAAAACAGCAAAGGTATGAATGGTTAGAACAGCAATTAACAATCGCTATTGAAAACATCAATGAGCCAAGAGCTACGCGAATGATGATTCAGTTGAACGAACTGGGCATTGAAAAGTCACAGCAATTAGCCTTTCAAAATGAAATAAATCGCATTACTTTATATGGAAAATACCAACCATTAGAAACATTTTCAGATAGCAATCAAGAAGATACCAACCTTCCTACAATGGTAGTCATACCTGTAGGCAGTTATCTTATGGGTTCCAATACTGATTCAAAAAATCAAAGACCCGTTCATCAAGTTTCTATAAATTATGGGTTTGCAGTCAGCCAAAATGAAATATCTGTCGAACAATTTAAATTATTTATCGATCAAAGCAAACATCAAACAGATGCTGAAATTAAAAACTCTTCACGAATTTACGATATGCGCACAGGGAGATTAAAAAATAAAAATAGAATCACTTGGCAAAGAAATTACAAGGGTAAAAAAGCTGATGCCATTGATCCTGTTATTCACGTCTCATGGAACGATGCCATTGCCTATACACAGTGGTTAAGTGAAAAAACAGGTAAAAATTATCGACTGTTATCTGAATCCGAATATGAATATACTCTAAGAGCTGGCTCAACTGGCTATTATTATTGGGGAGAAGGTACTCCTGACNAAGTGATTGAAAATCTCACTGGAAAACTAGATAAATCCAGAGATGCTGCAAGAGCGAAATGGAAAAAAGGATTTGACAAATACAATGACAAANATTGGGGTCCAGCACCTGTAGGAAGCTTCATACCTAATCCATTTAACTTAAATGACACAGCAGGAAATGTTATGGAATGGGTAATGGATTGTTGGCACGACTCTTACGCACGGGCACCTATTGANGGCAGTTCCTGGAGCAACCCTGGCTGTGATGACCATGTGATCCGCGGAGGTAGTTGGAGTAGCGCAATAAATGATTATGCTTCTGCGCATAGATTCACAGCCAAAGCAAACTTCACAGATGCCAGACTAGGCTTTAGAATCGCAGTTAACCTAAAATAAAGGAAGTATTTAGAAAAATTAACTTGAACAAAAGTCATTAATCTTTATACTAGCAAATCTTGGTAAGGATCTACGATTCACGCCAAGAAGCACAGTTAAAAATAGTGTGCCAGGGTGGCGGAACTGGTAGACGCGCCGGATTCAAAATCCGGTTTCTTCGGAAGTGCGGGTTCGATTCCCGCTCCTGGTACCATTTTTTAACTTCACAGTCTTTCATAGACCTTCAGAAATCATGTTTTCACCATATATAGCTTGATTTAAGACCTCATAAGCACTCAAAATAATTCTTTACAGTTCACACCAACCATTGGTATAATCATTGGTGTATCTATCCTACACCAAGGAATATGAGTAAAACCAATAAAACAAATAGAATATTAACTGCTTTAGAAGTTAAAGCATTCAAGCCAAAAACCAAGAAATACAAAAAAAGAGTTGATAAGAACTTATATGTTTTAATTGATACTACAGGTAATAAGTACTGGCTTCATGTTTACAGCATTAACAACAAACAACAAAACGCATGGTTAGGTGCCTATCCCAAAATATCATTAGCAAAAGCGATAAAACGAAACAAGCAACTTCAACTAGACAAATTAAATGGTGACGACCCAAAGATAAGAGCGAAACAATATCTAAAACCATTTGATGTAGGTAGTGATAATACCTTTAAAAGCATTGCCATTGACTGGCACAACAAAGAAAAAGATAAATGGACTGAAAATTATGCAAAAAAAGTCATGTGGTCATTGGAAAATAATGTATTTGATATTATTGGCAATAAGTCAATCGAGCTTATTACAAGACAAGAACTTGTTAAAATCTTACAGATGATTGAAAAGAATGGCTCATTAAATATGATTCCAAAAATTCGTCAGAGACTGAAGGCAATTTGCACATATGCATTGGATATTGGTTTACTGGACACTAATCACGCTTTAAATCTAGAAAAAACAACCAAGAACCCAGACACTTCAAAAAACTTTAAACACCTAAAGTTTAAAATATTTCATAAGCTTGTTAAAGCAATTGACAGCTACCAAGGGGAATTAACAACAATTAACGGGCTTAAAATTATAATGCACACCTTTGTTAGAAGCAGCGAATTGAGATTTGCCAAATGGAATGAAATTAACTTCAAAAAGAAAAAATGGACTATCCCTGCTCAACGTATGAAGATGAAAAGAGCACATATAGTTCCATTATCAAAGCAAGTTATAAAGTTATTTAAAGAACTGAAGCCATTAACTGGGCATTATGACTATATTTTTGCAAGTAGAAGCAAACCTAATTTAAAACCAATGAGTGAAAATGCTATGTTAAATGCATTAAACAATCTTGGTTACAAAGGTAAGATGACTGTACATGGATTTAGACATATTGCTACAACCAGGTTAAATGAAAAAGGATTTAATTATTACCACATTGATAAACAGCTTTCACA